>ERZ894194.1559-NODE-1559-length-12093-cov-21.308025_pt1 | contig 12093 bp, 10 predicted proteins | sample MGYA00380283_ERZ894194 | MGnify/ENA primary metagenome ERZ894194 (study PRJEB32331, sample SAMN06328448) | human gut metagenome | biome: human gut microbiome; feature: stool | host: Homo sapiens | collected 2013-02-13 ... | reverse complement strand
TGCCCGATAAATCATACGGATTGATACTTTGCGGAGTGGCATGAACGGCACTTTTCTGAATGTTGGTCTCTTTTTCGTCGACTTCCCATACCTGTCCGTGCAAAATACGTTGAGGGATGGGGCGTACACCCGAATATCTCGCTCTCTTGATGTCTATTGCAAGAAGGAAGTTATTCCCGTCCGCCAACTTTCCATTTGCTTTCTTCACCGCATCGTCAAAATCGGACGAATGTCCCATGTTCATGCAGGTCGTTTCGACCAAAGTAATGTCGTAGATTCCTTCCGCTGTTCTTTTCGTTAATAGAGAAACATCATCAATCGTAGGATCCGGGAAAGTTTCCGGCACCAGCCAGGCTCCTGCAAAGGCATGCCCTTGCGTGATGACGATTAAAGCATTCAGCCCGATTGCCTCCAGACAGGAAGCATAGAGCAAAGCCATATCCAGGCAGGTTCCCAATTTCTGTGCCATTACAGAATCGGCTAACCGGACACGCTGCCCATATTCTTCGAAACTGGCGGGAACGGTACTATATATAATCTGTTGCTCCGCGATAGCCGTATAGATGGCAGCCATCTGTTTCCTCACCCTGTCCGGAGTTCGGCTTTGATATTCATCGAGGGACGGGTTGTCGGTCCATTGCCCCAGGATGGAAGCAGCTCTTTTGATAATCGGCGAGATAGCCGTATGATTGGGAGTGATGAAAGCAGCCAGCATTTCGGGCAATACGTTGAGTCCGCCCCATTGGTCGTATGCCAGGATGTCGATAGGATATGTTTGGCAGAATATCGGTTCCGCTTCAGCAGTAATTTCAATTTTCAGGTTGCCGGATAAACGTTCGGTCAGTTGTGTGAAGTAGTTGGCGGACAAAGTGAGATTGAATGACGACAGACGGATCGAACCGTTTGCCGGGATCTGTTCCACAGCCATCGGAGCGGCGTTTCCGAAAGTCGGTTCTGTCGTGATTACTACTTGAATGTCCTTCAGTGGGACAGATGTCGTGTTCTCAATAGAAAGCTGATGAATGACCGATGCTCCGTTTTGTTGTATCGCAAAATTAATAAGCGGTAAATAGTCGCATTGCACCTTGACTTTGTCCAATCTCTCGTCCATGGCAAAAACTGTATAAATTAAAGATTGCAATATTACAAAAAATACGGATATAAATCTCTTTTCTTCTGCCATTCTTTTGTCAATCAAGAAAATATTTCTACCTTTGCGCCCGATTTATAGATAATATAATGTCTTATTTAATTAAAGTATTAAACAATTTTATTATTAATGGAAAACTTAAAGAACGTAGCTCCTATTGAAGATTTCAACTGGGATGCTTATGAAAATGGCGAAGCAGTAACCAACGCAAGCCACGAAGATCTTGAAAAAGCTTACGACGGTACGCTTAACAAAGTGAACGACCGTGAGGTTGTTGACGGAACCGTAATCGCAATGAACAAGCGTGAAGTAGTTGTGAACATCGGTTACAAATCAGACGGTATCATCCCTTTGAATGAATTCCGTTACAATCCGGACCTGAAAGTAGGTGATACAGTAGAAGTATACATCGAAAACCAGGAAGACAAAAAAGGACAGCTCGTTCTGTCACACAGAAAAGCCCGCGCTACTCGTTCTTGGGATCGCGTTAACGCTGCTCTGGAAAATGAAGAAATTATCAAGGGTTACATCAAATGCCGCACGAAGGGTGGTATGATCGTAGACGTATTCGGAATCGAAGCATTCTTGCCGGGTTCTCAAATCGACGTTAAACCGATCCGCGACTATGATGTATTCGTTGGCAAAACAATGGAATTCAAAGTGGTTAAAATCAACCAGGAATTCAAAAACGTTGTTGTATCTCACAAGGCTCTTATCGAAGCTGAACTGGAACAACAGAAGAAAGAAATCATCGGTAAACTCGAAAAAGGACAAGTTCTTGAAGGAACTGTTAAAAATATCACATCTTACGGTGTATTCATCGACCTTGGTGGCGTAGACGGTTTGATCCACATCACTGACCTTTCTTGGGGACGTGTTAGCGATCCGAAAGAAGTGGTTGAACTGGATCAGAAACTTAACGTTGTTATCCTTGACTTCGATGACGAAAAGAAACGTATCGCTCTTGGCTTGAAACAACTGACTCCGCACCCATGGGATGCTCTTGATACTGACTTGAAGGTTGGTGACAAGGTGAAAGGTAAAGTGGTTGTTATGGCTGACTACGGTGCATTCATCGAAATCGCTACTGGCGTAGAAGGTTTGATCCACGTTTCAGAAATGTCTTGGAGCCAACACCTGCGTTCTGCACAAGATTTCATGAAGGTAGGCGACGAAGTGGAAGCTGTTGTTCTTACACTTGACCGCGAAGAACGTAAGATGTCTTTGGGTATCAAACAACTGAAACAAGATCCATGGGAAACAATCGAAGAGAAATATCCTGTAGGTTCTAAGCATACTGCAAAAGTACGTAACTTCACTAACTTTGGTGTATTCGTAGAAATCGAAGAAGGTGTAGACGGCTTGATCCACATCTCTGACCTTTCTTGGACTAAGAAAGTGAAACACCCGTCAGAATTTACACAGATTGGTGCTGACATCGAAGTTCAGGTATTGGAAATCGATAAAGACAACCGTCGTTTGAGCCTTGGCCACAAACAACTCGAAGAAAATCCTTGGGATGTATTCGAAACTGTGTTCACTGTAGGTTCTGTACACGAAGGTACTATCATCGAAATGTTGGATAAGGGTGCTGTTGTAGCTCTTCCTTACGGTGTAGAAGGTTTCGCAACTCCGAAACACCTTGTAAAAGAAGACGGTTCACAAGCACAGTTGGATGAGAAACTTGAATTCAAAGTGATCGAGTTCAACAAAGACGCTAAGAGAATCATCTTGTCTCACAGCCGTATCTTCGAAGATGTAGCTAAAGCTGAAGAAAGAGCAGAAAAGAAAGCTGCTTCTGGCGCAAAGAAAGCATCTTCTGGTAAGAGAGAAGATTCTCCGATGATCCAAAACCAAGCTGCTTCAACTACTTTGGGCGACATCGACGCTCTGGCTGCATTGAAAGAACAGTTGGAAGGAAAGAAATAATCTGAACAGAATATTTTCTGATGAAGGCGCTCCCGGTTGGGGGCGCCTTTTTTTATTCACCACAGAGGACGCAGAGGACACAGAGGGTAGGGAGGATATAGAGAGGGTATAGAGGACAGGAAGGATATGGAGAATACAGAGGGGGTGAAGGCTTGATTTAACAAACTAACGATGGCGATATATTTTATTTATATAAATCTACCCTCTTCTTCTCCTCCGCATCCTCTCCATATCCTCCTTACCCTTCTGCGTCCTCCGTGTCCTCTGTGGTGAATAGAAAAAAAAGTTTCTTCCTTTGCAAGATTGAATCTGAAATGCTTTATCTTTGCATACCATGGAAAAATTTGAGTTACATATATTGGGATGCGGTTCCGCTTTACCTACTACGCGACATTTTGCGACCTCTCAAGTCGTAAACCTGCGTGAAAAACTATTTATGATTGATTGTGGCGAGGGAGCACAAATGCAGTTACGTCGTTCGCGACTGAAATTTTCCCGATTGAATCATATCTTCATCTCTCATCTACATGGTGACCATTGTTTCGGATTGTTGGGGCTGATTTCTACATTCGGATTATTGGGAAGAACAGCCGATTTGCATATTCATTCTCCACGAGGACTGGAAGAACTGTTTGCACCGATGCTTGCTTTCTTTTGTAAGACTTTGACTTATAAGGTGTTCTTCCATGAATTCGAAACGAAAGAACCGATGCTCATTTACGATGACCGTTCGGTGACTGTGACCACCATCCCTTTAAAACATCGAATTCCCTGCTGCGGTTTCCTTTTTGAAGAGAAACAGCGTCCGAACCATATCATCAGAGACATGGTGGACTTTTATAAAGTCCCGGTCTATGAACTGAACCGTATCAAGAACGGAGCAGACTTTGTAACTCCCGAAGGAGAAGTAATACCCAATTTGCGTCTGACCCGTCCTTCGGCTCCGGTTCGTAAATATGCTTATTGCTCCGATACAATTTATCGCCCGTCGCTTGCCGAACAAATCAGCAATGTAGATTTGCTTTTCCATGAGGCTACCTTTGCGCAGACAGAGCAGGCACGTGCCAAGGAAACTTATCATACTACGGCTGCGCAAGCCGCACAACTAGCTTTGGACGCCAATGTGAGACAATTGGTGATCGGACACTTTTCAGCCCGTTATGAGGATGAATCTATTCTATTTGATGAAGCATCCGCCATTTTCCCGCAAACGATTTTAGCGAAAGAGAATATGTGTATTGACGTTGATGGAGGAACTGTGTATGAGAAATAGACGTCTGCTTTGGGGAGCGGTAATCCTGTTCATCGGTTGTTTGGCAGCCTGTAAAAAAGAGAAACCCCAATCTCCGATACCGGACTCTCTGGCTTCCCTGCAAGAGTTGTTCAACCCTGCTTATCAAATAGATGCCGACAGTATTCGTCTGATGATCCGTTCCTATTTGAACGAAAACCCTATAACTCCCTGGGATTCGGCTTTGCTGGCCCATTATCGGGAAAAGGATGAATTCTTCTGGTTGAATGACTCGCTCGTGTCCGATAAACCTGCCGCACAGGTGGCGGACTCTATGTTGTTCTGGTTGGGAGACATCTCACGGCATGGCATTAACCCGAATCTTTATTCGGTCGATAGCATCCGTGAGAGATTGCAACAAATACGTTCTTTGAAGTTGCAGGAAGGAAAGACAATGAACCGTCTGTTGGCAGATGTGGAATATCAGTTGACAGCCGCATATCTTTCGTATGTGTGCCAGTTGAAGTTTGGTTTCCTGCCTTCGGAACGCAGATGGAATGATTCGATCAATCGTATTCCCTTAAAACATTGTGATGTAACTTTTGCAAATGCTGCTCTCGATTCCTTGCGTGCAAATCCAATTGCTGCTTTTCACGGAGCACAGCCTTCTTCTCCGCTTTATCGCAAGATGCAGGAAGAACTGGTTCGTGTAAATGCTTGGGGGAAAACGGATACTACGGATTATTACCGGAATCGTCTGTTGGTAAATATGGAGCGGGCACGTTGGCAATATGCATTGGATAAAGGACAGAAATATGTGATAGCCAATGTGGCGGCATTCATGTTGCAGGCAATCAACGAAGAAACGGACTCTATCCTGGAGATGCGTATCTGTGTGGGGAGTGTGAAAAATAAAACTCCTCTGTTGTCGAGCAGGATTTATTATATGGAACTGAATCCGTATTGGAATGTACCTCAAAGTATTATCCGGAAAGAAATTATTCCTACTTATCGCAGAGATACGACCTATTTCACCCGTAACCGCATGAAGGTATACGATAAGAACGGCTTACAAGTAAACCCTCATCAGGTTAATTGGGCTAAATATGCAGGAAAAGGTGTACCTTATACAGTGAAGCAGGACAATAAAACGGGGAATTCATTGGGACGCATCATCTTCCGTTTCCCTAACCCTCATTCCGTATACCTGCACGATACTCCTTCCCGGTGGGCTTTCACGTTGAAGAACCGGGCAGTGAGCCATGGTTGCGTCCGCCTTCAGAAAGCACTCGACTTTGCTTTCTTCCTGTTGAAAGAACCGGATGAATTATTGGAAGACCGTATCCGTATTGCAATGGATATCAAGCCGGTGAGTGAAGAGGGGAAGAAGCTGCCTATCAGTGCGGCCTATCGCGAACTGAAACATTATAGTTTAGAGAAATATATACCTTTATTTATAGATTATCAGACGGTTTATCTGTCTGCCGATAATAATTTGAGGTATTGTGAGGACATTTATAAATATGATCCGTCTTTACTAGAGGCAATGAACAACCTGAATTTGAAACCATAAATAAACATACAGATACAAGAGATTATGATTCCTTATAACGAACGCGAAGTTCTGAAACTCCTTCAGGAGGAGAGTACACAGCGGAAAGGATTTGAAATGATTGTGGCGCAGTATAGCGAGCAATTATATTGGCAAATCCGCCGGATGGTACTGTCGCATGAGGATGCGAACGATCTCCTGCAAAACACTTTCATCAAGGCATGGACGAATATCGATTATTTCCGTGCCGAGGCGAAACTGTCTACCTGGCTCTATCGCATCGCGCTGAACGAATGTCTTACCTTTCTGAACAAGCAGCGCGCTATGACTACCGTGGATATTGATGATCCTGAAGCTGCGATTGTGCAGAAGCTGGAAAGTGACTCCTACTTTTCGGGCGACGAAATACAGTTGTGTCTGCAAAAAGCTTTATTGACTTTGCCGGAAAAACAGCGTATGGTGTTCAACCTGAAATATTATCAGGAAATGAAATACGAAGAGATGTCGGAAATCTTCGGTACATCGGTTGGTGCGCTCAAAGCGTCATATCATCATGCGGTGAAGAAAATAGAGAAGTTTTTAGAAGAAATAGATTAAACCTTTTAAATTGGACGTTGTCTAAGTAAAAGAGAGGAGAAAAACGTATGAAAGAAGAAGATATCCTATTGAAGAAGCTTGGTAAGGAAAATTCCTTCAAAGTGCCTGATGGTTACTTTGAAAACCTGACTTCGGAGGTAATGAATAAACTTCCTGAAAAAGAAAAAGTAGTTTTCAAGGAAGAACCTGTCAGCACATGGACAAGACTGAAACCATTGCTCTATCTCGCTGCTATGTTTGTAGGTGCGGCCCTGATTATCCGGGTAGCGTCGACAGATCACAAACCTGCTGCGGTCGATGAAGTGGCGGTGACGGAGGTGGATACTGAAGTCGTATCGGACGAAATGCTGGATGTGGCACTGGACCGCGCTATGTTGGATGATTATTCGTTATATGTTTATTTGAGTGATGCAAGTGTAGAATGATTTATTAAAACTGATTGAATACAGAAAATGAGAAAACTAATCGCATGGGTTGTTTTGTTGTGTGGCTTTATGCCTGTTCTTTGGGCTGCTGACGGATGTGACCAGCATTTATCCCGGGAGGAGTTCAGGGCAAAACAAAAGGCATTCATTATCGAACAGGCTGGATTGAGTAAAGAAGAGGCAGCCAAGTTCTTTCCCGTCTATTTTGAACTTCAGGATAAGAAGAAGAAACTGAATGATGAATCGTGGGATTTGATGCGCAAAGGCAAGGATGATAAGACAACGGAAGCTCAATATGCAGAGATCAACGATAAGGTAGCTAACAATCGTATTGCTGCCGACCAGCTTGATAAGACTTATTTGGGTAAGTTCAAAAAGATTCTTTCCAGTAAGAAGATATTTCTCGTGCAGCGTGCGGAAATGCGCTTCCACCGGGAGATGATAAAAGGAATGAATCGTGGCAAGGATAAAGGAAACGATTCGAAGAAGAAATAAAGAAAAATAGAGCGTCTGACTCGTATGATTAGACGCTCTGTTTGAGTAAAATAGAGGCTCTACTCGCACGGAATAGAGCCTCTATTTTTTTATTTAGACAGCATTGATTTTAAGTATTCTATTTCTGCAATCAATAGTGGAATATCCTGTTTGGCATGTGTTATGAACTCCAAATCATCTTTCGATGATTGCATGTAAATCAATGTTATTCATGGGTCTTACAGTCCTTTTTTCTTTGCTTCATTCCAAATAGCATCCATCTCTTCAAGAGACATATCCTTCAGGCTTTTTCCTTCCTTGATAGTATGTTCCTCCAAATAATTGAAGCGACGGATAAACTTTTGGTTGGTAAGTTCCAAAGCGTTATCAGGATTGATCTTGTAGAGACGCGCTGCATTGATAAGGCTAAACATGACGTCACCGAATTCAGCTTCCGCCTTGTCCTTATCCATATTAGCCACTTCATCTTGAAACTCTCCGATTTCTTCCTTCACTTTATCCCATACCTGTTCACGCTCTTCCCAGTCGAAACCTACGTTACGGGCTTTGTCTTGAATACGATAAGCCTTGATGAGCGAGGGGAGGGCAGCGGGTACACCGCTCAATACACTCTTATTGCCGTCTTTCTCCTTTAGCTTCAACTGTTCCCAATTTTCGGAAACTTGTCCTGCTGTCTCTGCTTTTACCTCTCCAAATACATGCGGGTGACGGAAAATCAGTTTATCACACAGTTTATCGCAAACATCTTTGATGTCAAAATCTCCTGTTTCCGAGCCTATCTTGGCATAGAAAGCAACGTGCAATAATACGTCACCCAATTCCTTGCAGATTTCTTTCTTGTCATCCCTCATCAGGGCGTCGCAAAGTTCGTAAGTCTCTTCTATGGTGTTGGGACGCAGACTTTCATTGGTCTGTTTGCGGTCCCAGGGACATTTAACACGCAGTTCGTCGAGAATGTCCAGGAAGCGTCCGAAGGCTTCCATCTGTTCTTGTCTGGTATGTGACATAAATATATCTATTTTTTGTTCTTGATTTTTATTTCTTTTTCCACTCCTGATAGGAAATCAGCAGCCCCACTACTTCCGAGTAGTTCTGCCGTCCGCTTTCTATCTTATTCCCTTTCAGATAAAGATCGTATATCCAATCCTGCACAGCACCAACTACAGGGCTATACTTGGCAGCCCAATACGCCTGATTATTCTTAGCCAATTCGATAATTTCCGGTCGGATGCGTTTAAACAGTCGGGTGTATTCTTCTTCCGGGAGTAATCTTTGCGCATTTCCCAATACATGTCCCAATATAGAAAAATATCCGGAAAAACGGATTCCCATTGCTTCTGAACGGGTGCAAACCTGATAAGCATAGAAATTAGCTTCCGCTTCGCTGGTGATACCTAATAAATGGGCTAGTTCGTGAGCATAAGTGGCCGGATAATTAACGGGAAGCAAATCTCCGTTGAGTGTAAACTCGCAGAAGAAAGGCCCCATGCTACCCGTTACCCCTACCATCGAAATGAAGGGAGTGAATAACATTGTTTTTACTCTCGGATGCTTGTGTGGAGGGCGATGTACGCCCAGGCTATCACTTAACTGATGATAGATTCGCACAGTTTCCTCTCGTATCAAATCTTGATCGATACTATTGACAGGAGTATACGAACGGTTAAGTTGAGTAATATAATCATCTACGAATTCTTGGAAAATCTCGGGAGTATAGGCGGTATACGGGATTTCTGTTCGTTGATAGAAATTTTTCTGCGAGTAGTTCAGTCCCCATGCCAGATAGAACCATACATAAATCCATAATAAGTATTCTCCGTCGCGCAATAAGATTTTCTTCCAAGGCAACTTCTTGCGGAGACGGGCATAAACGGGATAAATAATCACGCCTATGATGCTAAGAAAAATAAATAAATCCCCTATGGCAAAAGGAAATAAACCGGAAAAAAACGACAGGACGTAGGAGATAAGGGGATAGATTGTTTGAGAATAGATTGTTGCCAGAGCAGGAATCCATTGCGTTAGCCACACCAGGATTAATAACGCTCCTAAGGCTAAATATCTTACATTTGGCTTATTTTTCATCATTTGTATAAAATCAGTCAACAAAAATATGCATTTAATAAACGTCGCGCGAAAAAATACCTCTATATTTGCAAAAAATCTGTTAACAGTGACTTTGTGTACCTGCGTAATCAGAGAAAGTTATTCAACATAAACCGGATAAGATGGCTACATCAGAAGAAATAGAAAAGTATTGCAGGAATTGCGTGTCACGTGATTTTGTGAACGGAAAAGGACTCGTTTGTAAACGTACCGGAGAACTTCCCGCTTTTGAAGAAGAATGTGACAGTTTTGAGCAAGATAAGGAACTGGAAAGATTAGCGCCTCCCAAGCCGGAAGACTTTCCGGTATTCATGACAGAAGAGGAAATGCTTGCCGAAGAGAATCTGCCCAAAGGAATATTGTGTGCAGTTGTCGCATGCATCGTTGGTGCGGTGGCATGGGGGCTGATCTCCGTTTCTACAGGTCGTCAGATAGGATTTATGCCCATTGCTATCGGATTCATGGTAGGTTTTGCGATGCGGCAGGGCAAGGGAATACGTCCCATTTTCGGAATTACCGGTGCGGCATTATCTCTGGTTAGTTGCATCTTAGGTGATTTCTTGTCTATTATCGGGTATATCTCCCAAGATTATGAAATGGGCTATTTTCAAGTCCTGGCAGGTGTAGACTATGGAGAGATATTCTCTATTCTGTTGGAAAATGTAATGTCGATGACTGCCCTGTTCTACGGATTCGCTCTTTATGAGGGATATAAATTCTCTTTCCGTGCACAGAAACACCCCGAGGGTGGTAAGATTTGAATTTAAATTATTAATTTTGCACCCGTTATTTTTAGAATATACATTATCATATACATAAAACAATATGGAATTAGCAAGTAAGTACAATCCCGCTGACGTGGAGGGAAAGTGGTACCAGTATTGGCTGGACCACAAATTATTCAGTTCAAAACCCGATGGCCGTGAACCTTACACCATCGTCATCCCGCCCCCGAACGTCACCGGTGTGTTACACATGGGACACATGCTTAATAATACCATCCAGGATATTTTAGTTCGTCGTGCCCGTATGGAAGGCAAGAATGCTTGCTGGGTGCCGGGAACTGACCACGCTTCTATTGCTACCGAAGCTAAAGTTGTAAACAAACTCGCTTCTCAAGGTATCAAGAAAACCGATCTATCTCGTGACGAATTCTTGAAACATGCCTGGGAATGGACAGACGAGCACGGTGGTATTATCCTGAAACAACTCCGTAAACTCGGCGCATCCTGCGACTGGGATCGTACTGCTTTCACTATGGATGAGAAACGTAGCGAAAGTGTAATCAAGGTATTTGTCGATCTGTTCGATAAAGGATTGATCTACCGGGGCGTCCGCATGGTAAACTGGGACCCGAAAGCCTTGACTGCCCTTTCTGACGAGGAAGTAATCTACAAGGAAGAACACGGAAAACTGTATTACCTTCGCTATAAAGTAGAAGGTGATCCGGAAGGTCGCTACGCGGTTGTTGCAACAACCCGTCCTGAAACAATTATGGGTGATACGGCTATGTGTATCAATCCGAACGACCCGAAGAACGAATGGCTGAAAGGAAAGAAAGTGATCGTTCCGCTGGTAAACCGTGTCATTCCTGTGATTGAGGATGATTATGTAGACATCGAATTCGGTACGGGTTGTCTGAAAGTAACCCCGGCCCATGATGTAAACGACTATATGCTGGGTGAAAAATACAACTTGCCTAGTATCGATATTTTCAATGACAACGGTACATTGAGCGAAGCTGCCGGTATGTATATCGGTATGGACCGTTTCGATGTTCGTAAACAAATAGAGAAAGACCTCGAAGCTGCCGGATTGCTGGAAAAAATAGAAGCCTATACTAATAAGGTAGGATATTCGGAACGTACCAACGTTGTGATCGAACCGAAATTGTCTATGCAATGGTTCCTCAAGATGCAACATTTCGCAGATATGGCATTGCCTCCGGTAATGAACGACGATTTGAAATTCTACCCTGCAAAATACAAGAATACCTACCGTCACTGGATGGAAAACATCAAAGACTGGTGTATCAGCCGTCAGTTGTGGTGGGGACATCGTATTCCTGCATACTTCCTGCCGGAAGGTGGTTATGTAGTAGCCGCTACTCCCGAGGAAGCTCTGGCAAAAGCAAAAGAAAAGACGGGTAATGCCGCCCTGACAATGGAAGACCTTCGTCAGGATGAAGATTGCCTGGACACTTGGTTCTCTTCCTGGTTGTGGCCTATCTCTTTGTTCGACGGAATCAACAACCCGGGCAACGAAGAAATCAAATACTACTATCCGACAAGCGACCTTGTGACAGGACCGGACATTATCTTCTTCTGGGTAGCCCGTATGATTATGGCAGGCTACGAATACGAGGGACAGATGCCGTTTAAGAACGTATACTTCACAGGAATCGTTCGTGATAAACAGGGACGTAAGATGTCTAAATCGCTCGGTAACTCTCCCGATCCATTGGAACTGATCGAAAAGTATGGTGCCGACGGTGTACGTATGGGTATGATGCTTTCAGCTCCTGCCGGAAACGACATTCTTTTCGACGACGCCCTTTGCGAACAGGGACGTAACTTCTGCAACAAGATATGGAATGCTTTCCGTCTGA
>ERZ894194.1558-NODE-1558-length-12097-cov-6.350523_pt1 | contig 12097 bp, 9 predicted proteins | sample MGYA00380283_ERZ894194 | MGnify/ENA primary metagenome ERZ894194 (study PRJEB32331, sample SAMN06328448) | human gut metagenome | biome: human gut microbiome; feature: stool | host: Homo sapiens | collected 2013-02-13 ... | reverse complement strand
GTATATGGCAGATGGTAAAACAGAAGAGGCGCTGGCTGTTCTAGCATCTATAACGAGTGGGTTTGGCGATAATCCTGAGGATATTCAATATATTCGTTTTTTGTATTTTGAGGTATGCAGAAATTTGGTAAAAAATTCCCGGGAAATGGGAGTAAAGATTCCTTCTGCATGCGGAGAGAGGGAATTGTTTCAGGAGATTTTTCGGGCGGAAACGATCAAGGAACTGGGGAATTTTACCCAAGAGGTATTTTACTGCTGCCTGGAGAGCTTTCAGAAAAAAGAAAGAGGATACTCTTCCAATATCGAAAAAGCAATCGAGTTTATCCAGGCCAATTACATGCGGGAATTGTCTATTGATGATGTTGCTGCCAGTGTATTTTTATCATCCGGTTATTTGGGAATTATTTTTAAAGAAGAGACGGGATATACGATCCTGGAGTATATAACCTATGTCCGCATGCAGAAAGCAGGGGAGATGCTTCGCAGTCATTCAGAGTGGAAGGTGAAGGATGTGGCAGAGCAGCTGGGATACAATAATGTTCAAAGCTTTATCCGTTTTTTCAAAAAATATTATGGACAGACTCCTGCTGCCTACCGCAAGGAAGAGGGGGTCTGAAATCATTAAAACAGGACTGCCACTTATGGTCAGTCCTGTTTTTTTACTCTGTGGAGGCCTGCACTGCTGTTTAACCGTTACCAAGAACAGACTGGGGATGTGGAACCGGACAGTCCGCCATGTCAGTATCGTAGGCTGTAATACCGAGCTCTTTTTTTGTATTTGTCTGGAATGTTCTTGCACGCAGATCTACTTCGTAAGGATTGCAGACGGAAAGAAGGCGTTTATGACATTCTTCTGCTGCAATCATTATTTCAGGTGCAGCCGGTTTCTGCTCTAACAGGGAGTGATTCTCGCTGGGATCCTGATTTAAGTCAAACAGCTGCGGCTGTTCATAGCAGTAATAGATATATTTATATTGCTTCCAGCGTATCATAAACATTCCATGTGGAATACCATGGGCATTGTATTCGCTGAAAGAAAAATCCTGATGCGAGCTGCAGAAGCCGGTTTCGATATAGGGCTTCAGACTTTGGCCGTCAAGCTGTTCCGGAATGGGAAGATTCATGTATTCGCAAACCGTTGGGAACCAGTCAACCAGATTAACCGGATCCGAAATTCTCCTGGGAGTCTGACCGGGAACATGCACAATCATGGGAACATGGGCGGACTGTTCAAACATGGTACATTTCCACCAGAGCCCATGATAGCCAAGCTGCTCTCCATGATCACTGGTGTAGCAGAATATTGTCTGATCGTACAGAGAAAGCTCCTCCAGCTTGTCAAGAAGAATTCCAATTCTCTCATCCAGTTCAGCAATCGCACAGTGATATCCGATTAAGAGCTTACGAACGGTTTCTTCTGACAGATTTTCACATTTGAAATAAGCCCGAAGCCAGTTTAAGGGTTCATTTAAGGAGGTAAAGGGAGGCTTCAATTCATCTGGTACCTCTGTGATGAGAGCTTCAAAATAATCCCAGTTTTCTTTTTTTACATAGAAGGGGAAATGCGGATCTAAAAACCCGATATAAAGATGCCAGCTGTCCTCATCCTTATGTTGATCTAGCCATTTTAAGCTGGATTGCAGAACCTTGTCATCATAGCTTTCTTCTGTTTTTAGACCAATTTTTTCAAAGCGTTTTTCTGCTCCGACACGTCCGGTTTTCTTTTCACGAAAGAAGCATCCGATATCGGGCTTTTGCAAATATCCCGGAAATTCCACATGGGAAAACTGATAGTCTCCCTCTGGATGAAAATGTGTTTTTCCAATACAGATGTGGGGAATATCGTGCTGGTTTAAGTAATGGGAAAGTCCTGGAACAGAACCGTCATAAGGCGTAGAGTTGTCCCAGGTACCGATCCGGTTTACATAGTGTCCGGAGATAAAGCTTGCTCTGGCAGGTGCGCAGACAGGACAGGGAGTGTAGCAGCTGTCAAAAACAATACTGTTTGCTGCAAGACGATCCAGATTTGGTGTCTTCAAGATCGAATGGTTTATAAAATGCATCATCTGATAAGAATGTTCATCTGACATAACAGTGATAATTTTCATAGGAAACCTCCAGTGTGTATTGTTGTTCCGTTATCTGTAATTATAGCGGAAAGGCAGGGGATTTGCTATAGTACGAAAGGCATATTACTATCAATAGTCTATTTTTGTGATTGATGTACCAGGGCAAATCGACTATAATAAAACAAAGTTTGCAAAAAAAGACATGCAGAGAGGAAGAAAATGGGAAAGCTATGGTGAAAGAAAAGCGGGCAACAATTAAAGATGTGGCAGCCCTTTCCGGCGTTTCTATCAGTACAGTATCGCGGTATTTATCTAACCCGGAAAGCGTGAAGCCCTTTGCGGCATATAAAATCAAGGATGCAGTGAATCAGCTTGGGTATGTACCCAATACCTTTGCAAGAAGTCTGAGAAAGGGCGGTTCAAAAACCATTGGGGTTGTAATTCCCAATCTGGAATTCTTTTTTGGAAAGGCATCTAAGGCAATCAGTGATTATTTTTATAGTCAGGGATATGTTACCTTTATCTGCGAAACAGACAATGAATCAGATAAGGAAAAGTTTTTTATTCAGCAGCTGATTGATCAGCAGGTGGCAGGAATGATCATTGCATCCTCCGGACTAAATACTGCGTTTCTTCAGAAAACATACAGCCAGTATCCTAATATGGTGATGCTGGACAGAGCAGAAAAAATAGGAAGTGATATTGTGGCAGAGAATTACGAAGAAACAACGTATCAGCTGCTGATTCATATGCTAAAAAATAAGCCATGTACCAGAATTGAATTGATCTTAGGAGAAGAAACAGCTGTTAATACCCGGCTTCACATGGAGGGAATTCATCGCGCCTTAAAGGAGATGGGGCGGGATTATTCTCTGGTTCGTCCTTGGTATGGATGCCGGCGGGATGGGAAAATCGGAGATATCATGGAGGCAGTATTAAAAGAACTCGGAAATGAACGTGTAACCATTTTGGGATTTGAACCAGATTTTGTAGAGGAAGTTGTTATCAGTGTCAACCGGATCAAGCCATCTGCATTATCCCAGATTGATCTTTCCGGATTCACCATGCCTAAAACAATGAATAAAATGGGAATGAATTTTTCTTGTATTATTCAGAATCCGGAATATGCTGGAATTCAGGCAGCACAAGTGCTTCAAAAAAGAATTGAGAATGATTCAGAGCATCAGGAAGCTGTAAAGTATTATGAAATAAAATCAATGTATCACTTAGTATGATGTTTTCTGGATTTTAAGAAATAAAATGAAAACGATTTCATTACTATGGCAATGAATTCATCAAAAAACACAATTATTTTTTGGATATAATATACAAAAAATAAGATGAAAATTAGAAGATATCATTATTTACGCGCTGTAAAACTATTGGTATACTAGCTTTAGTGATAAAAACAAAATAAAAACGTTTTCAAAACGAGAAAAGGAGAACAATCTTATGAGATTTACAAAGCGAGTATTATCCCTGATTCTTGCAGGAGCTATGGCTGTCAGTCTGGTAGGCTGCAGCGGTGGAAGTAAGACGGCTTCGAACGGATTGGATGCAAATGGTGAATGGAAGCCTTCTTCTAGCATTAATATCCGTGTTCCTTTTGCAGCTGGAGGAAGCGCAGATACGATTGCACGTATTGCTGCCAAGGGAATGGAAGCTACATACGGACAGACGGCAGTGGTAAATAACCTGACAGGTGCAAATGGAGCGATTGCAGCAAATGATTTGTTAAGCAAGAATCCGGCGCCTACCGAAATGATGGTTGCAGGCATTGGTTTATTTACATTAGCGCCCTTGTTTAATTCCGATATCAAGGTAAATCTGGATGATTTTCAGATTGTAGGTTCTTTAATTGCAGAGGATTTTGTCCTGCTTTCTGCTCCGGAAAAGACTGGAGTTAGCGATTTTGAAGGTTTGATGGAGTATGGAAAAGATAAGAGAATTGTGTGTGCAGGAAACCCGAGCGGAGGTACCACTCATTTACTTGCAAAGGCTCTGTTTGGTGAAGCTGGAATTGAGTGTGAGGTATTAAGTGAAGACGGCGGTTCTAAGAATGCACTGGCTGTGGCATCTGGTGATGCTGATTGCTGTATCGTATCTGCAAATGCTGCTCTGCAGTATGTACAGGATGGAAGCCTGGTACCTTTGGCCTGCTTTTCAGAAGAGGACTATACCGGATATGAGGGTCATACCGTTCCGACTGTAAAAGATAAGGGATACGACATTGTCTTTAAATCCTGTAACTTCCTGATGACAAAGAAAGGTGTTGATCCGGCTGTTACAGACAAGATCTATCAGGATATGCTGGCGTACAGAGAGACAGATGAATTCAAAGAGCTGGCAGGTAATGCTTCTTATATTCCGGATAATCAGAATGGAGAAGAAGTAAGAAAAACAGTAGAAGATTCTGCTGATTTCTGTAAGGAAATGTATGAAAAATACTATGCTGGAGAAGCAAAATAAAAAGAGGACAGGAGGCATTCTGATATGAAAAAAATCAGATATCGTTCTAATCTGACAGCCGGTATCGTGAGTATCATTTTTGGCTTGATTGTTTTGAGCGTAATTCCCAGTCAGATTAGTCTGGGATTTGATAATACTTATGGAATTACTCCTAGAACCATACCTTATGTTTTAGCGGGAATATGTATTCTTTTTGGAGCCCTGCTGATCGTTCAAAGCCTGGTTCTGAAAAAAGATACGGTTAAAGAAATGGAACTTTCACGGGAACTGAAGGCCCTGGCATATATGGCAGTGTTTGTAGTATATTCTCTGCTCTTTAATGTCAGCTTTGTGCTTGCAACAATCCTGCTTGGTGCAGTAACCCTGATATTTTTGAAATGTAAAAAACCTCTCTATTATGCCATTGTGGCAGTTACGGTAGTGTTCCTGTATTTTGTATTAACGCAGTTTCTTCACATTCAACTGCCATAAGGAGGAGGAACTATGGGAAGTGTAATATCTCAGGCTTTAATAAACCTGCTGACAATTGAAAATCTAATTATGATGAATCTCGGAATGTTCGTTGGAATTATTTTCGGAGCCATTCCGGGGATGAACGGAAATCTGGCAATTACAGTACTTCTTCCGTTTACATTTATGCTAGAGCCGGTGCCGGCACTTTTACTGCTGACAGCTATCTTTTTTGGTTCCAACTTTGGAGGCTCGATCAGCGCGATTTTGATTAACACTCCAGGTACAAATGCAGCAGCAGCAACACTTTTGGATGGATATCCCTGCTGCCGAAAGGGATTTCCGGGAAAGGCGCTCAGCACTGCACTTACGGCATCTACAGTCGGTGGACTTATCAGTGCATGCTGGCTGTTGTTCTTTGCTCCCCAGATTGGAAAAATGGCAATGAACTTTGGCGCTCCGGAGTATTTTGCACTTGCAATTTTCGGACTTTCTGTGATTGCCTCTGTCAGTGGAGACAGCCTGTTAAAAGGAATCATCAGCGGCTGCTTTGGTATCCTGATTGCATCTGTTGGCATTGACTCAGTTAGCGGAGTTACCCGTTTTACCTTTGGCAATCTGAGCTTATATAATGGAATTAAAATGCTGGCAGTTCTTCTGGGTGTTTATGCAATTTCCCAAATGATCAGCCGTATCAATGGTACGGAAAAAGCAGCAGCAAGTGAGCTTGGAGAATTAAAGCAGAGCGATAAGCTTACCTTTAAAGAATTCAAAAAGATGTTCTGGACCATGTTCAAATCCGGAAATATCGGTGCATTTATTGGTGCAGTCCCTGGAACGGGCGGTGCAATTGCTTCCTTTTTGGCTTACAATGAGGCAAAGCGCTGTGCAAAGCCAGATGAAAAATTTGGTGAGGGTGAGCTGAAAGGAATTGCAGCACCAGAAGCTGCTAATAACGGAGCAACTGCAGCAACACTGATCCCGCTTTTGACATTGGGAATTCCCGGTGATGTGGTTGCAGCAACTCTTCTTGGCGCATTTACGATGCAGGGATTGGTGGTAGGACCAAAGCTTTTTGAAAATGATGGACCGATTGTCTATGCTATTTTAATTGGATGTCTGATTGCCCAGATTTTTATGTTCCTACAGGGAAAATATCTTCTTCGTGTATTTGTAAAAATTACACACATTCCGCAGGATTTGCTGACAGCACTGCTGGTTGTGATTTGCTGTACGGGTGCATTCTGTATTGCCAACTCTGTATTTGATGTTTACGTATTGCTGTTCTTTGGCGGTGTTGCCTACTTTATGAACAAGATTGATTTGCCGCCGGTACCGATTGTACTGGGTATGGTTCTCGGACCAATTGCGGAATCTAACTTAAGAAATGCTCTGGTTCTCAGTGGTGGAAGCTGGAAGATTTTTGTTCAGCGCCCGATTTGTTTAATGTTTATTATTTTGACTGTTGTTCTGATTGTTGTTCTGAAAAAAGGAAGCAAGAAGGAAAAAGCGGCAGCTGAAAAACTGCAAGCAATGATGGATTCTGATGCAGAAAAGAAAAATTGAGAAAACGGATTGGACAGGAGGAAGAAAAAATGAAATTAAAAAAACTCTGGACGGATCTTCACAGCAATATTCATCACGATCAGATGGAACAACTGGAAAAATGGTGTGATCATGCCCGGCAGGTGATGGATTTCTGGCCGATTGCCTATTATCCCATGTATATGCGGAGAAATGAGTCTGGTGCTCCTTTGGAGGATATTTATCCCAGAGAGGCAATTGAAAAGGACTGGGAGGAAATCCGCAAGGTTGTAAAACAGCAAAATGAAGAAGGCTGGCCAATGTTTATGGGCTATGAATGGCAGGGCTGTGGATTTGACGGAGATCATAATGTATTCTTCTTGGATAACGATCAGGAAATGTTGCATCCAATGAGATATGGAGAGCTGAGAGATGCTTATCAAGATACCGAAGCAATTGCGATTCCTCATCATGTAGCATATCAGCTGAAAAGCCGGGGAAAAAACTGGGCTACCCATGATGAAGATTTTTCTCCTTTTGCCGAGATTTATTCCAGCCATGGATGCAGTGAAAATGATACAGGAAACTATGATATGGAACGCCATCTCCACATGGGACCAAGAACAGGAGAAACCTGCTATGAAAGAGGATTGGAGGCAGGCCTGAAGGTTGGTTGCATTGCCAGCGGTGACAATCACAATGTTCCTGGAGTTCACGATCATGGAATGATGTGTGTGCTGGCAGAGGATTCTTCTAAGGAAAAAATATGGGAAGCTATGAAGCAACGGCGGGTATATGGTGTCAGCAAGACCAGAATGGAGATTGATTTCAGTATTAATGATGTTCCGATGGGCGGTGTAGTAAAGCCGGGCGAAGGAAACATGGAGATTGGGGTAAATGCAGGAGATGCGATTGATCGGATTGAAATTATTCGTGATAATATCGTCTATGAAATGGTTGCACATTCTGGCACATGGGAAAAAAATATGCCAAAACCGGGTGAGCGTTTCGTGTTTAAATTTGCCTTGGAATTTGGATGGGGGCCCAATCCGCGTTTCTTTAAGGATAAAATGAAGAAAGAATGGCATGGAAGTCTGGAGGTCCCGGGAAAACTTCTTGGAGTTGAAAAATGTTGGAACAGCTTTGGGCAGAATCTTCATCATGTAACAGAGCACGGCTGCGAGTTTGATATGACCACCTATATGTCTACAACAACAGGACACTGGATGGGGCCAAGCGCTGTTCAGAAGGAGGGCTTCATTTTTGAAATTGAAGCATCGATAGATGAAAAAATTATGCTTCATGTTGACGGAAAAGATTATCAAATTCCAGTGAAGGAACTGCTTCATACAGGTAGAATTATTGCTGAATATGAAGAGGCAGAACAGCTTGCAAAGGAGACTTTTGGGGATATTGAGCATTATAGAGATGATCTGATTTGGCATACTGCGTATAAAATGCGCCTTCGTCAGGGCGTAATACAGGAGGGGTATCAAATGAAGATAGCTAGAAAGGTTTCATTAGAGGATGGTTGTAATTATCGTCTGAGAGTATGGCTTCGGAATGGTGATGTCGCATGGGTAAGTCCTATTTTCTGCAGAAAATAAAATAAAACATTACGAACGGAGAATTCTGTGAGGCGGGATTCTCCGTTTTTAGTTTGCGCGCCAAGGGCGCGCTTTAACAGGTGCAAGCCCTGAACATGCCCAGGTAGTAGGAACTGTATAAGTGAACAGCAAGGGTATCCATCGTGAGGTGGAAAGGAAAGAACGCATGGACATAAGTAGTCTAATGGAACGGATATTATCAGATAACAATCTCAACAGAGTGTATCTACAAGTTGTACGAAACAAAGGTGCAGAGGGTGTGGACGGAATGAAGTACAACTTAAAGAACTACTTGCAAAGAACGGCGAAATCATCAAGGAATAGTTAAAGACAAGAAAATATAAGTCTCAGCCAGTACGGAGAGTTGGAGATAGCAAAGCCTGAGAGTGCCAACAGTAACAGGCAGATTTGTATAACAAGCTATTTACAGTGGTACTAATAGAGAACAACCTCCATATCGCCGTTCTGACTTGTTGAAACTGCATGTTTATGGTTATATAAATAAGATACGATCGAACAGAACTCTGGAAGTAGAGTGTAGGCGAAATATTGAATTCATGTGTCTGGTTAACGCAATAACACTGGATCATGGAACTATCGACGGTTTTGTAAAAGAAAACGGAAAAGCTTTTCATAACACGTTGCAGCAATTAACGCCTATCTTTAAAGACTGGGGATTGATTGCCGGTTGAATCTGAATATAAAGATAAGTTGGAAAACTATCAAAAACTACAAGGAGAATACCTATGTCAAGAGGAGGAATTTGAATTTCCGGATATAGACTTTGCATCTGGAATATGATACAATTTTTTCTTGATAGATAGAATCGCAGTATAATACCGGACGGCAGGGGGGAGAGTGATAACATGCGGATGCTTACCTGTAAGCAAGCAGAAAAAATGGTAATGCCCTATATAGACGGAAGATTGGATGAAGAGGAGCTGGAGGATTTTCTTTCCCATGTCAATGAATGTCCGGCATGCCGGGAAGAACTGGAAATTTACTTTACTGTGTATGTAGGTCTGAGACAGCTGGATACAGGGACAGGGGTTTATGACATTACCGGAGCCCTGGGGGAAAGCATGGATCTTTCCTGGATGAAGGTGCGGGCAGTCCGTCTCCGGAAGGTAGTCTGTTATGCAGTCAATACTCTGGTGACAGTTAGTATTCTGGTGATGCTGGCCATGCAGCTTCGAATCTGGATAGGATAGGAGAAAATATGGAAAAACTGGTGTTAATAGACGGTCACAGCATTTTGAACCGGGCCTTTTACGGGGTTCCGGAGCTGACAAATTCTGAGGGACTTCATACCAATGCAGTGTATGGGTTCCTCAATATTATGTTTAAGATTCTGGAAGAAGAAAAGGCAGATTATCTTGCAGTTGCCTTTGATTTGAAAGAGCCAACCTTCCGCCACAAAATGTTTGCGGATTATAAAGGAACGAGAAAGCCTATGCCGGAGGAGCTTCGGGAACAGGTTCCTCTTATGAAGGAGGTTCTGACCTCTATGGGGATTCCTATTCTGACAATGGCAGGTTATGAGGCAGACGATATTCTTGGAACGGTGGCAAAGCGCAGTCAGGCTAAGGGGCTGGAGGTTTCTGTTGTGTCCGGCGACAGAGATTTGCTGCAGCTGGCAGATGTGCATATTAAAATCAGAATTCCCAAGACAAACCGGAAAGGAACCGAGATTTACGATTATTATCCGGAGGATGTAAAGCGGGAATACCAGGTGACCCCTCAGGAATTTATCGATGTGAAGGCTCTGATGGGAGACTCCTCAGACAATATTCCAGGAGTGCCTTCCATTGGGGAAAAGACGGCAACCAGCCTGATCACAGCCTATGGTTCCATTGAAAATGTAAAGGCTCATCTGGAGGAGGTTAAGCCACCCAGAGCGAAAAAGGCCCTGGAGGAGCATTATGATATGGCAGTGATGAGCAAGGAGCTGGCAGCTATCTGTCTGGAATGCCCGATTGATTTTTCCTGGGATGAGGCAAGGCTTGATAATCTTTACACACCGGAGGCTTACCAGTATATGAAGCGTCTGGAGTTTAAATCCATCCTGACACGTTTTGATGTACAGAGCATGGGCGGAGCTTCTATTGAGGAAAAGTTCTGGACGGTTGAAGAACTGGCTGGGGCGGAAGAGGTGTTTGAACGGGCAGAAGCGGCGGAGAATGTTGGGTTTCAGCTGATTAAAGGAAAGGATGGAGCAGCAGGTCTGGCGATTTGCTTCGGAGAAGAAGAAATTTACGGGATTCCGGTATCTGGCTTTATGACAGCAGCCTATTTGTGTGATAAAATCCGCAGTCTGGCTGAAAAACGAAAAGGCACGGATTCTATGAATACCCTGAATTTAAAGGCGCAGCTTCCCGAGCTGGAGCTGGATTACGGCAGCCCGGTTATGGACGGGGCAGTTGCCGGATATCTGCTGAATCCTTTGAAAGATACGTATGACTATGATGATCTGGCAAGAGATTATCTGGGAATGACGGTTCCCTCTCAGGCAGATCTTCTGGGAAAGGCAGATTTTGGTGAGACATTTGCGCAGGGAAAACAGGAAGCAGTTACCTGCGCCTGCTATATGGCTTATATTGCGTGGAAATCGCTTCCTGTGCTGAAGAGCAGACTGGAGGAGGAGGGAATGCTGTCTTTGTTCCTCCAGATGGAAATGCCTCTGATATACAGCCTTTATCACATGGAGCAGGCAGGTGTCCGGGTGGACAGAGAACAGCTGAAGGTCTATGGAGAGCAGCTGGAGGTGAAGATCCAGAAGCTGGAGCAGGAGATTTACCAGCTGGCCGGGGAGACGTTTAACATTAACTCTCCCAAACAGCTGGGAGAGATCCTTTTTGAGCGGATGCAGCTTCCTCATGGAAAGAAGACAAAGACAGGGTATTCTACAGCGGCGGATGTGCTGGAAAAGCTGGCTCCGGAATATCCGGTTGTTCAGATGATTCTGGAATACCGTCAGCTGACCAAGCTGAATTCTACTTATGCTCAGGGTCTGGCTGGTTTTATCCGGGAGGATGGCAGAATTCATGGAAAATTCAACCAGACCATTACGGCAACGGGACGTATCAGCAGCACAGAGCCGAATCTGCAGAATATTCCGGTTCGCATGGAGCTGGGACGGGCTATTCGGAAGGTGTTTGTGCCAGAGGAGGGCTATGTATTTGTAGATGCGGATTATTCGCAGATTGAACTTAGAATTCTGGCCCACATGTCTCAGGATGAACGTCTGATTCATGCGTATAGAGACGCTCAGGACATTCATGCCATTACGGCTTCGGAGGTATTCCATACTCCTCTTGAACAGGTGACACCACTGCAGAGAAGAAATGCCAAGGCTGTGAATTTCGGAATTGTATATGGAATCAGTGCTTTTGGACTCAGTGAGGATTTAAGCATCAGCAGAAAAGAGGCTCTGGAATATATTAACAAGTATTTTGAAACCTATCCGGGAGTGAAAGCATTTTTGGATGAGCAGGTGCGTCTGGGAAAGGAACAGGGGTATGTGACTACGCTGTACGGCAGAAAACGTCCGATTCCAGAGCTGAGATCAGCCAACTTCATGCAGCGCTCTTTTGGTGAGCGGGTTGCCATGAATTCCCCGATTCAGGGAACTGCAGCCGACATTATGAAGCTGGCAATGATTGCGGTGGATCAGGAACTGAAGGAGAGAAGGCTGGATGCACGGATTGTTCTGCAGGTTCATGATGAGCTGCTGGTAGAGGTGAGGGCTGAGGAGGCAGAGACGGTAGCGGCGCTTCTTACAGAAAAAATGAAGCAGGCAGCGCAGCTGAAGGTTTCTCTGGAGGTAGAGGCCCATACAGGTTCTACCTGGCTGGATGCCAAATAAAACGAGATGAGCCAGGGCAGCACAGCTGCGCTTTAAACAAAGGCCACAGGAACCGGGCGGTCAATATCCAGAGAATTGGGCGTGACATGGCAGTCATAGGCAAGAATATGGAC
>ERZ894194.1544-NODE-1544-length-12220-cov-8.621455_pt1 | contig 12220 bp, 15 predicted proteins | sample MGYA00380283_ERZ894194 | MGnify/ENA primary metagenome ERZ894194 (study PRJEB32331, sample SAMN06328448) | human gut metagenome | biome: human gut microbiome; feature: stool | host: Homo sapiens | collected 2013-02-13 ... | reverse complement strand
CTATTACCTCGCCGTGCTGTGGAAATACTACCGGCAGGACATCGCCGGGATATTCGGGACAGCGGAAACGGACGAAGACACGGACGGAACGGGAAAGGAACCGGGGCAACCGGGCGAGCCGTACACGGTCATGGGAGAAAGTACCTACCTGCCCTTCGGAGCGGAGGACGGGGAGGAAGCGGCAGCCGGGGCCGTGGACGAACCCGCAGCGGAGGACGACGGGGCGGACTACTCCGACATCGAGCCGGAGGAGGACGAGGAGGAGACGGACTATGAACCCACGCCGGAGGAGATCCGGGAACTGGAGGAGGAAGAGGAATTAGGGGCTTATTACCCGGACGGCAACCCCGACTTCGCCACGGGGTACTCCTTCGATGACCTGAAAAAGGTGCGCCGGGTACTGGTGTCGGACAATGCGGACGAAAAGGCGGAGCGGGAAGCCCGTGAGGTGCTGCCGTCCGTGATGGGATCGGACATCTGGGAGGCGATGCTGGACGAGTTCAAGGGCGCACGTGAGCGTGTCGCCCGGCTGATGGACAACCATAATGTTTAATTAAAATTTTAAAGACAAATGAGACAAAAGAGAATCTTATTCACGGCGGCCTGCATACTGGCTGCCGTGGGCGCAATGGCGCAGGGAAACGGGCAGGCGGGCATCACCGAAGCCACGCAGATGGTTACCTCGTATTTTGAGCCGGGGACGAAACTGATTTACGCCATCGGTGCGGTGGTCGGCTTGATCGGAGGGGTGAAAGTGTACGGGAAGTTCAGCTCCGGCGACCCCGACACGTCGAAGACGGCGGCGAGCTGGTTCGGAGCCTGCATCTTCCTGATCGTGGCGGCTACCATCCTGCGTTCGTTCTTCCTGTAAAACAGCGGACTATGGACATGGAAATCAACAAGGGGATCGGCAGGAACGTGGAGTTCAAAGGGCTGGAAAGCCAGTACCTCTTCATCTTCTGCGGCGGTCTGCTCGCCGTGTTCGTGGTGTTCGTCATCCTGTACATGGCGGGCGTGAACCAGTGGGTGTGCATCGGCTTCGGCGTGGCTGCGGCTACGCTGCTGGTATGGCTGACCTTCCGGCTGAACGCCCGGTACGGTACACACGGGCTGATGAAAGCCGCTGCCCGCAAACGGCATCCGAGGTACGTGCTGAACCGACTGAAAATTCCCCGATTATTTACCACCAAAAACAAGAAAGAATGAGAAACGTAATGAAAGCGGCGACGCTGGAAAGCAAGTTCCCGCTCTTGGCTGTGGAGAACGGCTGCATCGTGAGCAAGGATGCGGACGTTACGGTAGCCTTCCGGGTGGAACTGCCGGAACTGTTCACCGTTACCCAAACGGAGTACGAGGCGATACATTCGGTGTGGCACAAGGCGGTAAAGGTACTGCCGGACTACTCCATCGTGCATAAGCAGGACTTTTTTATCGAGGAGAAGTACCAGCCGGAGATTAACAGGGACGACCTTAGTTTCTTGTCCCGCTCGTTTGAGAGGCACTTCAACGAACGCCCGTTCCTGAACCATTTCTGCTACCTGTTCCTTACCAAGACCACGAAGGTGCGCAGCCATCAGGAAAGCACGTTCAGCACGCTGTGCAAGGGAAAGATTATCCCGAAGGAAATCGAGGACAAGGAAACGGTAACGAAATTCCTTGAAGCGGTCGGGCAGTTCGAGCGAATCATGAACGACAGCGGGTTTATCACGCTCACCCGCCTGACAACGGACGAGATTGTCGGGACGGAAACGACAGCGGGCATCGTGGAGAAATATTTCTCCCTCTCGCAAAGCGGGACAACGGTATTGAAGGACATCCAGTTGAATCCGGAAGAAATGCGGATAGGCGACGACATCCTTTGCCTGCACACCCTTTCGGACGTGGAGGACTTGCCGGGCAAGGTAGGCACGGACAGCCGCTATGAACGGTTGTCCACTGACCGGAGCGATTGCAGGTTGAGTTTCGCCGCCCCGGTGGGCGTGCTGCTCTCCTGTAACCATTGCTACAACCAGTACCTCTTTATCGACAACCACACGGAGAGCCTGAAACGCTTCGAGCAGACCGCAAGGAATATGCAGTCGCTATCCCGTTATTCCCGTTCCAATCAGATCAACCGGGAATGGATAGAGGAATACCTGAACGAAGCGCACAGCAAGGGGCTGACCTCGGTACGCTGCCATTGCAACGTGATGGCGTGGAGCGACGACCGGGAAGAACTGAAACACATCAAGAATGACGTGGGCAGCCAGCTTGCCCTTATGGAGTGCAAGCCTCGGCATAACACAACGGACGTGCCGACGCTGTTCTGGGCGGGCATACCGGGGAACGAGGGGGATTTTCCTTTCGAGGAAAGTTTCTACACGTTCATCCCGCAAGCCCTTTGTTTCTTCACGGAAGAGACGAACTACAAAGATTCCTTATCACCTTTCGGTATCAAGATGGTGGATCGGGTGACGGGCAAACCGCTGCATCTGGATATTTCAGACCTGCCGATGAAACGGGGGATTATCACGAACCGCAACAAGTTCGTCTTGGGGCCTTCGGGTTCGGGAAAATCCTTCTTTATGAACCATTTAGTCCGGCAGTACTACGAGCAGAACAGCCACGTGGTACTGATCGACACAGGTAACTCGTATCAGGGGTTATGCGAACTGATACACCGCAAGACAAAGGGCGAGGACGGGGTGTATTACACGTATTCGGAAGAGAAACCCATCAGTTTCAATCCTTTCTATACTGACGATTACAAGTTCAGTGTGGAGAAAAAAGACAGTATAAAGACGTTGCTGCTGACGCTGTGGAAGAGCGAAGACGAGAAAATCACGAAGACGGAAAGCGGCGAGCTGGGCAGTGCGGTGTCGGCATATATCCGCAAGATACAGCAAGACCGGAATATCGTGCCCTCGTTCGATACCTTCTACGAGTATATGCTGGAGGATTACCGTGCGGAACTGGATAAAAGGGACATCAAGGTAAGCCGGGATGATTTCAATATAGACAACTTCCTCACCACGCTACGGCAATATTACAAAGGTGGTCGTTACGATTTCCTGCTGAACTCGAAGGAGAACATCGACCTGCTAAACAAGCGGTTTATCGTCTTTGAAATTGACAGTATAAAAGATAACGCAGAGCTTTTTCCCGTGGTGACGATCATCATCATGGAAGCCTTCATCAACAAGATGCGCAGGCTGAAAGGGGTGCGAAAAATGCTTATCTGTGAGGAAGCATGGAAAGCCCTTTCCTCGCCGAGCATGTCAGAATATTTGAAATATCTCTACAAAACCGTCCGCAAGTATTATGGTGAGGCAGTGGTAGTTACGCAGGAAGTGGACGATATAATCTCGTCACCCATCGTGAAAGAGGCTATCATCAATAACAGCGATTGCAAGATACTGCTCGACCAGAAAAAGTATATGAACAAGTTCGACGGCATACAAGCGATGCTCGGACTGACGGAAAAGGAGAAAGCGCAAATCTTGTCCATCAACCTTGCCAACCATCCCGGACGGAAATACAAGGAGGTGTGGATCGGGCTGAACGGGGTGCAGTCGGCGGTGTATGCCACAGAAGTAAGTCCTTTCGAATATCTGACGTACACCACGGAAGAGAGCGAGAAAACGGAGGTGTTCAACCTTGCGGAAGAGTTGGGCGGCGACTTGGAGCTTGCCATCAGGCGGCTGGCGGAAACGAAGTACAAGTAAATAATGTGCCAATGGGACAATGTGCCGATATGCTAATGGAATGATGTGCCAATGGGTAAATAAATGAACAACCGGATGTATGGGTAGCCGGATGGTTGATTGGCTGGCTGGTTAATCGGCTGAACAGCCGGACGGCTGGCTAAACGATTAAACGGTTGGTTGGCTAAATGACTAAACGGCTAAACGTACAAACGGCTGGTTGTACAAATCATCATTAAAAACGAAATCATTATGAAACGATTGAATTTAATCCTGCTGCTGTCAGCAGTGACGGTGGCATTGGCGTTCGTTATTTCCTGCAAGGAAACGAATGCCGACAAACTGGAAAAGATGCGGGGCGACTGGGTAAGCACGGGCAGCAAGCCGCCCTTTACCCTTTCGGAAGAAAACGGGCAATACCGGGTAACAGTGATAAAGAAAAGCCATGCGGGAAGCACCCGGACGGAAACGTACCTGATACGGGAGACGGACGGCTACTTCTTCATTGAAACGGGGCTGGCGGTGATGCTGACCTACGACAAGGAGAAAGACCGCATACACCTGTCACCCGGCGGAGAATATAAACGGAGTAACCATCAATTAAACAAGTAAGAATATGAAACAGATAAAAGCGATAGTCATGGGGTTGGCGTGCCTGCTGGCAGCGGGTACGGCTAACGCACAGTGGGTAGTGAGCGATCCGGGAAACTTGGCGCAAGGGATTATCAACACCGTCAAACAAATTGCGCAGACCTCGACAACAGCGAAAAACACATTGGACGGGTTCAAGGAAACCGCTAAAGTTTTTGAACAAGGAAAGCGGTACTATGATGCGCTAAAGGATGTACACGACGTGATTAAGGGCGGTGTAAAGGTGAAGAAAAGCATCGAACTGGTGGCGGATATTTCGGAAATCTATGTACGGAACTACCAAAAGATGCTGGGCGATCCGAACTATACGCCGGACGAGCTAAGCACGATCTCTTTCGGATATGCAAAGTTGCTGAACGAGAGTGCGGACGTGTTGCAGGATTTGAAAAACGTGGTGAATATCACCGGAATGTCGCTCTCGGATGCGGAACGGCTGGCGATTATCGACCAAAGCTATAAAAGGCTGCTGGAATACCGCAATCTCGTGCAATACTACACGAACAAGAATATCTCGGTAAGTTACCTGCGGGCGAAAAAGAAGAAGGACACCGACCGGGTGATGGCGTTGTACGGCTCGGCGGACGAACGCTACTGGTAAGAACGGATTCCTGTACATATATATAATAAGGTAAGATGATGTTATTATCAATAGACTTTGAGAACCTGCACCAGATATTGCACACGCTATATCAGGAAATGATGTCGCTATGCTCCAACCTGACGGGCGTAGCCAAAGGAATAGCCGGGTTGGGTGCGCTGTTCTACGTCGCCGCCAAAGTGTGGCAAGCCCTTGCCCGTGCCGAACCTATCGACGTGTATCCGCTGCTGCGCCCGTTCGCCATCGGGCTATGTATCATGTTCTTCCCGACATTCGTACTGGGCACGATCAACACGGTGCTTTCGCCCGTGGTGAAAGGCTGCCACGGGATGCTGGAAACACAGACCTTCGACATGAACAAGTACCGGGAACAGAAGGACAAGCTGGAATATGAAGCGAACAAACGGAATCCGGAAACGGCGTACCTCGTGGACAAGGAAGAGTTCGACAAGAAACTGGATGAACTCGGCTGGTCGGCTGGCAACCTGATAACGATGGGTGGCATGTACATAGACCGTGCCGAGTACCGGATGAAACAGAACATACGCAAATGGTTTCAGGAACTTCTGGAATTGCTGTTCCAGTCCGCCGGGCTGGTGATAGACACGATACGGACGTTCTTTCTGATCGTCCTCTCCATCTTAGGGCCTATCGCCTTTGCGATAAGCGTCTATGATGGATTCCAAAGCACCCTGACACAGTGGATAACCCGGTACATTTCCGTCTATATGTGGCTGCCCGTTTCAGACCTGTTCAGTTCGGTACTGGCAAGGATTCAAGTGCTTATGCTCACCAAAGACATAGAGGCGATGAACGATCCCACTTTTATACCGGACAGTACGAATACGGTGTACATGGTATTCCTGATTATCGGGATATTCGGGTACTTCACGATTCCTACCGTTGCGAACTGGATCATCATGGCGGGCGGTGTAAGCGGTGCGAACCGTGCGATGAACACGACTGCCGCCAAAGCGGGGAATGTCGCCGCTGCCGGGGCGGGTGCTGCCGTGGGCAATGTTGCCGGAAAACTTATCAAGTAACTAAAAAATCAATCAAGAAATGGAATTTAAGTCATTAAAGAATATAGAAACGAGTTTCAGGCAGATACGGCTCTTTGCGCTGGTGTTCATCTGCCTGTGTGCGGTGGTGACGGGCTTCGCCCTTTGGAAATCGTACAGTTTCGCCGAAGCGCAACGGGAGAAAATATACGTCTTGGATAACGGGAAGTCTCTGATGCTGGCACTCTCGCAGGACGTGCAGCAGAACCGCCCGGTGGAAGCACGGGAACACGTGCGCAGGTTTCACGAACTGTTCTTCACGTTGTCACCGGATAAAAGTGCCATTGAAAGCAATATCAAACGCTCGCTGATGCTGGCGGACAAGAGTGCATTCAACTACTACAAAGATCTATCGGAAAAGGGGTATTACAACCGGGTGATTTCGGGGAACATCAACCAGATGGTACAGATCGACAGCGTGCGGTGCGACTTTGACAAGTACCCGTACAACGTGCGGACGTTCGCCCGGCAGATTATCCTCCGGGAAAGTTCGGTGACGGAAAGAAGCCTTGTCACCCGCTGCCGGTTGTTGGATGCCGTCAGGAGTGACAACAATCCGCAGGGGTTCATCATCGAGGGCTTCGAGATTACCGAAAACAAGGACTTGCAAACCATCAAACGCTAACGGAATGGTCGGAAAATTTATGGCGAAGGTCATTGCTGATATACAGGACTGGGCGGACGTAAAGCTCCGCCGCCTGTGCGGGCGTATCACGCCGGATCAGCGGGTGGTGGTTATCCTTGTGATGTTCGTGGTGTTCGGCGGGTTGTCGGTCTATATGACCGTCGCCGCCATCTACAACATCGGCAAAAGTGACGGTCAGGAATTGGGGATAGAGCATATCGACCAAATCCGGCTAAAGAATGACAGTATAATCAATCCTTTTAACAATCAGTAAATCATGGAAGAACAGAATCAGGAAAAAGAAACGACAACGCAGCATGTGACGGTGAGCGATGCCGCAGCCCCGGAAACGGGGACGGAGAACAAAGGAAAGAAAAGCGGTGAAAAGGACAGGAAACCCGCCAAAGAACTAACGCCGAAACAGATGCAGCAACGGAAAAAGCTGCTGGTTTACCCGTTGATGGGGCTGCTGTTCCTCGGCTCGATGTGGCTGATTTTCGCACCGTCGGACAAAAAGGACGAAAGCGGGGAAACGGTCGGGGCGTTCAACGCTGACATACCCTTGCCGGAGAATGACGGGATCATCGGCGACAAGCGAAAAGCCTACGAGCAAGCCGGGCTGGAAAAGAAGCAGGCGGACAAGGTACGTTCGCTGGAGGACTTCGCCTTTTCGGGCAATAACAATGCGGACGGGGTGGAACTGGAACTGCCGGACAGTGAACCGGAACGGGAGCCGTTCAAGGATTATTCGGGAAGCTCACGGGCAGGCGGCGTAAGTTCTTCAACGGCTGCTTACCGGGACATCAACCGACAATTAGGCACGTTCTACGAAACGCCGAAGGTGGACGAGGAAAAGGAGGAACTGAAAAAGCAGGTGGAGGAACTGACCGCCCGGCTGGAAGCACAGCAGGGACAGGCGGGCGGCATAGACGAACAAGTCGCCCTGATGGAAAAGAGCTACGAGCTTGCCGCCAAGTATATGGGACAAAACGGGCAGGCGGGACAAAACGGCGCAATCGTGCAAGTTCCCGTTACCGGACAGAGTAACGGGCAAGGGACAGGAAAGCCCGCTGTTGCGGTACAGGCGGCACGGCAGCAAACGGTGTCGGGACTACAACAACCGATGAGCGATGCGGAGTTCATGCGGGCGTACAGCCAGCCGAGAAACTACGGGTTCAACACGGCAGTGGGCGACGGTTATGCTATGGGAAAGAACACCATCCGGGCGTGCATCCACCAAGACCAGACAATCATGGACGGTCAGACAGTGAAGCTCCGGCTGCTTGAACCGCTGCAAGCGGGAAACCTTGTGATCCCGCAGAACACCCTTGTTTCGGGAACGGGCAAGGTACAGGGGGAACGGCTGGATATTGTGGTGTCGTCCATCGAATACCGGGGCAACCTGCTGCCCGTGGAACTGGCGGTGTATGACAGCGACGGGCAAAAAGGCTTGTCCGTGCCCTCGTCACTGGAACAGGAAGCGGCAAAGGAAGCCCTCGCGAACATCGGCGGCGGGCTGGGGACAAGTATCTCGTTTGCACAGAGTGCGGGACAGCAGATCGCAATGGACTTGACAAGGGGCGTGATGCAAGGCGGCAGCCAATACCTCGCCAAGAAATTCCGCACGGTGAAAGTGCATCTGAAAGCGGGCTACGAACTGATGCTTTACGCCAAACAACAATAACAGGAAACAGATTATGAACCAAATTAAAAAAGAAAAGACAATGAAAAAGATTTTAGGATTGGTCGCCCTGCTTATGGGCGTGGTGATGGGTGCGAACGCACAAGTGAACGACACGGTACAGACGGTTGCCGGAAATGACCTGTATCAAGGGATAACGCAGAAGTTACCCTATCGGCAGATGGTGACACCTTACGGGGTGCAGGTGACGTTTTCCAAAACGGTGCATATCATTTTCCCGTCAGCGGTGAAGTATGTGGACTTGGGCAGTAATTGGATTATTGCCGGAAAAGCGGACGGGGCGGAAAATGTGGTCAGGGTGAAAGCCACGACAGAAGGGTTTCCGGGGGAAACAAACTTTTCCGTTATCTGCGAGGATGGAAGTTTTTACAGTTTCAACGCCCGTTACGCCCATGAGCCGGAAATGTTGAACATCGAAATGAAGGACTTTCTGGAAAATGAGGACACGACGGATTTCAGCCATACCCGGATGAACATCTATTTCCGTGAACTGGGCAGTGAAAGCCCGCTGCTGGTGAAGCTGATTATGCAGGGCATCTATAAAGCGGACAAGCGGGAAATCAAACATCTGGGTTGCAAACGCTTCGGGGTACAGTTTCTTTTGAAGTCCATCCATTCGCATAACGGGCTGTTCTATTTCCACACGGAAACGAGAAATCGGTCGAACGTGACTTTTAACACGGACTTTATCAAGTTCAAGATCGTGGACAAGAAAGTACCGAAGCGCACCGCCATTCAGGAGAGGGTACTCGATCCGGTACGCAGCTATAACGAGGTGCTGGTGACGAACGGGAAAAGTAACGTGCGCACGGTGTATGTCGTTCCGCAGTTCACCATACCGGACGACAAGATTCTGGTAATCGAACTCTTCGAGAAGAACGGCGGCAGGCATCAGACTATCCGGGTGGAAAATTCGGATATAGTGGCGGCAAAAGTGATTAACGAACTGAAAATAAAGTAAGACATGAAAAGAGTACTGTTCATTATCATGCTCTTCGGGGTGTGCCTGCATTTCAACCAGGCACACGCCCAAAGATGCCTGCCCGGAATGAGGGGAATCCAGTTCACGGGCGGACTTTCGGACAATATACGCTGGAAAAGCGGCGACGGTTTCGGCTACCATGCCGGGATAGCGGTAAGCACCTACACGAAGAACGCCCACCATTGGGTAGTCGGTGCGGAATACTTGGAGAAGCGGTATGACTACCGGAAAAACCTTTATCCGGTAAGCCAGTTCACGGGGGAAGGCGGGTATTACCTGAACTTCCTTTCGGACAGGAAAAAGACATTCTTCGCCGCACTGGGCTTGTCCGCCCTTGCCGGGTATGAGACGGTGAACTGGGGCGAAAGCCGTCTGCCGGACGGTTCGCTGCTCACGGACGGGGATCACTTCATCTATGGCGGTGCGCTGACGTTGGAACTTTCCGCCTACCTGACGGATAAGGTCGTGCTGCTGGTAAACGGACGGCAAAGGATGCTGTTCGGGGGCGATTGCGGAAGATTCCACTCGCAGATAGGCGTGGGTGTCCGGTTTATGATTCGATAACTACTATAATATAATAATGTATATGAAGAAAAGATTTTATCAAATGCTCGTGGGCTGCTATATAGTGGCCGCCCTCGTGCTTGTCGCTGCCTGTAATGACAAGCTGGATATTCAGACGAAATACCCGTTCACCGTCGAAACGATGCCCGTCCCGAAGAAACTGAAGGTGAACGAGACGGCGGAAATCCGCTGTGAACTGAAACGGGAAGGACGCTGGGAAGATACCCGGTACACTATCCGGTGGTTTCTCTATGATGGAAAAGGGACGTTGAAAACGGAGGACGGCACGGTGTTGCTGCCAAATGACCGTTATCCACTGGAGAGAGAAACGTTCCGGCTGTACTATACCTCGTTATCGGACGACCAGAGCAGTTTAAAAGTGTGGGTGGAAGATTCGTTCGGGCAGGCGGTGGAACTGGAATTTTCGTATAACAATGACAATTCGGAAGAAAAGGAGAACGAAGAATGAAAGACAGTACAGTTCCGGGAGTGTATCTTCTTAACATAGACATGGAGTGCGAACAGGCGAAAGAAGAGTTTAAGCGGATGGGATTTACAGACGGGGAAAAGCAGGACTTTCAACGATTTACCCCGCAAGCCTTGTCCGTAACTCCGCTTTGGTTGGTCTGGCACGGGACGATACACAGCGGCAACGTGCTGCTGAAAAGCGATGAAGAACTGATACCGCTGGGTATCAGTTCAAAAACAGAGCTTCCTGTCCGCAGGTTGAGTGAACTTGTCCGGAAATCTGCCTGCTGGCAGAAAAGCTCTATCCCGAAGAAACAGCCAAACGTCCGGACTTGATACCGGAAAGCGTGAGAAACGGATGCAACGTGTATTCGCTCTGCAAGATGATGGAGGTACGGACGGGAGAAAAGTTCACATACCAGCAAATGACGGACTTCTATAACGGGAAGCCGCTGAACGTGCGCCGGATGGAAACGCCGGACGGGGTGCAGAAAGACAAGACGGTGAAGTTCGACAAGGAGAAGCAGGACTTTTCTTTCTCCGCTATCCGGCAGGAACGGAAAAGAGGATTGCGGAGATAGATAAAAAAATGAAAGTTTAAATTTAACAACAAAAATGACATTTTTTGATAAAACCATTTTGTAAGTTCCATTTATATCATAATAGCGAGCAGTGTACAGTGAAAACAGTAACTATTCACTGTTTTATCTTTCGAAGAATTTTAATTACTATCTTTTATTATTTCATTAATTTTGTATGATAACTTATTAATAAAGCTAATACTGCTATCTATTTGTCCAGAGCCAATTTTATCCATATAGCTTACAGTATCGTTATCTCTTACCTGTTGACCAATTATATAAAATTCCATCATCTGTATAAAGTTAAAAGTCTGTTTCAGAAAATCCTCTTTTAATTCACGAACTTGGTTTTCATTATAATTATTAGACTTTTGGACTTTATCTATCAGAGAACAAATATTCATAATTTGGAAATGCAAGAATGATTCTCCATCATCATTTACAAAAAACTGTGAACTATCAATTTCATTTATAAGCGTGTAACGTAGTTCATTCAAATCATTAACATTAAAATCTGACTTAAATAAGTTATTTCTGATTTGATAAATTATGGAACATACAGAACTGTATTTTTGAAATCTTATTTGCGTAATTCCGTTTTGAGCAGAATAAATTTTATCTTTTACATACCTAGAATTTGCATTTCGTTCTATTTTAATTGTAAGCGAATAAAAAATACAAACATTTATACCTGCTATGATAATATTAAAAATACTACTAAATACGCCCCAATCTTCTTGAGTGTTGGATAAACCTCCATTAAAGTGAATTAGATATAGAACAAATTGGACTACTCCTCCCATAATGCAGATTAACAAAGCTATGTAAATAAGATTTTTTTTCATTGTTCTCTTTTTTATGATGCAAATTTATATAGAAATAGTCACATTCTAAAACTTTAACTAAGATTCCAAACCTAAAAAAACTGTCTTAATGATAGATGTATAATTTGCAAGCTCAAAAAGACATAAATAAAAACAAAAGTAATTACAGAAATGAGTATATTTGAAACATTAAATAAAAGAATGGCTATATGGACTATGTTTTTATTGATACTAGTGTTTTTGAGAGTGAGAACTTTCTGATGGGTAACAAGATAAATTCCCTTTTTAGTTTGGCTCAATCTGATGAGATAATAATTTTATTACCTCAATTGACATATGAGGAGATTAAAAATCGTATAAGAAAACGTTGTAAAGAATCTTTTGAGTATCTAAAAGAAAATAAATATTTAGTATTGAAAAATGCAAAATTGCATAATGCGCTTTTTAATTTAAAGAGTTTAAATGATACACTATATGAAAT
>ERZ894194.1540-NODE-1540-length-12235-cov-5.319869_pt1 | contig 12235 bp, 10 predicted proteins | sample MGYA00380283_ERZ894194 | MGnify/ENA primary metagenome ERZ894194 (study PRJEB32331, sample SAMN06328448) | human gut metagenome | biome: human gut microbiome; feature: stool | host: Homo sapiens | collected 2013-02-13 ... | reverse complement strand
GATCAGGTTTGCCGGGTTGTGAAGCGGTGCAAGATCGTTGCACTCTTCTACTGCTTTGATCATCTCATCTGTAATGATTGCAGAAGAAGCAAATTTCTCGCCGCCATGTACGATACGATGACCAATTGCATTAACCTCTGCAAGACTCTTGATCGCACCTGTTTTCTCATTGGTAAGAGCTTCCAGAACCATCTGGATTGCTTCTTTATGAGTCGGCATGGAAGCTTCTGTGATCTCTTTGTCATTTCCGGCTTTCTGGTATACCAGTCTTCCGTCAATTCCGATTCTCTCGCAAAGTCCTTTTGCAAGAACAGCTTCTGTGTCGGAATCGATCAGCTGGTATTTTAAAGAAGAACTACCGCAGTTAATTACCAATACATTCATTTTTTTACTCTCCTGTTTACATGATTATGTATTACCTGACACCAGATATTTTATTCCTCTGGTATCTCTTCAAGGGCATGTGCCCTCAATCACAATACGATTCAGCCCTTTTCAGACTAATTCCAAATTAGTCCTGAGCCTGGCACTGTACAGATGTGATTGCTACAACACCAACGATATCGTCAGCGGAGCATCCACGGGACAGGTCATTTACAGGTTTTGCGATACCCTGGGTGATAGGTCCGTAAGCTTCTGCTTTTGCAAGACGCTGAGCCAGTTTGTATCCGATGTTTCCTGCATCAAGGTCTGGGAAGATCAGGACGTTAGCCTTACCTGCAACCGGGCTTCCTGGAGCTTTGGAAGCACCTACGCTTGGAACGATAGCGGCATCAAGCTGGAACTCTCCGTCAAGTGCAAGGTCTGGATTCTGCTCTTTCGCGATCCTGGTAGCCTCAACAACTTTATCAACATCTGCATGTTTCGCACTTCCCTTAGTAGAATGGGAAAGCATAGCTACTACAGGCTCTTCCTGTACAAGAAGCTTGAAGGACTCAGCAGAAGAAGCTGCGATTGCTGCAAGTTCTTCTGGATTCGGGTTCTGGTTCAGACCGGAATCACCGAATACGAATGCACCGTTAGCGCCGTACTCGCAATCCGGAACGATGATCAGGAAGAATGCGGAAACAAGCTTGGTACCTGGTTTTGTCTTCAGGATCTGAAGGCATGGTCTTAAGGTATCAGCTGTAGAGTGGCAAGCTCCGGAAACCATACCGTCTGCATCGCCCATCTTAACCATCATAACACCATAATACAGATACTGGTTCAGAAGGATCTCCTTAGCCTGCTCTGGTGTCATGCCTTTTTTCTGTCTTAACTCTACTAATTTGTCAATATATCCCTGAGTCTTCTCAGATGTTGCAGGATCTACGATCTGTGCACCGGAAATGTCGAAGCCGCCTTCAGCTGCGCTCTTCTTAACTGCTTCCTCATTACCAACAAGTACAAGCTTAGCAATTCCCTCTTTTAAAATTTTGTCTGCTGCTTCAAGAGTTCTCATGTCCTCTGTCTCTGGCAGTACGATTGTCTTAATGCTGGATTTTGCTCTTTCTTTGATTACATCAATAAATCCCATGATTAAATGGCTCCTTTCATTTGTTACAGTAATCCTCTGGGAACTGGCATAAGTATCCATTCCCCATTCAGTAACTTAACCTCATTATACGCCACCCCGCCTTGTATTTCAAGCTTTTCAATGTTAGAATATGGAAGAACAACGTATTTTTTGAGGTGCAATTTTATGAAAACAGCCGGAATTATTGCAGAATATAATCCATCCCATACAGGACATGAATATCAGATAAACTATATAAAAGAAAAACTAAGGACAGACTATATAGTTATCGCCATGAGTGGTGATTTCGTACAAAGAGGAACCCCTGCTCTTTTTTCAAAATATGTACGTGCAGAAATGGCTCTTCGGAGCGGCGCAGACCTGGTTCTAGAGCTGCCGGTTTCCATTTCTTCTGCCAGTGCAGAGTTATTTGCCAGAGGAGGCGTACAGCTTCTGGATGGACTTGGGGTTACAGATATACTTTGTTTCGGAAGTGAATGCGGTGATACGGATGCGCTTATGGAGCTTGCCAAAATCCTGGCAGAGGAGCCGGAAGCTTTTCAGGACGCCCTTCGCCGGAATCTGAAAGACGGAATGACTTTTCCAAAGGCCAGAAGCATGGCTCTCTCTGCAGTTTTTCCCGAATCAGAAAAATACCAGCAATTGCTCTCTTCCCCCAATAATATTCTGGGAATTGAATACTGTAAAGCTATTCTACGGGAAAACAGCTCTATTTCACCGGTTTCCATTAAACGGGAAGGAAATGATTATCACGAAAATACTCTGTCTGAAAATCACTTTCCTTCTGCTTCTGCTATTCGAAATGCCATTTTGGATTTCAATACTCCACCCAAAGGGGACTCATCCGATACTGAGCATTCCCACTGCTTTTTATCTGAATCATCAGAAACCGCAATACAGAATTTTGCGTTTCTTGCTGATATGGCAAAAAAATTTTTACCAGCAAATTCCCTGGAACTATTTTTACAGGCAATTTCCGGAAATCGTTTTCTTCTGGAAAACGATCTGGACACGCTTTACCGTTACTGTCTTCTTCAGGAAACAGAAGAAAGCCTGTGCACATACCTGGACATGTCCCACGCTCTTGCCAGAAGGATTCTCTCCTGCAGGGATCAGTATAAAACATTTTCCCAGTTTGCCGACCTCCTGAAAACCAAGGAGATCACACGCACCAGGATCCAGAGAGCACTGCTTCACATGCTTCTTCATATTCAGAGTGTGCCAGCGCAGATTCCCTACGCCCGGGTTCTGGGATTTCGAAAAAACAATTCTGCGCTTCTGGGCAAAATAAAAAGATGCAGCAGCATTCCTTTGCTTACCAGACTGCCGGATGCCGCTGAAGTGCTTGAAAACACACCGCAAGCTATGGATTTACTAAATGAAACAACTTTCGCATCCAATCTTTACGAAAGCATTCTGGCACAAAAAAACAGTGCTTCTTATGTTCATGAGTACAGAAAGCAGATTATTATTGTATAATATTCTCAACTGCATAAAAAGCCCCGGCTACTGCATTTCCGTGCAATAGCCAGGGCTCACTTTTATCCATTTCGTCTTACTCATTAGAAAGAAGGATACGGTCATTATCCAGTTTCTTTCCTGCTCCAACTTTAAACTTGTCAAGCAGCCCTTCCACAGTAAGACCTTTTTTCTCCTCTTCCTTGATATCCAGAACAATATCACCGGAATCCATCATCAGAATACGATTTTTTATTTCATCAATGCTATAAGGATTGAAATACAACACAGAGTCGCCACAAATCTCTGTCGTAGATGTGATTGCCGAACAAATAACAGGTGTTGCAAATTGCATTGCTTCTATCGGAGGATATCCAAAACCTTCGTTAAGCGTGGGATAAACAAATAGATAGGCATTTTGGTAGAGAGACGCAAGTTTCTCATATGACACATAATCAAGCAAAATAAAACGAGTCCTGTTTTTGATATATTTATAAAACAATTTCGGACAATCTATTCCCGTAATAACAACTTTTCCCTCTAGAGTAGGACGTTCTGAAAAAAGCGTATCAAAAGCAATAATGGCCCGAATTGTATTCTTTGTCCATCTATTTCCACTCGTCATCAAATAATATTTACCAAACCTCTCCATTGAAGAAGATACAGGCAACGCCATAGCCGGACTATAGAACATTCGAATTGAATCCGGCACCAAAGAGGGAAAAAACGAGAGAAGAGAATATTTGGAATGGTTGGAAACAGTGATGTATTTAATATTTTCCCGATTAAATAACTGCTCATATGTACGTTTATATTTAGCCCGACCAATAGCAGTCAAATATCTATCATATAAATATTTTATCCTCTCTTTTATCGCATACGGAGAACAATATGCAAACATATACCGATCATAAGGGGTCTCTAAAAAGCGTAATCCATGAACTGTTACAATACATTTGCAATGAGAAGGAAAGTTGATTATATCAAAAGGTACAAGAGGGCTATATAGAAGATAATCGCCCTGTTTCATAACCTCCGCTATAGAGTACGAATTAGAATCATACAATTTAAAGTTGCGTGACTTACAAATATCTATAATGTCAGGGTTTATATAAATGTTTGCATCATAATAACATGCTATAAAATCCATTTTTTCAGCCAGCGTCATGAAAATAACTTCACCATATCTACCGCCACCATGAAATTTGGTATGTTTAATAGGTTGACAACCTCGTAAATTATACAGAAGGACCATGATTGATCTCTTATAGATTATTTAATATTAATGGAAGCCGTACTAGGACGAGTATAAAGTTTTCAAACGAATTTTTAATCGTGTTATCTGATAAAATAATTTCATGCATGACAAATACAACCAACCGGCGTTTGTATAATTACGCAGATAATAATCCAAACTTTGAATTGAACATTCCGATATGAATTTATTGGGCTTTTGCGTCCGGGTTGTCGCCGCTCCAAGATGAATACACGAAACAGTAGTATCAATATAATTACTCAGCCCTAATCGTTGTACTTTTGCCCATAATATATTTTCCTCATAATATAAAAAAGTATGGGGATCAAAAGATCCTATTTGCTGAAATAGCATTTTATCGACCAGCATACAACTACCAGACGGTAATTCGATTTTTATTATTCCGGACTGAAACGGTTGTGTACCTAAAACATATTGTTTCCGGAGATAGCGATTCCGTATTCCTAATATATTCCTCCCACAAAACAAATTCGCAAAAAATAATTGAGCCAACGATGCTGCGTTTCTTGCACAATTGTAATCTACCGAAGTATTATCTTTTTTATACAATAATGGAGAAATAATAGCTGCATCCGGTAAGATCTCTAAATTTTTCTGCAAAACAGGAATAATATCGGATGTAAATAAAATGTCATTATTCAGAATCAGGATTTGATTTATTTCCGGATCACTATATAATAAATCGGCGCCCGCATTATTCCCCCGTGCATACCCCAGATTTTCTGACAAACATAAATAAGTCATCTGAGGCAGAGTCTTCATTCCGGGAACTTCACCGCCCTCTGTATAGGACAAGAACCTTTTTTTTAAATAATTTCTTACAGCTTCGACAACATGAATGCTCGAACCATTATCTACGACAACGAATTTTAAACCGTCCGTATCGGAGTTTTCAACGACCGATTCGATACAATTTATCGTATCGTCGATATTATTATAATTCAGAATAATTACGCCGACTTTAAACCGCATAAATAAAGACGCTTATAATTATATGTATCAATCAGATACAAAACGATTACCGTAACAATAATTTGGGAAGGATATAACAAAGCGCCGCTTGCAAAACTTGAAACGAAGAGCCATATAAAGTAATATCTACCAACAACATATTTTTGTGACCGGACAACAATAGCTTTATAGAATACCACCAGTAAGCAAACAATGGAAAAAATACCAAAACTCCAATTAAACCCGAATATTCCCACATCTACGGCGTATACCCGTTCTGATTCCGTTACTGCCTGCATTTGACGCCCCCAAGCAGATTTGAAAGTAAACACGCCATTCCCGAACAGACGGTTCGTCAAAGAGGGAAATTGCTCATATCCATAAAACTTTGCAGCCTGAATCCGGATATCTTCAGTTTCGTTCCCTCTATTTCGCTCATTCTGTTCTTGAGTTAATTCGATCATATTTTGCACTGCAGGAATTTTCGGGAAAATGGACATAACAAGTATACAGCCTAATCCCAAAATAATTACTTTTTTATACCAATGCACATGGTTAAACAACATCAGGAAACCTAAAAATGTACAAATTAGAATGTGCTGCCGCGTGTATGAAAGGAAAATGGCTATATAACAAGCCATTGCAAATATCCCCCATTTCGGGGCCTTCGTCCGTAACCACTTATCTATTGTAATGAAAAAACTCAATACGACAAAACTAAATCCGATCATTACCAACCGTATGCCACCTCGGGATAAATCATATTCGTCCTGCGGTGTCCCGAAAATAATAACCGGAAATGTTATAAGATTTATAATATGCGTGATAATCGTACAGATCGCCAAGGCAAAAATTATTTTATGAATAAAATCTTCATTAAAAGAAAACCGATGCATTGTAAAGTAGAGAGCGTAAGAAAAAAATGGAAGCGTTACGGAAAAACTTTGCAATACCGATTGATCGAAATTACATAGTGTGGGAATAAAGCAAGCGACTCCAAATAAGATCATTAACCAGACCATCGGTGTTCGGAATCGTTCATTACTTTTTCTTTTCGACACCGATGATAAACAAGTTGCCACCAAAAGCCCCATCAATAAAGAGTAGGATATGGCCTTTGCTGCTTGTGCCGACACCAAATCGAATGGCTGAAAGAATGAGACCGTCGCCAAACAATAAAATAGAAACAATATTTTTATTAAGCGAATCATGCTTTTTCGGCCAGATTATCTATATTTTCTGTCATTACATTATTTCCCCGAACGTCCAAGACGAGCAAAATAAAATGAAAGTGCATTCAGGAAATGACGTATTTTCATTCGAAAAAATGATTGCCGATTCTCCGCGTTATCATTAAACCAGATAATTGGACAACTATTGACCGGAATCTTATGCGCACGGACATAAACATTGAGAAGCCGTTCTGCCATATATCCATAAACCCTTTTTTGAACTGTATCGTAATGACTTATATCAATTCGTTTTTCAACCTCGTTTAGGAGTGGAAACAGCCAATTACAATATTTGTCAAACTCTGTCCACGACATAATAAACATATTAAAATGCTTTAGCACATGACTACTACGCATTATATAATTAAAAGCCTCTCTATATATAGGAGGCTGCGTCTCATGGATCACGGCTTCCAATGTCCTGAGATCATCACTCACATGGGCATAACAATAATTCATGAACAACGAACAATCATAATTGATCCCCTTAGGCATTATAATAATACCTGTCTGAAGTTGTTTTAAAATACGAGCCGGGACTCCCAAATCCATTTTATAGAAATCTTTTGTCGGAAAAACCGTTATTGGGAATCCACGTTTGCACTGCCCGTGAAAATCAAAATATCGTCTATAGTGACATAGACCGACATAATCGACGTTTTTCAGGTTTTTCCAAGCCCAATACATTCCAGTCAGTTCACAATAGCTCTGATTTTTGCAACTTATATTGTCCCCCGTATTATCCCCTTGTATATTTAAATCTATTTTAGAGATATCCTTACCAACTTGCAATGGCATATACGGTTCGGCAGTCGCCATAATATCTTCTTTATGACAACATACTAACATGGTCAATTTCATAATCCACGATTTGCTATATTTATCACTTGCTCTACTATCGGAGCCATATCGTAATATTTATATTCGGCTAGCCGCCCTCCAAAAATCACATTCAGTTCTTTGTCCGCCAGTGCCTTATACTGCAAATAGAGAGACATATTTTTGTTATCGTTTACCGGATAATAAGATTCCATACCCGGTCGCCATTCGGTTGAATATTCTTTCGAAATAACTGTTCTAGGAATCCGGTCAATCTCTTGGCCGAACATTTCGAAGTGTTTATGTTCAATGATGCGGGTATAGGGAATATTTGCTTCTGTGTAATTGACGACAGCATTTCCCTGATAGTTAGCAGTGTCGTAAATTTCCTCTTCAAAACGAACAGTACGATACTCCAACTTTCCGAAACGGGATTCGTAATATTCGTCTATCTTTCCTGTAAAAATAATTTTATCGGCAATATTTTCCCAATAGGTCCGATTGTCAAAAAAATCCGTGGCGACTTTTGTTTCAATTCCAACAAGTAAGCCCTCGATCAACTTATTGTAGCCCCCGATAGGAATCCCTTGATATTTGTCATTGAAATAATTATTATCGAATACAAAACGAACCGGTAATCGTTTAATAATAAATGCAGGCAACTCAAGACAATTCCGTCCCCATTGCTTTTCAGTATAACCTTTTATCAGCTTTTCATAGATATCTTTTCCGATCAATAATATTGCCTGTTCTTCCAAATTCCGAGGCTCTGTAACTCCGGCTTCTTTCATAGCAACCAGCGCTACACGGCGTTGCTCCTCAATTTTCAAACGAGCCTCTTCAGGAGTCGTCACACCCCACATCTGGTAAAACGTATTCATATTAAACGGTAAATTATATAATTTACCCTTATAATTTGCAACAGGAGAATTAGTATAACGATTAAATTCAACAATGGAATTCACCAAATCCCACACTTCCTTATTTGAGGTATGGAAAATATGCGCTCCATACTTATGTACATTTATACCTTCAATATTTTCACAATAGATATTACCTCCAAGATGGGGACGCTTGTCAATGACAAGGCACCGCTTACCAGCTTGTTTGGCCTTATAGGCAAACGTTGCGCCGAATAAACCGGCGCCAACAACCAAATAATCGTACCGTCTGGACATTCAGCAATATTTATTTCGACAGTTTAGCACGTATAACAGCTGCAAACTCCATTGCAAAAGGATCTTTGCCAAGGTACAGCATACCGGCATATACAACAACTCCGACAATTGACGAAATAATAATCGTAGCGAAGTCGGTAAGGTCACTCATGCGTATTCCCCAACATACGGCAAACATCAGCATCGCAGCCAGTAAATAGAAAATATATTTTCTGTTCAGCAACTTGAACGGCAAATATTTCACCCCCAGAATTATCATGGTTATAGTTACGCATGATTCGGCTATGACAGTAGCAATTGCAGCTCCGTTTTGCGCATATTGGGGAATTAACACAAGATTGAGTGTAAAATTGACAATAGCCCCCACGAGAGTGGACATAATGACTATATTCTCCTTCCCTTGCGGATATAACACTTGAATACCCACAACATTCGAGAGTGCTATAATCAAGACAATAGGTGATATAACTTGTAATGTTATGATCGCGGGCTCATAAGAATCACCACATAATACGCGTATTAACGACGGAGCCAATACAAATAACCCAACAAACAGCGGAAGGCTAAAAGCGACAACAAAATCCATTGCCCGCTGCGATAATCTGTCAAATTCTGCCTTTTGCCCTGTCGTAATAAGATTGGACAAACGCGGCAACATGACAGTTCCTAACGCCAGAGTCAATCCAAGTAGCATCTTTGTCAATTTCGTCGCTCCAACATAATAACCAACATTTGTCGGATCTTTCATAAAGCCCAACATCACAGTATCGAGATTGACATATATACTGATAATCAGATTTAATACAAAAATATGCAACGCCGGTTTAAGATGACGTAACGGACGTAGTTCACTAAATTGCAAAAGGCGTATCCGTATATATTTTCGTAATCTTATAAAGTTAAATACATTTCCGCCAACAACCCCGATAACACTATATGCAGCATAGTACATCAGATCATCCTTAGTCCGAACTAAAACAAATAATAGGATTACAGATACTACTTTTACAATTAATCCTCGGATCGTAATGTATTTAAAATCTTCAACCCCCTGATAAAACCATTCGCATCCAATGGCTACAAAAAATATATTTGTACTCAATAGTAAAAAAAGAGGAATATCGGCCTTGACTTTCGTAATAGTCATACAAAGAACAACCACGGCAAAATAGCCCAAAATCGTAAGCCCTGTATGCAATAAAAGTATCTCTGTAGTGATTGTACTTAACTTTTTTTTATCATCCCGGACTCTTGCAATTTCCCGAATCGCATACATGGGTATCCCCAAACAGGTAAATAACGATATGTAAGAAATGATGGAACTGAAAAAATTTACCTGTCCTATACCATCAGCCATTACGACACGGGCAGCATAGGGAAAAGTGATTAACGGAAATAGCAACCCGAGAACCGTATTCAATAGATTAAATATATAATTAGCCTTTAATGATCCGGGCATATATGAAGCTAAAAAACATAAAACTATATAGAAATCAGATAATTAATAAAAGCAAATCACGCAGTTATACAAAAAGCAGAGTCAACAAACCAAAATAGTTATTAGCAGCAGACTATTTTCACTAACTCAATTTATTCATAATATAGGGAACAGATATTAAATCCGACCATTATTATCAGTTATCTGATTACTCAGATACCATCCAACAAACTTTTTGATCCCCTCTTCGAGAGATATCTGAGGTTTATAACCGAAATCATGCTCCAGTCTCGTTGTATTAGCATAAGTCGTATAAACATCACCTTTTTGCATAGGTAGCATATACATTTGCGCTTTCATCCCAAGATGTTCTTCAAGCGTATGAATAAAATCCATTAAAGACATAGGATGTCCACAACCGATATTATACACCTTAGGAGAAATAGTTTCCCCATCGTTTATTTGTGGGATACCATCAATTACACGGACAACCCCTTCGATAATATCGTCGATGTAGGTAAAATCACGAGATAGATTACCATTGTTAAAGACCTTAATAGGCTTCCCGGCTAGGATCGCCTTCGAAAACAGCATCGGAGCCATATCCGGACGACCCCACGGACCATAAACCGTAAAAAACCGCAACCCCGTTGTCGGAATTGTATAAAGTCTCGAATAGACATACGCCATTTGCTCATTCGACTTCTTCGTTACAGCATACAGCGACATCGGGTTATCCACTCGATCTTCTTCCGAGAACGGGGTCTTTGCATTACCACCGTAAACCGAACTAGATGAAGCATAAATAAAATGCTTTACCGGATTATGACGCACACACTCCAGCAGATTCAGAAAGCCTACAATATTACTTTCAATATAGGCATACGGATTTTCCAATGAGTATCTTACGCCGGCCTGAGCTGCAAGATTAACGACTATATCGAATTTTTCCGTTACAAACAGTTTTTGCAGCGCATCCCGTTCTTCAAGTTTCATCCGGAAAAAACGATAATCAGCGTATTTTGTACTTTGAACCTCGCATCCAAATTTTTCAGCCTCGGCTCCAATACCGCTTTCCGCCAGACGTGCATACTTCAATTTCGGATCATAGTAGTCATTGATTGAGTCTATGCCGACCACTTTATCACCGCGTTTCAGCAGTTTTTCAGCTAAATGAAACCCAATAAAACCCGCTGCCCCTGTTATAAGAACCGTCATCGTATCTTATCCGATTTTATAATATACAAAGCCATGTTCAGCGACCTCTTCCTTGTCATAGATATTGCGACCATCTACGATTACCTTACCTGCCATTGTCTTTTCCAGCACTGCGAAACTCGGCATTCGGAATTCTTTCCATTCGGTCACCAACAATAGAGCATCGGCATCTACCACAGCATCATACATATCCTTACAGTATATAACTTTATCTCCGATCCGACGTTTACACTCTCCCATAGCGATTGGATCATAGACTTTTACCATACATCCGGAACCTGTCAGTTTGTCGATTAGCACCAAAGCCGGAGCCTCACGCATATCATCGGTTTCCGGCTTAAAAGCCAACCCCCACAAAGCGATCGTCCGACCTTTCAGACTTCCCGCATAATGTCTCTGCAGTTTTTCGAAAAGAATTGACTTTTGTTTTTCATTAACCTCCTCCACCGCTTTCAGTACTTTCATCTCACAGCCATTTTGCTCGGCTGTTTTAATCAGCGCCTTTACATCTTTCGGAAAACACGATCCCCCGTATCCACAGCCTGCGTAAAGAAATTTTTTACCGATACGTGTATCCGAACCGACACCCTTGCGGACCATATTTACATCTGCCCCAACCTGCTCACACAAATTGGCGATGTCGTTCATAAACGAGATACGAGTCGCCAGCATTGAATTGGCCGCATACTTGATCATTTCTGCCGAAGGTATATCCGTAAAAATCATCCGTTCTCCGCTCAGCATAAATGGTTTATATAAACGTGACATAATTTTACAAGCACGGATACTCTCCGTACCTACGACAACTCGGTCCGGGGTCATAAAATCTTTGACAGCGGCTCCCTCTTTCAAAAACTCCGGATTTGAAGCGACCTCGAAAGCGACTTTTTCTCCTCGTTTATCTAATTCCTCTTGAATAACCGCTTTAACTTTTTGAGCGGTCCCCACGGGAACAGTCGATTTCGTTACGAGAATCGTATATTTTTTAATATGTCGGCCGAAAGTCCTTGCGACAGCCAAAACATACTTCAAGTCTGCAGAGCCATCCTCATCCGGCGGAGTCCCGACAGCCGAAAAAACGACTTCTACATCATCAAGACAAGATGTTAGATCAGTCGTGAAATGCAAACGTCCCGCCTCTACATTACG
>ERZ894194.1523-NODE-1523-length-12360-cov-7.783178_pt1 | contig 12360 bp, 8 predicted proteins | sample MGYA00380283_ERZ894194 | MGnify/ENA primary metagenome ERZ894194 (study PRJEB32331, sample SAMN06328448) | human gut metagenome | biome: human gut microbiome; feature: stool | host: Homo sapiens | collected 2013-02-13 ... | reverse complement strand
ATCTCTATAACCTCCAGACCAGCCCCGCAGCAGAGTGCAGCCTGCAGTACCGTGTGTTCGGTGATGGCCGCATCCAGACCACCCTGCACTATGACCCGGTGGAAGGACTTGCAGCAATGCCGGAGTTCGGCGTACTGTTCAAGATCGACGCTGACTACGACACGGTGGAGTGGTACGGAAACGGCCCTGCGGAGACTTACTGGGATCGTCAGCATGGTGCAAAGCTGGGCATTTACCAGAACAAGGTCGCAGACAACATGGCACAGTACCTTGTGCCGCAGGAGTGCGGTGCAAAGACCGCTGTGCGCTGGGCAAAGGTAGTGGACCGCAAGGGTCGCGGGCTGCTGTTTACCGCGGATGCCGCAAAGCCCATGTTCTTCTCTGCGCTGCCTTACACTCCCCATGAAATGGAGAGTGCCAAGCATCCTTACGAGCTGCCCCCGGTCCATTACACGGTCATCCGTGCCATCGGCGAGCAGATGGGCGTTGGCGGCGATGACAGCTGGGGTGCCAATGTCCACCCGGAGTATATTCCTGATGTGACCAAGCCTGTGGAGTTCACCTTTACGTTCCGTGGCATCTGACCCTCGTTATTAAGACACCTTCGCGTTGAGATAAGGACATCCCTGCATGAGATTCCTATCAAAAGCGAGGGTGTCTTTTTTGGTATCACAAAATCTCAATTCCTGACACCACTATTTATAAGTAGTGCTTCACTCTATATAAGCAGCGTTGCTATGTCAAATTAGACCAGATAAAATCTTTGGCATTGTGGTCAAAATTGTGGTCGAAACCAAATGAGGCCAGCCTATAAACAAAAAAATCCAACGATTTCTAACGTGAAATCGTTGGATTTATGGTCCAGCAGAACTGGACAAATCCGAACTTTTTCCTTCTACCCCATCAGCCGTCAAAGCGTCCTCAAATCGGACGGTTTGGGTGCCATCCTTGTAGTTGAACGTGATCAGCATCCGATCATCGTACAGAAAAATGGCATTGACAAAAATTTCGATCAGCGCTTTCCGCTGCTTTTTCTGCGAAATATCGAACTTTCTAAATTTCATCAGCCAGAACCGGATGAAATCCTCATTGAAGCTGGGCTTCTTCAATTTTTCATCTGCGATTTTTGCAGTCAGCTCATCTTTCTGGATCTCCAGTGCTTCCAGACGTTCTTTCGTTGTCCGGGTGTACAAGCCGTCCTCGATAGCTTTCATCAGGTTATCCAGCTTTTTGTTGACCTCTCTCAGTTGCTTTTCCAGCAGCGGGATCGTAGTGTTCTCCTGATTCTGGACATCCATAACCAGTTGAACGATCTTGTCGATCACCGCATCGTCCTGAATCAGCTTCATGGTCTTCTGGACGACCAGATCTTCCAGCCATTCCTTCTGCACGGTCTTTTTGTTGCAGCCCTTGCGCCGCTTGACGTTGGCGCATTTATAATAATAGTAGGTGCGCCCAGTAGCACTGGTTCCGCTTTCGCCGAACATCAGCGTACCGCATTTGCCGCAGAACAGCTTGGTGGTCAGCAGATATTCCTCGTCTGCCTTGCCGCAGGCAGGGGCACGCTTGTTCTTATCCAAACGCTTCTGCACCCGGTCAAACAGGTCTTTCGGAACAATAGTCGGAATCGCATCCGGCACAACGATATCCCGGAAAGACAGTTCGCCAATGTACCGACGGTTCTTCAGCATGGTATTCACGCTGCTGTGGGTCATTTTGCCGCCCAGCATATTGCGGACACCCTTGTCGTTGAGAAAGTTTACGATCTCCACCATCTTATCGCCGTTGTCATACCGCTGAAATGCTTCCAACACCAGCGGAGCGGTCAGCGGGTCAAGATGATAAAACTTGTCCTCGTCGATTTTATAGCCGATGGTTCCCGTACCGCCAGTGCACTTACCCTTCAGGGCGTTCTCGGTCTGACCACGAATCACTTTTTCGGACAGCTCTGCCGAATAGTATTCTGCCATGCCTTCCAGCAGCGTTTCCACCAGAATGCCCTGTGAGCCCTCGGCAATGGGTTCCATAACAGAAATCAGGTGGACACCGTTCTTTTTCAGAATCATCTTGTAGTTTGCACTATCAAAACGGTTCCGGGCAAAGCGGTCAAATTTCCAGACGAGAACAACATCAAACAGCTTCTTGCCGCTGTCTTTGATCATCTGCTGGAACTCCGGGCGATTGTCCGTTTTGGCAGAGAATGCACGGTCAATGTAGTGCTTGATGACCGTGATGCCGTTCTTTTCCGCATAAGCCGTGCATTCCCGAATCTGCCCCTCGATAGATTCTTCACGCTGGTTGTCGGAGGAGTAACGAGCATAGATAACAGCAGTCATAGATTCACTTCCTTTTTAACGGGTAAACTTAATATTTCATTGCACGTCTATAATTATTGAGTTTCATAATCTTTTAGACGTTCAAGATCCTGATAATACTGTTTGATTGATAAATTCATACATTGCCTTCTGTTCATTTCCGTTCTCTGTAAAAAGTGTTGACTTCCATAAAAAAGCGAAAAATCGTGTATGCCGGATATAATATTTGAACAGAGTTGGCTCCACTCTCGGAGCTCTTCCGGGGGAAAGTCCAAATCGCCTTCTTTACAATACAGTTCATTAATTCTAGATAGGGCATCTGCTACAAGATTCACAAACTCCTCTTCGGTTCGCTCGTTATTGAGAACTTCATTGTATTGTGCGATAACATATTCGGCCAATGTAATCATTTCTGACAGAATTGATTTTGTTTCTTGTATGATTTCTTCTGCATTCGCAGTATGTTCAGCAGTGTATTCTTTTAATGATTGATAATAAGAATGAATATTGAAATAAATTCCATTTATTACAGCCTCTGATTCTTTTCTTATACGATACCACCATTTTTTATCTTGCGTATCATCCGCCCAAGTAGTGTCACAAATATAGTTTCCCGATACTATGTCTGAATAGTCAAGTCCAAAATAAGCAAAAATCAAGTTGGCTGGCTTATTTTTCCACTTCGATTCTTGTGCTTTGCTATTGAAAATGTTTAATAACTTTATCCTTTCAACAATTTGAAGGTTTATCAAGGACACTTGCTCGAATGATACTGGCTTTTTAAGAATCACTTTAACTGCATAACGTTTTGCAATCCCATTATGAAGCGGCTCGACTGAGCAAATACAATAATCCTCATCATCATAAAAGAACTTTTTCGGAAGATACGGCTTGTAATCCTTAACATCAAAAAAAACAGTGCCGCCTATATTAGCTCTATAAATCGGGAATTGCACGCAATTTGGATTGTTTTTGTTCCATGTTTCTAAAAGTAAGAACAACAATTTGTGTATATCATTCAAATTTTTCTTTCCGTTTCGGATTGTGCACTTACTTGTTATTGCATCGTATAAAAAATCAGTAAACAAGCTGATCGATTTATTTGGGTAAAGTCGAGAAACCTGGCTTGCATTACTAGAAGCAAAAACTGCATACCCTTTTCCTGCAAAATCGCGTACTGTCGATTCCATATCAAAAACAGCAGACCCATCAACTTGAAAGTTCCCCGCAAAACAGCAATCGAGAAAGATCACTTTATTTCGTGCAGAAATTGCATCTAAAAAAGAAATTATATCTTGTGTACATATTAATCTATCACTTAATACCAAGTAATGTTTTTCACTCAATGTTGTCCCATGTCCTGAAAAATAGAATAGTAAAGTATCGTCATCTTGTACAATCCTTTCAATCCCTTTTAATGCTGTGATTAAGTCGTTTGCTGTAACTGTGTTTGTTAATCCGCAAACTATCATATCTTTTTCCGCAACTTCTAGGCCGTAAATAAAGGCATCTTGCATTGCAATAATATCGTTTTTACAAAAGAAGAGGTTATCCGCTCCATCAATAAAGTATTCGCTTACGCCAACGATTAGAGCTTTTGTAGTTCCCATGAGTGCACTTCCTTTTTAACGGACAGCCGAATAACTCTTTGCGTACTTGTAAATTTGCCGGGCGCAGTCAAGGCTCATTTTGCTGGAATCGTTGTGCTTGAGCCACGCATTCACGTTGCCGGGATTCAGTTTCAGGTCTGCATAAATACGATAATTCGTCAGATGTTTCTTTTGCTGAATCTCTACCACTCTGCGGTGAATCAGTTCTTTTATATCATTGTCGGCAAGAGCAGCATCCCGGACGGAGCAATAACTGCGCCAGACTTTCAGATAGCCCTCCGACAGCTCTGCCGACTGGTTCTGCAAAAGCGCAAGTACCTGCTCCCTCGAATAGCGATTTGAAAGTCGTTCATACTCTGCAAGACACACAGGGTCTTTTGCATAGCGGAGCAGCAGATTTACTTTATCAAACACCAGTGCATAGAGGTACAGCGGCTCTTTCAGCCGTGGATTTTCATGTAAGCAGTTCGCCAGCTTGTGAATGCTGGCAGTCTGAACACCGGAAAGTTCCGTCACATACTGCTTCAAAAATCCCTCAAATGTCAGCTTCCTCACGGTCTCCACCTCTCCACATACTCCTGATACCGGATGTAGAAGTCCCGATACCGCCACTCATTCAGGATGCTGGCTTTCAGTTCGTCCTCATCTGTTGCAAGATGCTCCAGCAAATCCCAGTCTAGCGAGTTCCTCACAGCTTCGCTCTCCACGTCCGCCTTGTCGGTATCACGGAAAGAGCAAAGCTTTGCAATCACCAGATCTTCCAGACTGGGTGTGTAGAACTGAACCTTTGTGCCACCGAAGGGCAGCGGTTTCAAACGGTCGGGATAGTTATAGGGAAAATTGTCGATGTAGGCTTCCACATCCGTGTTGATATCGTACTTACCGAGCAAGCCGTACAGTTCTTTCGGAACGCTCAAGGCATCAATGTCATGGGTGGCACGGGTCAGTTTGCCCAGCAGAATGAACGCACTCCCGCCTACGATCACCATCTGATAGCGGTCGTCGTTGTCGATCAGCAGGTCAGCATCTTCGTCCAAGCGTTCCAGACGCTTGCGGAGATCGTCTAAAATCATCTTTCCCATAAAGCAGCCTTTCACATTTTCAATAATAGTATTTGTCTAAGATCATTTTAATGGATAGACTGTGTGTTGTCAAGAGGAAATCAACGATATTTCTCGAATTTTACGCCGTCATATTATCTGTCCACATCTCACACTGGCTGATAACCGTGCTGATTGCCGTATCATAATCTTCCGGTGGATACTTATACTTTTTCAAGAGGTGCTTCACCATCTTCCGCATACTGGCACGAGCGGTTTCTTTTTTCTGCCAATCTATCGTTCGATTTTTACGCAGCATCTCGGTTAGTTCTCTGGTAAGGTCGATCAGTTCGTTGTTCTGGTAAAAATCTTTGATGTTCTCCGGCTTGGTCAGAGCATCGTAAAATGCCAGCTCCTCTTGCGTCAGCCCCAACTTCTTTCCGTTGTTGTACAGCTCTGTGATTTCCTGTGCCGTTTTCAGAAGTTCCTTGATAACCTCCTCGTTTGTAATCAGACCATTATAATAGGAGTTCATTAACTGTGTGATCTTCTCTGAAAATTTCTGAGACTGCACAACATTTGTCCGTTTGTACAGCGACACCTGCTCTGCCATAAGTTTTTTCAAAATTTCTACGGCAATGTTCTTTTCTTTCATTTTTGAAATTTCATCCAACACCGCCGGGTCAAACAGGCTGATATTTTCATCTGCCTTCTTACTGTCAAACAAACTGATAACACCTTGACTCTGGATACTTGCTTTAAGCAGTTCATTGATTTGAGCATTGATTTCTTTCAAAGAAAGTGTCTTGCCGCCACTCCCACCATAGGTGATCTTCACCACCGTAGAACGGACTGCTTCCATATAGGCCGCTTCATGTCGCTCCTGCTCCGTGGTCATGCTGGAACACAGCGAATGCGACTGTTTCAGCAACAGAGCTTCTCGCAGGAACAGATCTTTGCGCTTGGGTGCTTTTGCGTCCAGAACAAAGTTTACGCCACCAGTGACCAGCTTTGCCATCATCAACGGAGAACCGCCAATAAATCCGCTGAAATCAAAGCCGTGCAACAAATCTTTGCACACCTGAAGCTTTTCCTGAAACTTTGGATAAGCAACTTTGGCAATGTCCATATCGCCATATCGGGACTGGTCACGCTTGGTATACTCCTTCATAGCGGCTTTGAGGGCAGATGCAATGCCAACGTAATCTACAATCAAGCCGCCCTCTTTGTCCTTAAACACGCGGTTGACACGCGCGATGGCCTGCATCAGATTGTATCCGTGCATTGGCTTGTAAACATACATCGTAGCCAGTGAAGGCACATCAAAACCTGTCAGCCACATATCCACAACAATGGCAATCTTCATCGGGTCATCGTTGTCTTTGAATTTCCTGGCAAGTTCTTCCTTGTGAGATTTTGTGCCGATGATTTCTTTCCAATCCTCCGGGTCATTGTTGCCACCCGTCATAACTACGCCGATTTTTTCGTTCCATGTCGGGCGCAGCTCCAGAAGTTTCCGATAAATCTTCATCGCAATTGGGCGCGAATACGCCACGATCATCGCCTTGCCCGTCAAAAGATTAGCACGGTACTTTTCGTAATGGTTGACAATATCTTCGCACAGGGATTGAATGGTAGAATCTGCCCCCAGCACACTCTCCATCTGCCCCAACATCTTTTTGCTTTTTTCAATCGTTGCAGCGTCCGATTGCTGTTCCAGCGCATCGTAGGTTGCATCAATCAAGGCCAGCGTATTTTGGTCAAGGTGGAGTTTGATAACGCGGCTCTCATAGTAAACCGGACGCGTTGCACCATCTTCCACCGCCTGTGTCATATCATAAATATCGATATAATCACCAAAAACTTCACGCGTATTTCTATCTTTTGCCGAAATAGGTGTTCCTGTAAAGCCTATGTAAGTTGCATTCGGCAGGGCATCATGAATGATACGGGCATTGCCAATGACTGTATGTGCTTCTTTTTCACCCTGTTCATTTTCTTTGATGACAATTTTTTCATCAAAACCATACTGTCCGCGATGGGCTTCATCGGCCATCACCACAATATTCCGCCGTTCGGAGAGCGGCTTCTCGCCACGCTCAAACTTGAACATCGTGGTGAAGATGATGCCGTTTGCTTTTCGACCATCCAGCAGCTTGCTTAGATTTTCCTTGCTGGTTGCCTGTACAGGTGTCTGGCGCAAAAACGGCGCGCACCTGGCGAACTGCGTGTAGAGCTGATCGTCAAGGTCAATGCGGTCCGTCATCACAACGATGGTGGGGCTATCCAAAGCTTCTTGCAGTAAATGGGCGTAGAATACCATCGACAACGATTTTCCGCTGCCCTGCGTATGCCAGAACACACCACCCTTGCCATCCGTTTTAGTGGCAATTTTGGCTTTTTCAATTGCTTTCCGCACCGCGAAATACTGATGATACCCCGCCAGAATCTTGAACTGCTTCTGTCCATCGCCAGAGAACAGAATAAAGTTTTTCAGGATGTCCAGCAACCGCTCTTTCTGGAACATCCCCTCATAGAAGGTGTCAAACTGCGCATAGGCGGTGTTCTCGTAATCGCCATCTTTCGTTTTCCACTCCATAAAACGGTCAAGTCCAGAAGTGATTGTTCCCGCCTTATTGGTCGAAAGGTCACTGATTACGCAGATTGCATTATAGTAGAACATCGAAGGGATGTCCTTCATATAGTTCCGAATCTGGTTGTATGCGTTTTCTGCACCCACTTCGTCCTTGGAAGGACTTTTCAGTTCCATCAAAACCAGCGGCAAGCCATTGATAAACAAAATAATATCCGGGCGGCGGTTGTTTCCATTTTCCACGAAGGTATACTGGTTTACCACATAGAAATCATTTTTGTCTGCATCTGCATAATCAATCAGCTTTACTACCGAAGACCGTTCTTCACCCTTGACTGCGTATTTGACCGTGATGCCATTTTGCAGATAATCCATAAAGACCATGTTTTTCTGCAACAGGCTTCCGGCATCAAAATCATTCAGTTTCAGAATCGCTTCGTCAATCGCCGTCACCGGAAGATTGCGGTTCAGCCGCACAAGACAATCCCGCAAAACATCATCCAGCAACGGGCGGCTGTAATCCGTCCGGTTCATATCGGGAGCATAAATATGGGTGTAGCCCATATTCTCGAATAATTCGATTACGGCTTGTTCAAAGGTATCTTCGGTAAATGCGAACATATAATCTTCTCCTTTAGTATCTCAAAGGAATCTTTGATTTTTGTACATCAACATTTATTTTCTGATTTCTGAAAAAGCATTTCAACCCTTTTACTGCAATATCACTGTTGTTTTTGGGTCCAATAGTCACAGATTTCAAACTATTTAAATCCAAGACTTCTTTTTCTATATATGGAATTATTATGCCTTCTTTAATGCGGAATTTTTGCTGGCTTATCCTTTTTCTGTGAGGATTTCCTTCATCATGGCATTCATTAAATATGATTCGATACTCATTTTCTCCGGAAAAGCAAGCTTTTTTGAAAAACATATTGTAGACTCTACAGAATGCAGCTAATTCATCTGTGAAAGCATCCAATTTCTTTGCATCTGTTTCAATTATACTTTCCCAATCAGGAACATTACCTTTTTTTCTTTCAGAAGCATAGTAAAAGTCCAGAGTTTTTCTTACACACTCTTTTTGCGTTTTCTCATCATATATCACCTGACCATGATTAATAGCGCACTCTTCATATTCACCAAAAGACTCTAATAATTTGTAAAAATCAAATTCCATACAATACCCTGTAAAATTTGAATACTCAGACCACATTAACGCACTATCGCTATCCAAACAAAATGAAATTACATAATCGCCCCAATTCGGATAGGTTAGCTTTGCGTCTTCTATCATATCAGTTTGAGACACTTTATCATACAAAATATCAATCACTTGGTCAAGCCAAATTTTTCCATAAAACATTTCTTTCAATACTTCTAGAACCGTGCTTGTTCCTATCTGAAATTCTAGTTTATCGTTTAGAAAATGGCGTTCAGTAACCCAAAATTCTTTTCGACATATCCCCATCAATGCTTCTGCGGAAGTGTAATGATATACATTGTTTCCCTCTTTTATGGCTGGGATATTAAAATATGTATAAGTATAATCAGTATTCATCTAATATTTTCTCCTACAACTGCAAGTTTGAAACATCGATTTCGCCGGATATGAGCTTTGGCAGTAAAGTATCTCGTAGCTCGGCAAGTTTTCTGCTTTCAAGTAAATTGGATTGATACTGTTCCATAAGTTTTCCAGCTAATAATTCAAAGTTATTTAGCGTTTCACTATCTGGAATAAGAATCGGCACTTTGTTCATATCACTTTGCGTGATTAGTGGCTGAGTTGAGCCGCGATTCATGGAGTGGTAATCAATTCTTTTAAGAAGTTGATATGTATATTCATAAAGGTCGCTTGTAATAACCAAGGTGTTATCAGAAGTCCAACATGGAGAGCTAAAGCGTTGAATCACACCGTGTGTTCCTACACGACCAGTGACAAGAATTTTATCGGTATGATTGGACTCAGAAGTATAGCCCATTATTGATGCTGCCCCTACAATAGGAATAACTGCATTTTCTGTCATTTCAAAAAATTTTACAGAAGGGCGTTTTCCACTTGTAATATTTGCAATATCGGCTAGAATTCCATGTTTCCACGTAGAAGGACAAGAACCACCAGACAAAAGAAATTCCTCAAACCACGCTTGGTATATTGCAGATGCTTGCTGCTGTAAATTATCGTTTACCTTTTCGTTGATTTGAATTGTCTTGTCAAACTTCTCAATGAAATCGGCAACCTCTTTTTGGATTTCAAACTTTGGCATTGGGAGTACAATCGCATTCATGCTAGATTGACTTAGCTTCGGTTGTGCTGATCCTGTTATATAACCAGATAAATCTGTCAAATTTATCAAATAGCACAGATATCTAATATCATAGCCTTTCTTGCACTGGATAACATGAGCGTGATTGTTCACCCAAAATTTTCCGGACGCCAATTGTGCAATATTAGATTTTTTAGATTTAAGGTTTTCTCCATCTTCTGCAATCAGTAGATATGTCCCATCAAAAATATAATCATCAACCCAGTCGATTACTCCTTGCGCCCCATAATACCGATATTTTTCTTGTCTTTTTTCTCGTTGGGCTGCCGATAATGGAATCCTTTTTTTATCAAAATTATCTGTAACATCGCCAAAAGAGACATTAGAAAAAGTCATATCATATTTTCTCCATTATGTTAATTTGGGGAGTTGGACGTGTTGTCTGTCAGACTTCATATCCAATCGCCCCCAACTTATCTTTAATCTCCGCTTCCAGTTTATGCGACTGCTTGAACAAATCTGAAAGTTCTGAGGTCAGCCGAACCATTTTCTCTTCAAACGGCTCACTATCATCTTCCTGTTCCTCAACCCCAACATAACGGCCCGGCGTTAAAATATAATCTTGCTCTGCAATTTTCTCCGTATCAACAACTGCGCAGAAACCTTTTACATCTTCCAGTGTGCCCGAAACATAAGCGTTGTAGGTGTCGGCAATCTTTTTGATCTCATTTTTTAATGTGCCATCTTCATTTTTGTATTCTTCTTTTGTTCCATCCGTCAGTTCGCGCAGTTTGCGGCTTACCATAACGCCCATCTTTCGAGCGTCAATGAACAGTGTTTTTCCGGGCTGTTTTTTGCGCTTGGAGATAAACCAGAGCGAAACGGGAATCTGGGTCGTATAGAAAAGCTGCGTTGGCAGGGCAATAATGCAGTCCACCAAATCAGCATTCACAATGTTCTTGCGAATCTCGCCCTCGCCGCCGGACTGGGAGGACAAGGAACCGTTTGCCAGAACCATGCCCATCCGACCACCGGGCGCAAGGTGATAGATCATGTGCTGAAGCCATGCAAAGTTGGCATTGCCAGCCGGCGGCATACCATACTGCCAGCGCACATCATCCTTGAGCTGCTCTGCGCCCCAGTTGGACAGGTTGAACGGCGGATTTGCCATGATATAATCTGCGCGCATGGTGGGGTGCTGGTCGTCAAGGAAGGTGTCTGCTGCATACTTGCCAAGGTCAGGCTCAATGCCACGGATGGCAAGATTCATCTGCGCCAGTTTCCATGTGGTCGGGTTGGAATCCTGTCCATAAATCGAGATATCGTTGATATTTCCGCTATGGTTCTCTACAAATTTTGCAGATTGAACAAACATACCACCACTGCCGCAACAAGGGTCGTACACTCGTCCCTTAAACGGTTGCAGCACTTCCACCAGCGTCCGCACAACGCAGGACGGCGTAAAGAACTCGCCGCCACGCTTGCCTTCCTGTTCTGCAAACATCGACAGGCAGTATTCATAAGTGCGTCCCAGAATGTCCTTTTCGCTGCCGTGTTCAATCATTTTGATGTTCGTAAACAGGTCAACGACTTCGCCCAACCGACGTTTATCCAGTTCTGGACGCGCAAAATTCTTCGGCAGAATATCTTTTAGGCGCGCGTTTTCTTTTTCGATAGCGCGCATTGCATCGTCAATTACCTGACCGATTTCCGGGTCATGTGCCTTTGCAGAAACATCGCTCCAACGCGCACCAGCAGGCACAAAGAAGATTCCTTCCGATGTGTACTCGTCACGGTCTTCCTCAAAGCCATCACCGTCTGCAACCAGCTGATTGTACTTATCTTCAAAACGATCCGAAATATATTTCAAGAAAATAAGACCAAGGACAACGCCCTTATACTCCGAAGCATCCATATTGCCCCGAAGCACGCAGGCAGCGTTCCAAATCTGTTTTTCAAATCCAATGTCGGCGGTGTTTTTCTCTGCCATGGTTCAATACCTCCGTTTTAGCTCAGCAAATTCTGCTCTGAGTATAGCACAGATGTGCTGATTTTCCAATTTGTGCGCATAAATTCTTTGCTAGATGCTTCAATTTCCAGTAGATAAGTCCTACTATCACTGCTTTAGCACAATAAATTTTACAAAACCATCTTGACGTATCCTACATACCGTGGTATTTTTCTTGTAAATCTCACTGCTCTTGTGGATTGGTTACAAGCCATCCACAAGATGTGGTCGTGTTCATTTTGAACACTGCCTCACCGTGGATTATCCCTGAAAGATTTACCGCCCCGCAACACACCCGATCTATTTTGCCGCCGTTTCACCCGACAAAATCATCGCTGCGCTGCGTGGGCGGTATTTTTCTTTTAGGGAGCTGCACCTTGAAAATTTCATGAGCCGACCGAACGTGATACCGACTTTTCGTCAACGCCGCTGCACAAACAGGGGCAGGAACTTCGTTCGGAGCAAACGGTGACCCACATACACGAGCAGCGGAACTCTCTACTTATTTTTGCGTCTTAACAATTCGGAAA
>ERZ894194.1520-NODE-1520-length-12373-cov-79.113411_pt1 | contig 12373 bp, 10 predicted proteins | sample MGYA00380283_ERZ894194 | MGnify/ENA primary metagenome ERZ894194 (study PRJEB32331, sample SAMN06328448) | human gut metagenome | biome: human gut microbiome; feature: stool | host: Homo sapiens | collected 2013-02-13 ... | reverse complement strand
TTGACTTGAAAATTCGTCTTTATCACGGTTACAAATCCAAGACCAATCCGGAAACAGGTACTTTTGATCCGTTCTACAAGCCTTCAGGAATATTGATCCAGCGTGGTACATGGGATATCAACTTGAGCATTCCGGTAGTGGTGTTCTGGAATCGCGATGAGTATGTTGACGTGGAAGAGGACACCGACGTCAATCAAATCGAAGAAGATGGTCTTGATGAAGAAAGCAACCGTACTGTCCATTCCATTATGAAAACTTTCAACCTTACATGGAAAGAGGCGCTTGAGGAATTCATAACTTATACCTATAAAGCGGGAGATACTGAGGGAGGGGCTATCTGGCTATAGTTCTCCTATAAGAATTGCAATCACAGCAAATTGATTTGGAATAATTAGACTTAACTTTAATCTTTCACTGCTGACAACAGCGATAATAATGGCAATGTCAGGCTGTGCCGGATCACAGAAGAAAACCATGCAGCAGGAAAAAGAGAACACCACTATGGTCGCCGATATAGCCAATACCGGAAGTGGAAATTACTATGGGACCTACTGGGCATACTACCCTGAGCTGATTACAGTGACACTGAAAATCAACAGTGATACAACTGACGAACTGCGGAGTGAATATTTGGGAAAGAAGGACGGTATCTTTGGAGAAAATGGCATTTATAACATCATGAATGAAATTATCATAGGACTGGCAACTCCTTCTTCCGGAGAGAAGACCTTCGGTGCAGTCGCATTGTCTGACAGTCTGAGGATGCTCAACAGCGATGAATTGGCTAAACATTATATCTTGAAAAAACAATAAAGGGTCTGCATAATTGCATCTGGCTCTGATGATGAAGAATCGACCGCATATCCTGCCCAAATCGATTCTTCATTTTTTTATTCTGTTTTTACAAGTCAAGATGGAGCACGATTCCTGAAAAAGCAGCACATCACCAACGAGTGAATGCTACTACACGCTCAGGGATATCGGAATACAAACAAACATGGGGCAGATAGTCCCAATCTGTCCTATGAAACGGTACTATGGAATCAGGTTTCATCAGATGTCGGATATCGGAATGCAATCGTTTACACATATACCTTTTTCTGTGTTATCATATGACCTTTGATATATAAAAGAAGAAAACGCTCCCGTACGTTTATAAAAGAAACAAACGGACCCTTTAGGACCCGTTTGTAGTGTTAGCATACAAATGAACGGAGCATGTTTTGTCTCGCGACAAAAATTTTAGCAATCAGTCAGAAATGAATTTCCGATGAACATCAGATCACTAATGCTAAAACTTAAAGAGAGTAAAAGGAAGTCCATGCATAAGGGATGTATACAAGACTTTCCCTGGTATTGCTACAGTCTTCAAATATTGCCTAAAATAGTGGATTGAGAAGTTTTATTTCACAACAAAATTCTTGATAATCTCATTCCATCTTAATACTTGAAAGACTATCCAACTATTTGACTGGCACAAAGATAATACAAATACAAGTAGCTGGTATTTGACTCTTCTGATTCTGTCTGAAAACAAAAATAAAATGTCTATTATTTATAACAAACAATGAATAAAAGACATCTCATTGGGATTATATTCTTGATTTCATAATGTGTTCTCAATGCGTATTATAACAGTTCAGCATAATCCCTGATGTGTATACCAATACCTTGAATCGTATTGGAAAGTATAAATTTACATAAGAAATATGTTATTATTTCCGTCCATTATCAACAAGTGGGTAATTTTTTTTAATATTTAAAGGGACTCTGACAACAGTACGACATATAATATATTCACTATTCTCTTATGTAATCATTCGTTGGTTTATTCTAAAGACTGACAAGATGGTTGACGTTACAGAGAAAAAAGCAATAATAAGAATAAATTTATCCACAGCCTTGTTCCCTTTTTGGTGACTATCATATTATTTTATCGAAAAACCTGAGTATGCTATGAAATATTGCAAATTTCCCCTGATTTGAGTTTCAAATTAAACATACCGCAAGTGTCAAATAAATTCAATTAAATAGGTGGAACATACCTTACCAAAAAGGCTGTTCCACCCAAATACATAAGGCATTATTGATCCTTCTTAATAAATTTCATATTGACCAGCCGGCTTTCCCCACCGGAAGTATATTCGCTCTTTCCCCATATAATGAACCCTCTGGTTATGACAGGACTACCAGCATCATCCTGCCAAGTTTCATCAATTACCCCATCAGGAATCATTGTGAACTCAATATTTTTTTTGTCACCATTCCACCGGCTCATCACACCGAATCTGCTATCAGGCCACAGCTGTCCTCTACCTTGTCCTTCCCACGCAGCCAACCATACATCCTGACCGTCTGCTTTTTGAAGAAACTGTGATTTGATGGCTATTCCCGGTTGTCCGGAATCAAACAGGACAGTAATGTCAAAAGCCAGCCCTTTAAGAACAAAGGTTCTTCCTGCCTCCTTTTCAACCAATCTCACATCTGTTCTGAGTTTCTCAGAACCAACCCATCTGGTATATTCCAATGTATAGTTTCCGGGAATCAATTCGTAAGAAAGAGGTGGTGCCACCTGTCTGAACACCACTTCTTTATTATAATAAGTGCCGGCTGTGATATTTACCGTACAGGAACGTGTATCATCGTATATTCCTAATGCGGCTGATTTAAAATAAATAGAATCATCCTTGATTTCATAAGAGAGCCATGAAGGGTCAACACCCGTTATTTTATATTCCTGATCTGTTTTCCATAAAAAGCCCTTGCTTCCCCCATGCTCTTGAAAATCATATGAATAAATATCTACAATGGATATGATACCCAGCTGTGTTATCGGAACCTGCTGAATTTCATCTCCATAAGTCAGCAGAACCATTGTCGTCCTTGACTCATAACCGGGATTGGCTGAAGCTGTCAGGCGCACTTGGGAACCCGACACCTCAGACGTCAGCCAGGTATCTTTGGAATGTGCCTCCACTCCATCCACGTTGGTCTGTATCACAACACTCCCCCCTGTATAATCTATATCCGTATTGGTCCGTACGACCTGAAAGTACTGATTATCTTCTGTTTCAGTTCCTTTATCCGAACATGAAAAAAGAAAAAACAATCCGGTCATGCACAAGCTGAATAAAGACAAACTATATTTTTTTTCTTTCATAACATTTCCCTCCTACTTCTTCTTAGTCAGTTTTAAATTCTGAAAACGGGAATCACCATACCCCTTGTATTCTCCACCTGCCGTATTCCACAGTATAAAAGCATCGGCATAGATTCTTTTGCCCCCGACAAACCATTCATATCCGTTATCAACCAGCTCAAGGACAAAGTTTTCATCATCCCCGTTCCAGCGGGTAGTGAGACCATAACCGGTGCCCCACGTCAGATTCCCCAACTGCGAGCACCATATGGCCAGCCGTATATCCGGAGAGGTTTTCAACTGTTGGCTGTTCAGTTCCAGTGCTCCCTTCTTGGAATTATAAGTAAGCTTTACATCAAAAGGAAGCCCTTTCATCAGAATACCTCCATTGGACTGTTTGCTGATAGAAACATCCGTTTTCTTACCGGTATAAGACAATGTATATTCACCCAGAAGCTGTTCTTCCCTCAAGCCCAAAGGATCGGCAATCAATTCCAGTCGCGTGGTTCCATCAGGACTGGAAAATGTCTTTTCATTAGCATTCCATACAAGTTTCTCCACTCTCTGTCCGTCAAGTTCTATTGGCGCATACAGTCTGACTCCCTTGTCGGTAAACATAAAGGAAAATTTTGTCTGCTTGTCTCCTTGGGTAAGCATGAAATATTGGGAAGTTATCACATCACCCGTGACAGGCTTACCCGCAAAGGTCCCTTTCAATCCACTGACCGCGGCAATATTCTGGTAACTCATCCGGTTCTCCTTGGCTTTCTGCAGATATACCTCTGCCGGTTCCTTCAAGGCATACATATGTATGGCAGAACCATGCTTTTTCCCATACATTAAAATTTCGGATTCCGTGGCCGAATGTAAAATAAACTCATAGTCTCCCAAAAGTCCTTTTCCCTGCCCGTCACCGTCACTGATATCTGAGTCGGAGAAATAATGGAAGAGTTCATTATAGGTATCAAAATTCAGGGTCGCCCCCATATCCTTCTTCAAGGAATAAAGACTTGTCACCGACTTGCCCACATCATCCGACAAACTGGAAAGAAAAGTGGCATGCCCATCCTGTGAGAAAGAGACGGCCAGGGCATAACCGCCAAAAGCCTGATTGGTGCCTCCGGGAAAATATTCCATAGCCCAGCCGTATTGAGGGGAAGAGAGCAATTCTCTATATTTCAAGATCTCATTTTCTATACGCTGTGACGCAGAACTGTCGAAATAGTCATCAATTTCAGTTTTACAAGACACGAGAGCGCATATACCCAACAGCAGAAAAAGCTGTATATACAATCTATTCTTCATGGTCTTACTTGTTGTCATGTTGTAAAATATTGATCAAATTAGCATTATGGATATGACAGCGGTCCGGATGCTGGTCCATCTCCTCCAAGGCATGTGCCCATTGTCCGCGCAACTGTTCTTCCAGCAGTTGGAATGCAGCCTTGGTTGTAGCTCGGCTGTTTGCAGAAACCGGAAGCCATTCGGGTTCCAACAGTTCCATCTGTATCACTTCATTCATCCTGCGGCGCACTACCGCTTTCAGCCGGTCCATATCAATTTTCCAAACCTCAAGCATATACTGCTTCATTATGCCTACTTTCTGGTTCAGTTTGGCACGTCCCTGTTCACCGGCCGCTTCGAATACGGCATTCCACTCCTCATCTGTAAAGGTCACATAACAACATGTGACTTCGGTTATATCCTCTACGGGCATGCTGCCGGCATAATCCGTAATGAATCCAAGACTGGCATAGTCTGCAAGTTCATGTCTGTTGTGCCATCCTGAAGGACGGTAGTCTTCGGCACTGATCAGATTGTATTCCTGCGGATAATTGATATCCTGTTGTAATATATGGGTGAACTCGTGATGCATGGTCTTGAAGAACCATTTGTTCATATTAGCAATATCCTTGGGATTCAACCAGTTTGTCATATAGAGAGTGATTTTGAGTCCGCCTTCGGCCGTACCGAGCGTGATTGTTCCATCTCCGTTCCATGCGGCCGATCCTACTATGTGCAGGATGGCCGGGGCATGTTTTCTCATAAAGTCTATACCCGCCACCTCCACATAGGATTCCAGCCATACATGCTTTATGATTTTTGCAAGACGCATGCTTTGTAGAAGATCTGCGGGCGTCAAATTCTTGGAGAAATCAGACTCAATATCCTCCAAGCGATATTTATAGTCAATGTTATATGTTTCCACATAATTATTGTTCAACCACTTGTCAAACTCACTCTTAACTTCCGAGGAGGTGTCAAAAATACTCTTTGAATGGTCCAACTCCTCCTGTCCGCATGAAGAGAACAGAATCGCAACTGCGATGCCCATTAAAATGTATATCAGTTTGTTCATTATTTATTCTTTTTTAGGTTATTAATAGAAAATCATCGGGGATTCGCAGGCAGTCCCGCCGCAGTTACCGCTTGTGGTAACTGTATCACTCTCCTAAGATCTTCAGCAGGTAATACAACCGGCTCTTTCTCCTCCACATTATGTACCACTTCTATGCCGAAACGCCGTACGTCCAACCATCTCAAACCGCTGAATACTGTTTCAATACGCCGTGCGTGCAATACAGCCTGGAGCATTTTTTCTTGCACTCCATCTTCAACGGGGAATGTTGCATTGAATGGTTTCACCAGCAAGAGCCACGGACTCAGTTCCCCTTTGGCAAGAGCCTGCTTGTCGGCCGTTTCTCTGGTCGTATAATAATCAATAATATCAGAAACTGAAGCCTCTTTCCCCCCTTTCTTGACATACCAGAAAGAGAGGTCTCTTGCCGCATCATCGTACTGCTTCAACATGACATTGACCTCGGCTCGGCATAGCAGCGTTTCATCTGTTGTAAACGCCATCTGCACTACGTGGGGCTGTCCGGTCTGTGCGGTCTCATTCGTCACCTCGAATATCTCATTGTATTTCGGTTGTGACTTGACAGGATATCCTGAAGCGTGGAAAAGCAAGTCAAAATCCGCCAAAGCTTTTCCCCACGGTCCACTCGAACGGTAAATCAACAGATTCACTATGTTATCGGAGTTTCCATACCGTTGGGTTGTATAATTTCGTCCCCATCTGGACCGCAATGCTACCAAAAGCAGGTTGGCCGGCTCATCCTTACTGATAAACCTGTCGCGCCATTCACCCGATTGTGTCAATATTGTATAACTTTTCAAGTTTCGCAAAGAAGAGGAAGGGTCCTCATCGATAGCTGCTCCAGCATATGACAATGCCTGTTCATATTTGCCATAAAACAGATAAAAACGACATGCAAAAGCCGCTGCAGCCCTTTTGTTGAAATGATAGAGAGGAACCGCATAAGAGTTGTCATTAATCAAAGGAAAGCCTTCTTCTATATCACGAGCAATCTTTTCATATACGGAAGCGACCGTTCCTCTGTCATACAGCTTCCCGATAACTGTCTCAGGCTCTTCCACATAAGGAATTCCCATATCAGAACTTGCAGAACTTTTACGATACGGCTGACAGAACGTGTTGACCAATAAGAAGTGAGCATATGCCCTGCACAAAAGGGCCTCTCCCCTTTGCGGGCCATTCCCTGAGTTAGGTCCGAGTATCCTGATAGCGTCCAAGGCCTGGTTGGCTGCTGCAATCGCACCGTAACAACTGTTCCACAACGCTTCGGGAGCATCCCAGTCCGTCTCACTGATGTCTTCCCAAAAATAATTCTCGACAATCATACGTTCCGGCTCTCCAAACCTGCGACCGTTATCCATCACATTATCTGTACGATGTTCATAAATCATCATCGGATCGACATTGGGATAGGCCGATACCAAAAGCTCACTGATCTTCTGGCTGCTGTTGATCTCGGCCCGCTTATCCGGCATCTTGTCCAGAAAATCGTCACAGGAGGTTGTGACACATAATGCGGCGAGCATACAAATTGTGTAATATACTTTTTTCATTTAAAAATCGATTTTAAATCAATACTTATTTATCTTATATTTCAGAATCCCAAACGCAACGTACAGGTAAACTGCTTGGGAACGGGAGCTGAAACTCCTCCGGAACGGAAAAATTCAGGATCCTGACCGTTAAGCTTCTTGTCCGAATAAATCAGGAACAGATTGGTAGCCTGAACCTTTATGGAAGCGGACTTCAATAATTTTCCTTCAAGCAAAGAACCAGGCAGGGAGTAGGTCAGAGAGATTTCCTTCATTCTGACAAATCCACCGTCAGCAACACGGACTGTCGAGTAGTTGTAGGCATTGTACCCTAAGTTCAGGTTGGAGTACAACTGGTGATGCCTGCGGGCAGAGATGGCAGGAACATTTGTCCTCTTCTCATCACCGGGAACTCTCCAACGGTTTTTAAAATCCTTTGGAGTCGCATCAAGATCATTGTATGTACTCCTAAAGACAGGATCCAACCGTACTTTATTTCCTGCAGAGTAAGTAACGAACACATTCAATTTCCAATTTTTAATTGAAAATATATTCCCAAAGCTTCCCGTAATAGTAGGATCGGTGGGGCCTTCATACTTGAGGAAATCCAAATGTTCCATCTCCTGGAAATTCAACGTGCCATAATTGTTCTTATCCACCAACACCTTCTCGTTGTTCTTGTCGGAAATTTCAAATATAGGGAAGCCTTGTTCATCCAGCCCTACAAACGGAATGGAAAACAGCCCCCTGTGCGGATACCCTTCCCGTGTGAACCCGCTTCCTGAGATGAGAGCAAACATAAAGGAGCGGGTGTTGAGTTCCGTCACCTCCGTCTTGCTCAAGCCGAAAATCAGATCGGTACTCCACTCGAAACCCTTGTTTTTTATATTCTTGGTAGAAAGGGTAAATTCAAAACCGTGTGATTTCATGGAGGCCACATTCCCCATACGGTTGACCTGTCCTCCTGCACCTTGTGTACTGGTCCACCCTATAAGATCAAAATTGTTTCTCTTATACCAGTCGGCCGCCAGGTTTATACGGTTATCCAAGAATCCCATATCCACGCCTATATTCAATTCGTGCTTTTTCTCATAGGTAAGGGATGAGTTTTCCAAATCGGATATTCTCAACCCGGACTCTGCCACACCGGCAGAAGGACGCCATGGATTGTAACTGTTGATGACAACGCGTGAGTTTGTCACCCAAGTAGGACCGGCATCAGCAGTAAGCGAATAAGAGGCTTTCAGGGTTAAGTACGAGAAAGCAGGTTGCAGTTTCTTAAAAAATTCTTCCTCGTGCATGTTCCAGGCTGTCGCCACATTCCATGTAGGTAACCAGCGAGCAGAGCGGGCCTTACCCAGGCGGTTGCTGCCTTCATAACGCAACGTACCGGTCAACGTGTATCTTCTCTTGTATGAATAGGTTCCTGTAGCAAAAAATGCGATCTGGCGGTTGACCGTATTGCTCACACCGTAATAATTCGTGTTACGTTCCCGCATTCTTTTAAAGGCCAGATAATCGAAAAATGGAAGTTCACCGTTATCATACTGCATTCCCCAGCCTTCGGACCAGTCACTGCTGCGTTCTTGGGAGTTCACTTCAGCTCCCGCATAGGAATTCAGAATATGGGTTTCATTAAACTCCCGGTTATAGGTAGCCGCCAGGCGGAAGTCGTAACTGAGCATTTTATACTCGTTCTTATTGTAAAATCCTCCTTTGGGAAGAACGCTCTGTGGCAAAGTGTTCGGTTTCTCCGGATCTTTGTAAAGCCATGAGTTGGCATTTATAATAGTGGCATCCCCCATGGCACGGTATGCAAGAGCCTGGTTGGACATATCCCTTATCTGGTGATTCTGCGATACAGAGGAATATTTCAATGCGCCAAGAAAACTGAGTTGGAGTCCAGTCTTGTGCTTCCACTTGAATTCTCCCTGAAATTTTAGATCAACTATATTCAAGGAAATATTATTATTTTCCAGTTCATTAAAGATATTAAAGTCCGCATAATTACGCATATAGTTAAGTTTGGGGTCCAGTGTGCGGGAAGTGTTCAGGGCATATGAATAAGGGTTGATGTCAAAAGAACGGGATACCTCACCAGAAACGGCATCACTGCTTTGCCCCAATGTCCCCGGGGCCTGCTGCTTACGGTAAGAGGCATTGGCGATTCCCGTGAATGAGAATTGCTTCGTAATATTATAGGTATTGTTCAAATTTGCTGTATATCGTGACACCTTGCTCTGTTTCATCCAGCCTGGATCATTCATCAGACTCAATGAAATGTAGGATGAGGACTTCTCACTTCCTGTGGCCATGCTGACAGAATGATTCATCATCAGTGAATTGCTGAAAAGCAGATCAAACCAGTCTGTATTCCTGAACTCAGCCTGCCGCAAATAGGCCGCTCTTGCTTCCGGAGTGTTGGGAAGTCCGAACTGTCCCGTCACAGAATTATAGGAATGGGTAAGCTGATACATCTTTCCATAAACTCCACTGCTGCTGGCCCTATATATGGATGCAAAATTCAGCCACCCTTTCTCCTGAAGTTCCTGATAGATGCCCATCTGGTCCTGAGAGTCCATAATGTTGAACGTCCGGTAATTGGGTTTCAACCGGGTGGTGAATTCTCCGGTATAGGAAAAACTACTGTTTCCCTGCTTGCCTTTCTTGGTCGTGATCACAATTACCCCGGCCATGGCTTTAGCCCCATAAATGGATGTGGCGGATCCGTCTTTCAGGATCTGGAAGCTTTCTATATCGTCGGGATTCAGTCCTGCTATGGCCGAACTGATCAGGGTTACGGCATCACCGGAAGAAAGATCATCCGCACCAACGTCAACCACATTATCCTGGATGACACCATCAACCACCCATAAGGGTTTGGAATTCCCGTAAATGGAAGTCGCTCCACGCACACGGATTTTGGGTACTGTACCAAAGGTACCCGAAATATTCTGGATGGACACACCGGCAGAACGCCCCTCCAGCCCCCTGCTTATGTCGGCCATACCGTCGATTTTGACATCTGAAGCGGAAAGTTTATCCGCGGCACCGGTAAACAGTCGTTTGTCTGTGGCAACCATACCGGTGACTACCACTTCCTCAAGCATCTCGGAACTTGCACGCAAGATGATTTTCATTGTCGGGGCAACCTTCACCTCCGCACTTTGCATGCCGACAAAGGATACCACCAGCAGTGCATTTTGTGGTGCCGAGATTTTAAACTTTCCGTCAACATCGGTGATAGTCCCTTTGGACTTTTCTCCCTTGACTTGGATGGTCGCACCGATAACGGGCTCATCCTGTTCGTCAACTACAATTCCCGCCACCTTTATTTGGGAGAAAGCCACTCCTATTCCCCAAAAAAGAAAGGAAACAAACAAGATTAGTTTTTGTTTCATAAGTATTAATATTTAAGTGAGTATTGTGATACAGATAAATGTATCGGAACTACAAATGTTAACAGAGGATTAGTGATACATTCCAGCATGTAAACCGGCTTTTAATAAAAATCGACAGCTTTCATATATTTAAGGATTATTGATTTAAAATTTAATAATTAATGCGAATATAAAAAATACAATTCTAAAAACATATAGTGACAATGGAATTATGCGTATTTTGTCCTGAATGTAAAACATATTGTCTTTTATAACAAAAAGCAAGATAAAGTTTTCAGATAAGTACTTTTTCTTCAGAGAAAAAGAAATAAAGCGAAAGAAAAAGATCACATTGGCAATATACAATAGATATTATTATAGATTAATTTGTTATATGGCTCATCTTGTGACTGATTCTGAAGTTGTGTAATCCACAAGCAATAAGAATCACCATATCTTCGAAACCGAATTTATGGCATCTAAATTGTTCTTTGACAATACGATATTTTTTCATACTACCTATGGCATACTCCACTTTAATCCTGATTCCGGAAATTCGCTTGTTCTCTTGTTTTTCAGCAATGGTAAGCTCTTTCCCTTTGGGTTTCTTCTTGACATGCTCAACGCCATCTGGTCTTTCTCCGATGAAACATGTATCTTGCCAAAGCCTGATATCCTTGGGAAGTGGAAGTGGTTCTTCATCACAAATTATCTTGTCATGGACACGCCCTTCATATATGGAATTCAGCCACATAATCCGAAGGCTTCCGGTACACAGCAGGTTATTCTTTATGCTATGATTTTTTTACCACTATAGCATGCTGACAGCTTGTCCTAGTCTATAGGATGCTGAATAGGTATCTCGATAGCATTCAGCAGGACATCCTCACATCCTTGAAGAATGCAAGGAGATGTTGATGGATAGAACTTAGATGTCTTGAGAATGAAGACTAATAATCGGTATACTATAGTGGTAAAAAATCATAACATAAAGAACAACCTGCTGTGTTCCTTTTTAAGATTGTATAGCTGAGTTCCACATGCGAAAGATATATCATAAAATAATCGGCAATTACTAATTTTAACTTCAGTCTATGTGTTCAGCACGTTAAACTATGAAATTAAAAAAGGAAGAAAGGAGGTGCATACGAAATTTTTATTTATGTTAACTAAGAAAAAGCAAAACCGACTTATTATTAATCTTTCACCATCTCTTTTAGCCTTCCTAAATGCAATTCCCCATTAAAAGACGGATAATTTCCATATTCCTTTATTCTTGTTCCTGGGAAGAATGTATCCCAAACCCGTGCGTCCGATTGTTGTTCAACGAATTCACGTTTGGTGAGCTGAAGTACAGTTAGCGACCACCGCTGGTTACTCGGAATCGTCAAGTTACAGTAGGCGTTATTGCCAACGCCCATCATTGGAATACTGCTATACCTCAACGTAGGGAAATATAACCACTTATAGTGTGTGTCTCGAAGGATTTTCGAAAGCCCAATACAAGACTGTCTGCTGCCCGAAACAAAACTTCGAATACATTTATTCGTCATGACCGTTTTTATGCGGGGTTACTGAATTTATCTGGCACTCTCTCGCAGGCCTTAACTATACGGCTCTGCGTACAGACAGCGTAAGCAGGCTTTTCATAAGCTTCCCTGAAAAGCCTCTCACGATAAAGAATGATACTTCCGTTATTACCTGCTTCAACTTCTATAGAATCCTTGTTGGTCATAATTATTTAATTTTAGTATCTATAAAAATCGACCGGCTTCGCCAGTACTAGAGGTTGTGTCAAAACGCTGACACAGCCTTTTTTTATGCGCAAAGCCCAGACTTTCTCAAGCCCGGGCTTTGTTATTACCCAAAGTTTTCGTATCTTTAGGCATAAAGTTTTTCGTTATGGCAAAGTTACATTTTCGTCCTTACATTCCCAACCAAA
>ERZ894194.1500-NODE-1500-length-12567-cov-8.457401_pt1 | contig 12567 bp, 10 predicted proteins | sample MGYA00380283_ERZ894194 | MGnify/ENA primary metagenome ERZ894194 (study PRJEB32331, sample SAMN06328448) | human gut metagenome | biome: human gut microbiome; feature: stool | host: Homo sapiens | collected 2013-02-13 ... | reverse complement strand
CACGGAACAATCCGTAGGCATCAAAGTCGGGGGCTTTTGACCCCGACATCATATATAAGAAAGACCCGCATGGTCTTCCCATGCAGGTCTCTCTTCCGTTCATATATTCAGTTTTATCAGTACTTTATTATTCGCAAAGCTTGGAAAATGCATCCGCTACGAACTGAACCTTAGGTCCGATGATTACCTGAACAGAGGTCTTACCGGGTTTCATGACACCGGCTACGCCTGCAGATTTGATCACCTTATCATCCACTGCGGTAATGTCTTTTACTTCCAGTCTCAGTCTTGTGATGCAGTTGTCAATGCTTGCAATGTTGTCCTTGCCGCCGCAGCCTTCCAGAATGGTTGCTGCGATTGCTGCGAAATCATCATTTGCCAGCTCGATCTTCTTCTCTGCTTCTACATCATCATCTTCTCTACCGGGGGTCTTCAGATCCCATTTCTTGATAGCGAAGAGGAATACGAAGTAGAATACAACAAATGCTGCGATACCCAGAGGGATGATCAGCCAGATTCTGGCTGCTGCAGGCAGGGAGGATGAGAAAAACAGATCCATCGCACCTGCGGAGAAGCTGAAGCCTGCACGGAAGCCAAGAGCAACAGTGATCATGGTGAAGATGCCGTACAGTGCTGCATAGATCACATACAGTCCGGGAGCTAAGAACATGAATGCAAACTCAAAGGGCTCGGTAACGCCGCAGATGAAGGAACAGATTGCTGCGGAAGCTACCAGACCGATCGCTGCCTTTTTCTTGGCGGGCTTTGCACATTTTACCATTGCCAGAGCTGCACCGGGGATACCGAACATCATACAGGGGAAGAAGCCGGACATATACATTCCAAGGCTCCAGGATACATCAGCGCTTGTCTCACCTGCCCAGAAGTGCTTCAGATCTCCAAGTCCGATGGTATCGAACCAGAATACGTTGTTCAGTGCGTGATGTAATCCGGTAGGGATCAGCAGACGGTTCAGGAAAGCATAAATGCCGGCACCGACTACATCCAGACCTACAATGGCTTCACCGAGAGCTACCAGACCGCCGAACAGTAAAGGCCATACGAACAGCAGTACAACAGATGCCAGAATAGATACCACACCTGCTACGATAGCTACACAGCGCTTACCACTGAAGAAGGACAGCCAGTCGGGAAGCTTGGTATCCTTGAACTTGTTGTAGCACATGGAACCGATAATACCGGCAATAATACCGATAAAGGGATTCGCAATCTTATCGAATGCCAGTGTCTTGGTAGCATCCTCAGCGATGGAGGGCATAATGGTCGTAACAAATCCGGTAGACAGAAGTGTTGTGAGCATCAGCCAGGAAGCCAGAGCTGCGATGGCTCCGGTACCGTCATTTTTCTCTGACATACCGACACCTACACCGATTGCAAACAGGATCGCCATGTTGTCGATCAAAGCACCACCTGCTTTTACGAGGAACAGACCGATCAGATTTGCCACGCCCTGGATCTCACCACCCTGCATTGTTGCCGGGCACAACCTGTAACCAATACCCATGAGGATACCGCAGATCGGCAGAACCGCTACGGGAAGCATTAACGCTTTACCCAGTTTTTGAAGAAACTTCATACATTTCTCCTCCTTTACATTATACTCAACCGGAACAGTTCCGGTCAGTTTCGTTAGTTGATACGGACGTACCGCTCTTAAGAGATCTGGAGCACGTCCTCGCCGGGAGATACCTCTCCCTCTTTCAGAATACTGATCTTGTTATATTCATCGGTATTGCAGACCAGGACCGGAGTGATGATATGCAGTCCGGCTTCCTGAATCTTCTCCAGATCCGCATCCAGCAGAAGATCGCCCTTTTTGACATGGTCTCCGGCAGCAACATGTGCTGTGAAGGGGGCTCCCTTAAGTGTCACGGTGTCCAGTCCGATGTGGATCAGAAGCTCCGCTCCCTGATCTGTTGTCATGGTGATCGCATGAAGCGTATCAAATACCACGGTCACCTCTCCGTCTGCGGGAGCATATATTTTCCCCTCAGAGGGGATCACTGCAAATCCGTCTCCCAATATCTTCTCGGAAAATGTAGGATCCGGTACCTCCGTAAGAGCAACTGCCTTCCCCTTACAGGGAGATCCGATACAATTCCCTTTTCGCTTACCTTTCAAAAAATCTAACATGTGAACTCCTTTCCGTCGATATATACCGCTGCAATGTTCAGTTCCTGATCCAGGAGTACGAAATCTGCCCTTTTACCAACGGATATACTGCCCACTTCATTGAAAATGCCGATCTCCTTCGCCGGATTCTCCGTGGCACACATCACTGCCGTCTCTAACGGCAGACCGACCGTTTTTACTACAAACCGCATACAGTCCATCAGATTCGTCGCCGATCCGGCGATCGTGCCGTCATGCAGGGTAGCCAGATTGCCTCTGACAGTAACCGGCTGTCCTCCCAGAGTATATTCACCATCCTCCAGGCCTGTTGCACGCATACTGTCACTGATCAGGATCATGCGGTCAGCACCAAACATCGCAAATGTTGCACGGATCACTGACGGATGAATGTGTACACCATCACAGATCAGCTCCGGATGACATTTCTCTGAATCTCTCACTGCTCCGATCACGCCGGGCTCCCTGTGGTTCAGCGGCGGCATTGCATTATATAAATGTGTCGCATGCGATGCTCCATGTTCAATGGCTTCCCTTGCTGTATCATAGTCGGAAGCTGTATGCGCCAGTGAAATGACCACTTCTCCTTTGGCTCTGTCGATAAATTCCATCGCTCCCGGCTCTTCCGGTGCGATATCTACCAGCTTGATCAGCCCGTTCGCCGCTTTCTGCAGCTGACTGAAATATTCATAATCGCAGTGCATGATATTTTCCGCCGCCTGAGCACCCTTTTTCGCCGGACTGATAAAGGGTCCTTCCATATTGATGCCCACCAGGTGGGATCCACCGGAATACTCATAGCTGCCGGCATTTTTCATGACCTCCAGCAGTTCATCCTTAGGGATCGTCATGGTAGCCGGGCAGACACTTGTCACACCGACGGAGGCTTCATATGATGTGATGACATCCAGTGCTTCCTTCGTACCGTCACACATATCCGCGCCCTTACAACCATGGAAATGAATATCCACCAGTCCCGGTATCAGATACATGCCTTCCGCATCCACAACAGCTTCCTCACCTGCCGGATCCCCGGTACAGCTTACGAACCTGCCGTTCTCCACGGCTGCATCCCCTCTGACAAACCGATGCTCCTCTGTATATATATTTGCATTTCTGATTCTCATGACCTATCAGCTTCCCCTTTCTTATTCAGAAAGCTTACTGAGCGCTGCTTCGTCTGCCACCAGTGTCACATCATTATGAAGCTGTAATACCGATGCCGGCACCTGCGGTGTAATGGGGCCGAAGAAAGCTTTCTGTACGATCTCCGCCTTGTCTTCGCCGCTGGCTACGATCAATATTTTCTTCGCCTGCATAATGGTCTTGATCCCCATCGTATATGCCTGCTTCGGGACATCCTCCGCCGATGCGAAGAATCTCTTGTTGGCTTCGATCGTAGACTCTGTCAGGTTCACGCAATGTACCTGCTTGTCAAAACTCTCTCCCGGTTCGTTGAAACCGATGTGCCCGTTATGTCCGATTCCCAACAGCTGCAGATCCACACCGCCCAGTGACTGGATCAGTTCCGTATATCTACGGCATTCTTTCTCCGAATCCGGCTCCATTCCGTTTGGCAGATGTGTATTTTCCACCGGGATATTCACATGGTCAAACAGATTCTGGTGCATAAAATAATAATAACTCTGATCGTTTTCCCGGCTCAGCCCCTTATATTCATCCAGGTTCACCGTCATAACCTCAGAAAAGTCCAGATCTCCCTTGCGGAACCATTCCACCAGCTGTTTATACAGGCCGATGGGAGTAGATCCCGTAGCCAGTCCGAGAACACAGTTCGGTTTCATGATAACCTGTGCCGATACGATATTTGCAGCCTTTCTGCTCATATCTGCATAATCTTTTGCTTTGTATATTCTCATGAATCTCTCACTCCATTTCGCATATTTTACTACGGACATTCAGCACCATGGACGGTGCCACACTGAGTTCATCAATTCCCATCTGCACAAATCGTGTGGTCAGTGTCGTATCCGCTCCCAGTTCTCCACAGATGCCGACCCATTTGCCATGCTTATGTGCTCCATCAACAGTCATCTGTATCATACGCAGGACTGCCTCATGATGTGGATTATAGAATCTGTCCAGTCTGTTGTTCTGCCTGTCGATAGCCAGCGTATACTGTGTCAGATCATTCGTGCCGATACTGAAGAAATCAACATGCTCCGCCAGCTCTTCACTCATCATGACAGCCGCAGGCGTCTCGATCATAATTCCCTGTTCCGGAATTGTGTAAGGAAGCTTTTCTTCCTCCAGCTCCTTAGCCACCTCAGCCACGATTTTCTGAATATCCAACACTTCCTCCACGGAAATGATCATCGGATACATAATGGCCAGTGTTCCGTATTTTGCCGCCCTGAGAAGTGCTCTCAGCTGGGTCTTAAAGATCTCCGGCTGTTCCAGACAGATCCGGATTGCACGGTATCCCATGGCGGGATTATCTTCCTTGCCCAGTCCGAGGTAATCTACATTTTTATCCGCACCGATATCAAGGGTACGGATGATGACCTTTTTCCCTGCCATCATCTGCAGCACCTGACGGTAAGCATTGAACTGTTCTGTCTCATCCGGAAGAGAATCCCTTCCGAGATATAAGAATTCACTGCGGAACAGGCCGATACCCTCCGCATCATTCTCCAGTACATATGCCACATCCGATACGCTGCCGATATTGGCATATACATTGACCTTGCGTCCGCTCTTTGTCACGGATTCCCGTCCCTTGTAATCTGCCAGCAGGCTTCTCTGTCTCTGCTCTGTCTGCTGTGCCGCTTCTGCCTGCCGGAGCTGCTCTTCCTCCGGATCCAGGTAAAATACCGCTTCCCTGCCGTCCACAATAGCACGGGTTCCGTTATGGATTTTCTCCAGTTCCAATGGTACCCCTATCAGTGCCGGAATATTCATCATACGTGCAAGGATCGCAGTATGGGAATTCGTTGAGCCATGTACTGTGACAAAGGCCAGGATCTTGCTCTTATCCATCTGCACCGTCTCACTGGGTGTCAGATCATCTGCCACAATGATCGACGGCTCCATGGTACTCCAGTCAATCTGCTCCTCCCCGGACAGATTACGGACGAGCCGGTTGGAGATATCCCTGACATCCGCAGAGCGGGCCTGCATATATTCATCATCCATGTTGGCGAACATCTCTGCAAAATTATCACCGGTCACTGCCACCGCATACTCTGCATTCACTTCTTCGTTCTGAATCATGTTGTGAATGGCATCCTGATAATCGTCATCCTCGAGCATCATCTGATGCACCTCGAAAATAGCTGCATTGACTTCTCCGACCTCCTGCAGCGCCTTCTCGTATAACTGCCCCAGCTGCGTCATCGTACGTTCCTTAGCCGCATCCAGCCGTTTCAGTTCTTCCGCTGTGTTGTCGATATGGATTCTCTTAACGAGACTGTCCTTTTTCTTCAGAACACTGACAGGTCCGATCGCTGTTCCCTTATATACGGATTTTCCAATATATTTTTCCATTTTCTACCTTCCAAACTCTGTCGTGCAGGTCTTCTCCTAGAGGTTCTCACGGAAAAACTTCTGAAGCTCTGCTGCGGCGGTATCTTCATCCGCTCCTTCTACCGTAACTTCCACGTTGTCTCCGTGCTTCACGCCCATTCCCATGATCGCCATCAGCTTGCTTGCTGCAGCTGATTTCCCCTTACAGGAAAGTGTCACTGTACTCTGATACTTTTTTGCCTCCTTGGCGAGCAGTCCCGCAGGACGTGCATGCAGACCGATTTCATCCTTAATAACATAGCTGAACTGTTTCATCGACAACATTCCTCTCTATTTTATATTTCTTGCTTTAATTATGTAGCATATTGTACATACTTTTTGCCTGTCGAGCTTACTATATATACATATTACCCACTTTTTTATTGTTTGTCTACATCACTTTTGATAAATTGTATATTTTTGAACATTATCGTAAAATTTTGTAAACTTTTCAATAAAAAACTTGTAACTATTCAGAGCCATGCAGAACTGTGTTCTGCGAATGCTTGCATTCAGGCAGATAAACAGTTTTATATGTCGAAGTAACCACATGAGCAAAAAAGAAACCTCGTAGAGGCGATTTTGCGAATGGGGTTCTGAATAGTTACAAAAACTTTATATAAAAAAGCACACCAGCTGAGCTGATGTGCCTGGGTTTTCTGATATGAATTAAAATTATGATGTCGGGGTCAAAAGCCCCCGACTTTGATGCCTATGGATTGTTCCGTTCATAGGGGCTTAGACCTTTTGACCCTGGCATCATATTATTCCATGTAAGCACCCTTCATGGAGCTTACGGCATGCTGTGCGTACAGCTTTAACAGTCCATGCTGATATTTACTCTCAAAGCCCTTCCAGCCGGCTTTCCGTTCTGCCAGGACTGCGTCTATTTCCTCCGGAGTCTTCCTCTCGCCCCGGATACCCACGATGGCGATCTTTCTGTTCTCCACATCCAGTTCGATCAGATCTCCTTCTTCCACGAATGCAATGGGACCGCCTGCTGCCGCCTCCGGCGATACATGTCCGATGACCGGTCCTCTGGAGGCTCCGGAGAATCTTCCGTCTGTGATCAGTGCCACGCTGGAGGCCAGCTTCGGATCTGCACAGATAGCCTCTCCGGTATAGAACATCTCGGGCATTCCGCTGCCTCTGGGGCCCTCATAGCGGATAAATATTGCATCTCCCGGCTTCACTTCTCCGTGCAGCACTGCACTGATGCATGCTTCTTCACTGTCATAGGGCTTTGCCGTCAGCACTGCCTTGAACATATTTTTCGGGCATGCTGTATGCTTGATCACACACCCCTCCGGTGCCAGGTTGCCCTTCAGGATAGCGATACTGCCCTCCGTACCTTTGGCGTTCTCGAAGGAGTGGATAATATCCTCTCTATCGATAGTTCTTCCGAATAATTTCGACTTTTTGCGGAGCAGTTCATCACAATGCTCATAGAAGCCGTTCTTTTTCAGCTCCTCCAGGTTCTCACCCAATGTCCTGCCCGTCACCGTCATGACATCCAGATGCAGCATGCTCTTGATCTCTTCCATGACGCGGGGAACACCGCCGGCATAGTAAAAATACTGTGCGGGCCAGTCTCCGGAAGGACGGATATTCAACAGGTAATGAGCGCCCCTGTGCAGGCGGTCAAAGGTATCTGCATCAATCTCAAAACCGAATTCATGGGCAATGGCGGGGATGTGCATGGTGGCATTGGTAGAGCCGGAAATGGCTGCATGCACCATGATCGCATTTTCAAAGCTTTCCTTCGTTACGATATCAGAGGCTTTGATCCCTTTTGCGATCAGCTCCATCAGCTGTTTTCCCGCATCGTAGGCTGCCTGACGTAATTCCGGTGCCGTGGAGGGCATCAGTGCGGTGCCCGGAAGCATCAGTCCCAGAGCCTCCGCCATGATCTGCATGGTGGACGCCGTGCCCATAAAGGAGCACGCTCCGCAGCTGGGGCAGGCATGCTGCTTATAATAATCCAACTGTTCATTGGGGATGACTCCCGTCTTCTCCCAGGCATCGAATTTACCAATCTGTTCCAGAGTAAGGAGCTCATTGATCCTGCAGGCAGGATCGTCCACCACATATTTCTTCGGCAGCTCATGTGCCTCCATGACTCCTCCGGTCACAACGATCGCACTCATATCCTTCAGGCGTCCGATACTCATCAGCATGGCCGGCATGGATTTATCACAGCTGGCTATGAATACGCCTCCATCGAATACTGTGGCATTGGCCTGTGCCTCCACCAGATTCGTAATGGCGTCGCGGTGTGCCAGGGAGTAATTGATCCCATCGTGGCCCTGGGCGATACCGTCACACATATCAGTAGCAAAATATCTGGCTGCCTTACCGCCATTTTCATCCACAGCTTTTACCGCTTCTTCCACGAATATATTCAGATGGGCGGAGCCGGGATGGCTGTCTCCGTAGGAGCTTTCCACCATGACCTGCGGCTTGGACAGATCACTTACCTTCCAGCCCATTCCCATACGCAGCGGATCCATCTCCGGTGCCAGTTTTCTCACTTCTTCACTTCTAAGCATAATCATCTCTCCTTTTCTTTAAGACACTACAAACCATACGATAGTAGCTCCGATCACTCCCACGATACCCACAATGGTCTCCATGGCAGTCCAGGTCTTGAGATTGGTCTTCTCATCCACCTCAAACAAAGATTTGGACAGCCAGAAGCCGGAATCGTTCACATGACTGAAGGCTGTGCCGCCTGCCGCAATGGCAATGGTGATCGTGGCAAGCTGTAACTGTGAGAACCCGGATACCATGGGCATGGAAGCAATGATCCCCGCTGCCATGGTCATGGACACTGTTGCCGAGCCCACAGAGATTCTGACCACTGCTGCCACCAGGAATGCTACCAGTACCATCGGCAGAGGCAGGCTGCCTACGAAATTACCGAACAATTCTCCGATCCCGGAGTTCTGCAGGATAAATCTCAGCATTCCGCCGCCGGCGATCAGCAGGATGATATTACCGCAGGAGTGCAGGGAATTCGTCATAATGTTCGTGATCTCTTTGATGCTGAAGCCACCGGGCAGTCCCAAAAACAGCATGGCGCAGATCGTTGACAGTAAAAGTGCGATGACCGGAGTACCCAGGAATTCCAGAACCGGCTGTGCCGGCTTCATGAACGGGATCACGGAGGACAATGTATTCAGGATGATCAAAAACAGCGGAAGCAGGATGATACATACGATCAGCCAGAAATTCGGTTTTTTACCGGTATTTTTCTGCTCTGCTTCTTTTTCATTTTCCAGATAGGAAGAGGGCACCGTGCAATGGATTTTTTTACCGATAAATCCGGCGAACACCGGTCCTGCCAGAATCATCGCCGGAATACCGATGACGATGCCCAGTATGATGACATAGCTGAGCTCTACTCCCAGCATTTCCGCTACCAGCACCGGTCCCGGTGTGGGAGGCACAAAAGCATGTCCGATCGCCAAGCCTGCCAGCAGGGGGATGGAATAATTAAATACGGATTTGTTCGTCTTGCGGGCAATTCCGAATGCCACAGGGATCAGGATCAGCAGACCGGATTCGAAGAATACCGGCATTCCCACGATCAGTCCCGTAATGCCTAATGCCCAGGGCGCTTTCTTCTCTCCGAATACCTTGAGCAGCGTATCCGCAATGACCTCCACGCCACCGGATACCTGCAGGATCGCTCCGAACATGGAGCCCAGACCGATCAGTATGGCAATGGTCTGCAGGGTATTGCCGACACCCTCAGCCAGAGTGTCCGTGATCATGGAAAAGGGCATTCCGGACACCAGGCCTATGATCAGTGCGGAAGACATGATCGCGATGAACGGCTGGATCTTAAGCTTAATGATTAAAAAAAGTAATACTGCGAAGCCTAACAGTGCTCCAATAATCAATCTTTCCGGCGAAGCAACAAACTCTGTCATTTTCATACCTCCTATTTTTCTGTAACCGTTTGTTCTCTCTATATGTCTGACATCTTTCTTTGTATCTTAAGTATAAATGTCTTTGGTGCCTTCTTCAAGTTGTTTCAAATCTACATCTTTTTTCCACATATCGCATAAAAAAACCAGCCTGATGGTGTTACCCAGGCTGGTTTTTCGTATAATTTTATCAATACTTGTCATTTTATGGCATTAACTTGTCTGATGACTTTTCTCTTTGTTCGATCAGTTCCAGGAGTTTCTGACGATTGTAGGTCAGATGCATGATCATAGCACACTTTGCCCCCATGCTGTCTCCCCGGAGGATGGCATCGGTGATGGCTCTGTGGGTCTCTATGGTCTCCTTCATGAGCTGTCTGTTGGTCAGATTGGCAAAAGTCGTCACCGCAGTGTATATAATGGGGACAAGTACCTCAAACACGCGGTTGCCGCTGCATTTTGCTATAGCCTCATGAAATTCCATATCCTTGGGGATGTGGTTCTTCCCCTCCAGATAGATCCGTTCGGTCTCATCACACAGCTCTTTGATATGCTGCTTCTCCTCTTCCGTGGCATTCCTGCTTGCCACAGCGGCGACCTCCGGCTCCAGCAGAATCCTGACCTCGAACAGTTCCATTGCCAGACGATACTTATCCTCGAACTGCGCCAGCCCCAGGGGATCCTCTGCCACCATCTCTGTGCTTCTGACATAGGTGCCGGAGCCTCGCTTCACCTCCAGGACACCCTTAGTCACCAGGCTCTTCACAGCCTCACGGATCGTACTGCGCCCCACACCGAACAGCTCCGCCAGCTTGTACTCACTGGGCAGCTTTTCTCCGATGGCTATGTTCTCCTGCTTCATATACATCATCAGCTGGTCTTCGATCTGTGGAACCAGCAGTTCGTGATTTACCTTCTCATATTGATACGCCATATCAGCTCCTACTACCCTAAGAATCTTTTATAAGTATCCCCTCATTATTTACTGATCGCTTCGTGAGCTGCTGTTCCTCCAGCTCCTCATAGAACCGGTAATTATTCTTGCCGTTCTGTTTGACATAATACAACGCTTTATCCGCTTTTATATAATATTCTTCAAAGTTTCCTCCCTGTCTGCACATGCACAGACCGCAGGACAAGGATGCCGGTGAAGTCTCCGCCGTGACATTTTTTGCCGCACCAAAGCTGTCAAACAGCTTTCTTATCCGCATGCTCATCTCTGCTTCTGATGCCGCCGGCAGGTAGAACAGGAATTCATCTCCTCCCAGCCGGCAGACTACTGCATTCTCCATGCACTCTGTGAGCATTGCTCCTACCAGCCTGAGAGCACGGTCCCCTGCCTTATGTCCATAGACATCGTTGATCTTCTTCAGATTATCCATATCGACAAATCCCAGACAGCCATCATGCTCCTGCATTTTCTCAAGGATCAGCTTTTCACCCTTATGACGCATGGGAAGACCAGTCAGATAATCCAGGCTTTCCCTGGCCTCTCTCTGTCTGGCCAGCTCCAGCTCGCGGATGCGGTCCATCGTCTGGATCAGAGTAACGACCAGCAGGACCACCAGTCCGGTTGCGATAAAGATTCCGGACAGAGACACAACACGGTACACTGCTGTCACCTCCAGCATGACTGCGATCATGGCAGCCACCAGCCCGATCAGCGGCAGCTTGTAATGCTTCGCTGTTCCCTGAATAAGATCCCTGCAAATGGTGATAAATACCGTCAGGAAGGTTCCTGCGATCACCATGTGGGACAAAAACATTGTCGAGATAAAATCTGCGATATTCAGTACCTGTAAGGCCGTGCATAGTACAAAATTCACATAGGTGATACACTCTGCCACATGATAGACCTTCCGGTACCTTCCCTGCTGCACACTGTCAATATAGAACATGATCGGAACCGGGCAGAGCATCACAACGAAGAAGCACATATTCGACAGAATAGAAGCATTGGAAACAAACAGCTGGCGCAGCTTCGATTCTCCCAGCATCCACACTGCTCCCAGGAGCATGCACCATCCCAGGTACTCCAGATCAAATCTCGTCTTATATATAATATCAAGCACCAGACTGATGATCAGCACGACCAGTCCGGCAAACAGCATGGCGCAGGCGATCAGAGTTACCATAAAATAGCAGTGGAACATATATGCCCAGATATCTGATTTATCCCCACAATATACCGTGTTGACGACACCGGAATACTTGTCGGTAAAGGACTGCAGTTCGATCCGCACTTCCTTTCCCGCATCCTCGCCTGATGTCTCGCAGAACACATACCGGCTGGCAGAATTTTTCCCAAAAGGTCTGGTATTCTCCGTATCATACACCGCCCTCAGTTCCCCACCGATGTAAATGCGCACATTCTCCAGAGAGGACCTGATGGCGATCGTATTTTCATGATAATCCTGTGGGAGCACTGACCGGATGACCAGAGGCTCTCCGGCAGGCACATCACATCTGCCCGGAACCGGGATTTCCTCTTTGGTTCCGTCTGCCAACACCCGGTAAAAGGTTCCGGTATAAGTAATGCTTTCCTCCGTGACCGGTTCCCTTTCACTTGGGTAAATATATTGTCCCAAAAGGAATGCCGCAAGCAGCACACATATCACTACATAAAATAAAATTCTTTTATACTTTCGGATCGTATATTTCTCTTCTGTCAACTTTTCTACCTCATTAAATGATACCGGGGCAGCCCCCGCTTTTATTCCCTTATCGGGGTTCTGTCCATGATCTTTCACCCACTTATCAACAAGTTTATCACAAGCCGCTGAAAAAAGTAACTATCTATTTTACCCCGTAAAATGTTTATGGAAAATTCATTCGACAAATCATGCTTTCCGAACTAAAATAGAAATGCGATATGATAATTTCATGATCCTATGAAAGGAGACAACATGATATGAAGAATAAAAAATATTCCATCGTTTATAGCAGCTTAACAGGTAAT
>ERZ894194.1498-NODE-1498-length-12583-cov-128.795099_pt1 | contig 12583 bp, 22 predicted proteins | sample MGYA00380283_ERZ894194 | MGnify/ENA primary metagenome ERZ894194 (study PRJEB32331, sample SAMN06328448) | human gut metagenome | biome: human gut microbiome; feature: stool | host: Homo sapiens | collected 2013-02-13 ... | reverse complement strand
TAAAACCTTTTATTCTTTAAACTTGCGTACCTTGTTAGTTTTCGTAGCTATAAAATTACCTTTTGGGCGGTGGTTTATTTGTTTCCATTGTTAGACATTTTAAAATTAATATTTAATCTCTTTTTCTATTAGTTGTATTTATCTATTACAAATGTACAATTTTTATCTCATATCACCAAATTTTTAGAGTTAATAAATGTTATATTTCAATTAATAATTTTTCAACAATTTCAACGGCTGTGCCTAAAGTGCTACAAAAGTGATGTTTTTTTGTTTTAAGATTAAAAATGTCGAAATTACATTGATAATCCCAACTTACAGAAAAATCTACAAAACCGCCTGTACCAAACTTTAAAGTACCGCCTTGTGTAGCTCTGCAAGCTATACAAATACTATTAATAACTTTTTCTTTATCCATAACTTGTTATCTTTAATTGTTTGATACAAAGGTAGGAAATTATTTCATTCCTACCAAATGTTTTGTATTAATAAATGTTAATTACTCTTCAATTCCTTGTTTGTAAGGATAACCGCCTGTATATTCTTTTACAGCTTTCATAACTTCATTAAAATAAAGAGCTATTTTATTAGCGGTTGTTTTGTTGTCTTTATGCTTTGTTTTACGCATTTTTTTAACTCCTTTTTCCTCTGCAATGTTAACCATACCACGCATAGCTAAATATTTAAATTGTGGTCTTTTCTTATCTTTTGGCGATAGATAAATGCGCCCATCTTTAAACAATTCAAATTTATTTTCTTGAAAATCTATTTTAATATCTATAAAAATACTATTATCTGATATATTGTTTAGATAATCTTTTTTGTCAAGTGCATCTATCCTAATAAAGCACAAGTAAGGACAAAAGCCACCACAGTCAATTTTAACGCTTTTTGCGTCTGTTACTTCATTTGCAATCATGTTTGCAATTTCTTGACATTGTTCTTTGTAATACTCTAAATTCTTTTCCATAACTTCATTATTATAATTTTGATATTGCAAATATATGGATTAATTTTATATCTACAAAATAAAACGTGATTTATTAATATTGATTAATATAATACACTTTAAAAGTTAATTAAATGTTAATCATTGGAATAAATTTGTTAGTTTCAAATATTATTCTTATCTTTGTAGTGTTCCAAAAGGGAGAAAGGTAGAAGTAATATTCTAAAGTATAGTCTCCGTTATACTTTATTTTTTATATATAAAAAGAAGTTAAAAAATGTTAAGAACAGTCAAATTCTTAACATTTTATTTATTTTAACCTCTCTTACTGATTATATCTTTATACATTTCTATTTCTTTTTGTGTCAAATAACGTGGTACACAAGAAACATGTTTATCATATTTTTGGTAAATGAATTTTGTAAAATGTTGTGCTCTGAATTGATTTTTAGACGCAAAGTATATTTCTTTCTTTGTTTCGTTTACAACTATAAAATATTTTTCTTTCATAACTACTTTATTTTTTAATTGTTAATAATTTCCTTAATTTTGATACTACAAAGATAAGAATTAAATTAATACCAAACAAACATTTCCCTATATTTAACTATAAATTAACATAGTATTATTTTATCTGTTATTATATTCAGCTTTCCATTTATTAATACTATAATCATAGTAAACATAGTATCTTTGTTTCATAAATTTAAAGAGTGTAGATTTATTTGTGCCAGCCTCAACAAATAAATGAAATCTTTTATCTCTCCCCTCAAATTGTAATTCTTTTTCAATTTGTTCATAAACATTAGGTTCTAAATTAATTTCGCCTAAATCGTTAAAAATATTCTCTACGATTGAAAGATTTATATTTCGTGCCATATCTTTAATAATTGATTTGTTGTCCTTTTATTTCGTTATAGTTTACTATCTCATAACATTGTGAATAATGTACTTTATTAAAGTCTATATTCACATTTAGAATGTGTCCTTTTATGTTCACATTTACTTTTTTCTTTGTTGTGAGTAGTCGTTTATCAAAACGAGAATAAAACTCTTTAAAACACTTAATAGCTTGTTGTATAGCGTTATTATAGTCATTATAGTTTTTTTCGCTATAATAAACAGAAATTTGTGGAATGTAATTTTTTGCTTTCATAACTTTATTGTTTTTAATTTTGATATACACAAAGATATGAATTATATCAATACCAAACAAGTATTTTTCTATCTTTAACACAAAATTAACTATAAAACTATATTATGTTAATGAATAATAAAAATTAATCAAATATTTGGTACTTAAAGAAATTATTCTTATCTTTGTAATGTAATAAAAAAGGTAAGAGTAATATCTTAGAGTATAGTCTCCAACACATTTATATTTTTTTAGTTAAAAATTATAAAAAATAGGGCACTAACTAGTACCCATCTTTATTTTTATCTAATAAGATATTAGATGATATGAAGTTATTCCAAATGTGTAATTTTCAATACGACAAACAGCTTTTTTCATTGTACCTCTATTTATTTCACCAACTAAAAAATTATAATATTCTTTTGTTATTTGATTTGCACTACAAGCAGCAGTAGTATTTGCTACTTCTGGATGAATGTTAAAATGTGTTGAACCTTTTATCATAACTCTAATTTTTAATTGTCTTGTACAAAGGTAGGTATATGAAAAATACCTACCAAATATTTTGTGTTAATAAACATTAATCAATTCCTAATAAATGTTTCCACACTGTTAGCTTTCTATCTGTTATTTCTTCGCGCCAACTGTCACGATAAAATTTTTTTATACGCATTTTAATAGTGCGAAATGTACGGTTTTCGATTCTCAAAGATTGAATATCTTTAAAATATAGTCTTAAACCAAGTTTAGATACTCCCTTAATTGGTGTAGTGTTCAACTGATTAAGAAACAAATATTTCGTTTCTATTTTTACTTCTTTTCCACGAAGCAAATAAAGCGCATGATTATATCTTTGGCTATCATTACACCAACTTTCGGGACACTGAAAACCAGCATTTTCTTTTATAGTTGCATATAGTTTAAAACGTTTGCTCATAACTTTTTTATTTTATTGGTAGGGCTTGTTTGTTTGCCCTACCTTGAATTATTTACTTATTTGTTTATCTCTCTATGTATTTTAGTTAGTTTGCAGTTTACAGCAACTAAAACAGCCACACAAACACCTAACCAAATATAGGAGAATGTTTCAAAACTACCTTTCACGTACCAACCGCCAAACATCCAAAAGCACAACCACATGATAAACATTACCATACCAACACTACCAAAAAATTTAATTCTATTCATAACTTTAGTTTTTAAATTGTTAAACTTATTATCTCTTATTTTGATATGACAAAGATAATGCTTTTATCAATACGAGCCAAATATTTTGTGTTAATAAATGCAAAAAGGAAGTACTTTTTTTATTAGTACTCCCTTTTTCAATCAAAAATTAAAGTTATGAAATCAAAGCAATATTTTCTAACATTTCAGTCATGGCACTTGTCTTGTAAGTATTTTTATACATTTCTTTACCTAACCATAATAAGGCAAGATTTTTTACAAATTTTTCAGTATTCAAGTTCGGGTATTTGCGAAGAATGTTTGTAAAAGATTTTACATATTTTTCGTTTTTGACTTTCTTACTTTTGGTTAAACTATTAGAAAGTTCAAAAATCGTTTGATATGCTTTTTCACGTATTAAGCAAATTTTGTCTAAGAAATTTACCTTATCTTCGGTAATTTCTTCATTTTCAATTCTTTTCGGATTAAAATGTTCTGATTTACAGGCACTTTGATTAAATAACGCCATTAAGATGTTATTGTTAGAAATTCCATAATTTTTGTTATATTCAGTTAAAATTTCTAACAAACGTGGCTTATTATACATAACACAAGCAGCTCTATATTTGTCAGAACTTCTCCAGGGAGTTTGTAAACAATTCATACGCATAGCATAAGAAATTGCGTCACTGATTGTAAAAAAATCTCCCTCCAAAATTGTATAATAAAATGGAATGTTTTCAAGTTGGCAAGCGGTAAACCGTCCTTGACCGTCCACAATATAAAGAACACCTTTTATTTTCACTACCAAAATAGGAAAGTTCTTGTCAAAACCTCTTTCTCTCATAACAGCACGCAATTTATTAACACGTGTTACAAAAGTTCTTTTTTCAATATTCGTAAAATTATCGCTTTCTAATTGTTCTAAACAACCGACACGATTTCCCTCAAAACATTTTAACAAACTATAATCGTTTGATTTGTATAATTTTACATTATTAGCTACAATGTTATAAACTTCATTGTTTTCAATTGAAATGCTTGTTTCGATAATAATTCTTTTCATAACTTCAAATTTTTAATTGTTAAATTTATATTTTTAATTGTTTTGGTTTCTCTTATTTTGATGTTACAAAGATAAGGACTTTATTTGTAACTACCAAATTTTTTGTGTTAATGATTATTAAAAAATTCACATTCATTAACAGTTTTATATTTTATCTGTTGGAGACTATACTCTAATATTTTACTATTACCTTTTCTTATTTTCGATATACAAAGATAAAAAGAAAGTCCGATATATCCAAATATATACCGAACTTTCTTCAACTAATTAACAATATTTAAAGTTATGAATTTAGCTTTTCTTGCATGAACTTAACAAAACGGTTTGCAGTTTCTTTTCCGCTTAACTTTTCCATATGTTCACTTAAATTGGTTAAAAACTCTCTGTCTCTTTTGTTCAAAAGTTGTTCCAACTGAATAATCTGTGATAACAATTCATCACGACTTTTCAAGTTCATTTGTATGTAAGGAGAATTATTTACAAACATTTCAAAAAGTTCTTTTTCTTCTTTTTGACGTTTTTCTTCTTCTTCACGAGCTTTATTTGCCGCATCTTTCTTTGCGTGTAAAAGAGCAAAATAAACCGCTTTTGAAAGGTTTCTTAATGTAGTGATATGTATTTCCATATCAAGCAAAAAGTTAAACTCAATATCGGTTTTTCTTTCCAAACCTTTGACAAAAATTCCTACTTGGTTATTTTCCAAAGATTTCACATAAACAGTAGGTTCTACTAAGGTTGTTTGGTACACTGTAAAACAAGTTTGTGAAGGATGATAAAACGTATCTGCATAACTGATACCCATATCAGACAATTCAACTAAGTAGTTGTAAATACCTTTAAAAAGGTTTTCTTTTTCACGTGTAACCGCATCACAATTAGCATGAGTTGTCACAGTTTGAGGATTATTCAAAGCATTTTTACCTCTGTTTGCTCCAAAATACAATACAAAATTTACTTCTTTCATAACTATAATTTTTAAATGTTTGATTATATAATTTATTCTTTTGTCTTTCAACACTGCAAATATAAGAACTTTATTTGAGACTACAATACATTTGCTATTTTTTTTTACTATTCATTAACACAAAACAATTTTCATATTAATAAATCTTAATTCAAAGAAAATAATTGGATGATTATTTGCACAATTCAAATATAATTCTTACATTTGTATATCAAAAAGATAAAGAGGTAGATATAATAGTCTAGAGTATAGTCTCCAACATATCCAAATTTTTTTAGTTAAAAAAAATTAAAAATAGTTAAGACTTTCACAAGCCCTAACTATCAACAATTAAAATGAACTTAAATATTACTCAATTTTAAAGACGTTTTTACTTTCTTCACAAACTACATAAGTAGGTATATCTTTATTGTTAAGATAGCATAATCTATCTAAACTTGTTCTACTTGTATAAAAATACACTCCATGCTTTTTTCCAATAAAATACAAGTCGTTAAAACTTTCTCCATGTTTGCCCGTTAATATTTGAGACCATTCGATTTTACGAAATTTAACTTTTCCGTCTAATAAATTTGCAATAATTGCAATATCTTTTACTTCTCTATTTTCCATACTTAAATTGTTTCACGTGAAACATTATTTTATTATAACCGTTCTAAAGCCACTACGCACAACTTTTGATAAAATGTAATCAAGTTTACCACTATCAAAACGAAACACGTTTTTAACCGCTTTATTTAAGATGATGTTTAATATAGTTACATCTTTGCCAACTACATAGTAAAAATTATCACTACCACGAACTATTATAAAATAGTCTTTGTATCTAACATCATTTTTGATTGCATTTTCAACCGTTTCAAAAACTTTACTTTCAATATTCATAACTTTAAATCTTTAATTGTTAGTACTTCTTTAATTTTGATATGCAAATGTAAGGTTTATAATTGACATACACAAACAAATTACATTCATTAACATTAAGATACATTTTTAGCATTGATATAAGCCATATAAAAACATATTGCGTTAATCTCTGTTAAACGCTTTCATATATCAATTATTTGTACTATCTTTGATGATGAATAAGAAAAGGTAGTAGTAAAATACTAAAGTATAGTCTCCAACACATTTTAACATTAATAGTTAATAAATACTAAAATATGTTAAAACACTTGTTTATATGAAAAGTATTTTGTAACTTCGCACCTATGTAGAGATAGACTATTGTTAAGATTTATTAACAATGGGCATACTTTATGTGAATTTAACTAAAAATAAATTATGTGTGAAAGTAAGTTAAAAAAATGTCTAAAATTTGGTGGTTTCAAAAAATCGCCTTATATTTGCACTAAACAATTAAAACATATAAGTTTATGAAAAATCGAGAAGAAGTAATTAATAGTTTATCAGAGTTATCAAACAAAATGATAATGGATAAAGAATGTATTGAAACCTATGCAAAAAGTTTAGGTTATTTTCTTGATTTAGATGAAGAGTTTAATAACCATTTTCAATCTGAATTAAGAAAAATGTACCCTGTGGTAAATTATATATACAATGAACCAACATGGAAAAGGACTTTGCCTTTGTTAAAAGTTATTAATATACCTGATGTGATGTTATTTGCTATCTGCAATCCCGAAATTTATATGGTAAATAGATTTTACAATGTTATCGAAAAAATTGATAGTAAAAAGCGTATTATCAAAGTTGAAAGATGTGGCTATTTTTTAACTGAATTAATGTCATGTTTTAATATTTCATTTATTGAAGTTAGAAAACAATCAAACGGGAAAGATGTGTATTATTTTGATGAAGAAAACTTCAATAAAGTGCATAGTGTTATTATGTACTCAAATGTGTACACTACAAACGCTATCAACGGTATAAATGACGCTTGTAAAGAAGCAGCAAAACGATATGAAACTTATTATGATATTTTAAATCTTGTTATGGGAGAAACTGAATTAAACAATGCTTTTCCTTACATTAACAAATATCTGTTAAAACAAGCATTAAAAAGTTAAATAATCACTGAAAATTTGCAAGGTAAGTTTTAAATGCTTACCTTTGCAATGTAATAACAATTAAAGATTATATGATATGAAAAATTTTGAAAGAATGAAAGGTTCAAAACAAAGAGAAAAGTACATTGTAAATGGTAAACGTTTTTCTTCTTACGAAGAAGTAGAGGATTATTGCGAAAAAAGAAATTTCCGCATTACCAATACTACCACAATTAGTAAAGGTACATTCTTGATTGATGTTACATCCAAATAATATTGTATTATGGCAAATCTATTAATAGAACATGAGGGCGTAAAAGGAAAAGGCTTGAAATCAATTGGTAAGCAAGGACGAGCTATTTTAACAATTGCTCTATATATGTGGATGCTTTTCAAGGCTATGGAGATACCTATCAAGAAAGAGAGGAAACTGTACTTGCTTTTGAAAAAGATGGACAAACAATAAAGTTTAATTCCTTTAACGAACTTTGGGAAAAAATTAACAAATAAAATTTGGATATATCAGAGAAAGTTCTTACCTTTGTAATATCAAAATAAGAGATAAACGTACTCAAATGAGTTAGGTAACATATTAAAAACAATTTTAAAAGTATTAGATTATGGCAACAGAAAAATTTCCATTTCAGACAAGTTTCGCATTCTTCACAGTTGAAAAGAACGGAAACAGTGTAGATGTTAAGTACAATGATAACCTTGTTATCGAACTTCCAATGTGTAACATTTGGAACAAAGACGAAATTAACAAACGTCTGTACCAACAGAAAGAAAGTATTATGAACATCTTGTCGCACATTACAGACGGAGAAAATGCACAACTTTTGGCAAAGAAAAACAAGGAATTGTCTCTTGAAAATAAAGAGCTTAAACTTGAAATTCAAAAGTTGAAAGAACAACTTTCCACACCAAAAGTAAATGTTTGTGCTGCCAATGTTGAAAGTATCTTTAATCAGTGTGTGGCTATTATGGCTGAAACATACAATGAGAAAGGTTTCACAACTTCACGTGCAAAACAGATACTTAACAAGTATAATGAGCATAAAAAGATTTAAAGTACTCAATTGAGTATCTAAAATATAATAAGGGAAGATAAGCATTTTAATAACTTTTAATGTCTAATCCGATTGATAATCAGCAATACAATCATCGCTTCTTCCCTTATTTAAAATGGCTCTGTGGCGAAATTGGTAGTACGCATCAGTCTTAAACACTGAGGTCCTTACGGACGTGTGGGTTCGAGTCCCATCAGAGCTACTATTTATATATAAAATTAAATGAATTATGGACATTTTAAAAAATATAAATGAACAATTTGATAAGTTATGTAATACTAATTTAAATAGACAATATAACCTTATCAAAGAATTTATGGAAGTGGGGGATACCAATACATTTCCTTTACAGCCATTAAATGAAATGACTGTTGATAGATTGCTAGGAAAACATTATAATAATGGATTTGCCATTATATCAGCTTCTCGTGGCGAAAATGATAACCAAACTAATAATCAATTATCAAAACAATTGTTAAATGATATTAAAAATTCTGGTTTTTCTTTTGTTCCTGTTTTTGGTGGATTTATTGAGAATAAAGGAACTGAAAATGAAAAACAAGTATATGAGACTTCCTATATAATATTAAATTTTGATAGAAATGGTCAAGAAAAAGATTTCAACACTTTAAAAGACTTTGCCATTAGTTTATGCAAAAAATATAAACAAGATAGTGTATTGATAAAAGCACCAAATGGTGTACCTCAATATATTAAACAAAATGGCGATGTGGATATGGAGTTTAATGGTGATGTAAAAATAAATGATTTAACACAACAATATTTTTCTTCATTCATTAAAACACAAAATATTGATAAGAATCAAAATAATAGAAAACAATCAAGATTCACCTTTGAGAATTGTTTTGTCAATCCCAAACCAATGACTTATAGTGAGGGACATATAAGGCACTTAAAAGGAGAAAAATTCTTGACTGAAAATATAATTTAGTTTTCATAACTAATATTTTTAATTGTTAGAAAGGGTTGTCAGTTCGTGATGAATAGACAACCCTATTTTTATTAGCCTCAACGCAAGTAGTAGTTAACATTTTTTAAGAATTAATTCATATTCATTAATATAAAATATTTTCATATATCAAATAGTTATTGTATCTTTGCAATATAGAAAAAGAACATATAATATTAACAATTAAAAGTTTTTAAGTTATGAACAAAAAAGTTTTAAAAGGCGTTTATTATGTAATTAAAACACATGCCAAAAGCTTCATTAAAAATGATAGATATGTTGGATTAATTAATTGGGGTAGAAAACTATCATTATGCGAAAACTTTACACAGATAAAATGCGAAAATGATAATAAAGCAATTGAGATTGCTAAAACATTTCACAGTGATGAAGTTATTAAACGTATATATAATTCAGATGGTTGCCTAATCATGGAAGAATGTATCTATATAAAATAAATTAATTCTCAATTAACATTTAATAAGGATAATAATTTGGCAGTTCCATTTATTATCCTTATCTTTGTATCATCAAAAATGAATGATAGGTAATAGTAAAATATTAAAGTATAGTCTCCAACATATCAGTAACATTTTTGTTAATTTTATATAATTTTAACTATAATCTATTAAGTTTTATTAACACAAAATAATATGATAAATGTTTGCACAATTCAAATAAAATCCATACCTTTGTATCAAACAATTAAAGATAATAAGTTATGGAAAAGAAGAAATTACAACTGAATGAATTTGCTATTGAGATAACACGCAAATGTAACATGAAATGTGCACATTGTTTAAGAGGTGACGCACAAAAAAGAGATATACATAAAGAGTATATTACAAAAACATTAGAAGATGTTAGCTCTATTGGTAGTCTAACAATAACGGGTGGTGAACCTACTTTGAATATTCCTGCAATTAGATTTATTTTAGAGGAATTGAAACGATTAGAAATACCTGTGAATAATTTTTATATCGTTGTTAATGGTCGCAAAACTTGTCAATCAGTAGAATTTTTACATTTATTGATTGATATGTATATGTATCAAGATTATAAAGATGAATACTTACCTATGATACAAATGTCAAATGACAAATATCATTCACACCCCGATGAACAAAGAGAAAGCAAAGAGTTTCTTTCTATGTTATCTTTCTTTTCATGTAGGGATGATGAATATAAAATGTCTAATATCATTTCAGAGGGCAGAGGATATGATTTAGGCGGTTGGAAAAGTTTAGACCATTCAAAAGATATTAGTATTAATGAAGATGAAGATATTATCGAAGTTGAAACAATGATTTATCTTAATGCTAAAGGACAAGTTTGTAATAATTGTGATTACTCTTATGAAACACAAGATGAATATTATCTTTTTGATATTAACGAAACATCACTTTTTGAGGGTATTAAATCAATAATATTTAATATAGATTAACATAAAATATTTGGTAGGAATGAAATAATTTCCTACCTTTGTATTAAACAATTAAAGATAACAAGATATGAAATACATTAAAGTAAAAGAAATTAATTCTTACATTGGGAATAGAAAATACTGCTCCACGTCTGTAACAGGTAGTTTAATAGGCATGAAAAAACTTTACGGTTGGGACAAAGCAAGTGAAATCGTGAGAAGCGGTAGTTATTATTATTGCATTTGGTAACACTCTTTAACTAAAAAGATTTGGAAGGTACGGATTTATTTCGTACCTTTGTTGTATAAGAAAAAGGTAAGAGTAATATCTTAAAGTATAGTCTCCAATCTACTTAATTTTAATTTGTTAATGAATGTAAATTTTTTAATAATCATTAACATAAAAATATTCCAATATATTTTGCCAATTCAAATAAAAGCCTTATCTTTGTCACATAGAAATTAAAACAATTAAAATAATAAAGTTATGAGAACAGAAACATTAGAAATTAAAATTTACAAGTTTAATGAACTTTCAGACGAAGCAAAAGAAGTTGTTAAACAATGGTGGCTTAAAAGTTTGGATGCAGACGATTTTAAAAATGATTGTCTTGAAATATTGGCAAGTGAATATGGTGTGACTACCTTAGATATTAGCTTTGATTTAGGCTATTGTCAGGGGGACGGGCTTTGTATGTATGGAGAAATACCAACATATAAGATTGATGAAAAAATTTGGAAAATCTTTACAAAAGGTTTGACCAAAAGACAAAAGGAAATTGCAGGTGATGATATTTCTAAAATTATATTTAGAAAAGTTAATCATCGTTATTCACACGCTAATACTGTGAGTATTGAAATTGAGGATAATTATGACAATCCCAAACATGAAAATATCTTAACAAAGGTTGAGGAAAATGTAAAGGCGTGGTATTTTAAAGAATGTGCTACATTTGAAAAATACGGTTATGATTATTTCTATGAAATATCAGAAGAAGATTTAAACGAAATATGCGAAGCAAACGAATATGAATTTTTAGAAAATGGTAAACAATATTATGTATGAAAAGGTATTTAGTATTTGTCACATATAATTACACTAATTATGTGTTTGTAAGGTGGGATAGGAAACATAAACCTATCCTTAATCCACCAACTATGTTTTATACAGATACACGCCCACCAAAGTATTATAAATCATTTAATAGGGCTGAAATAACACAAAGGAAGTTACAAAAATACTATCCTAAATGTAATGTATATATTGAAGTGGTGGAAAATAAGTAAATGTTAATATAATGTTAAAGGTATGATATTATTTGGTAGTGTCATACCTTTTTCTTATCTTTGTACTATAAGAAAAACAAAGAGGTATATGTAACAATATAGAGTATAGTCTCCAACGCATATAATAATTTTTAGTTAAAAAATCTAAATTAATTAAGAATTATTAACACAAATATAATGTGAATTAGTTGTATATATGAAAATTAATTCATATCTTTGTATCAAATAAATAACAATTTAAACAATTAAAGTAAATAATGAATTAGCAGATATATAACATTTATTAACACAAATAATTTGGTTTACATTAATAAAATGCCTATATTTGCATAAACAATTAAAAAACATAGAGTTATGAACAGAGACGAAGTATTTAAGAAAGAATTGGAAAGCCTTTTAAAACAATGTGTAAATGAGGGTTTAACTGTTTATTTCCATAAAGAATTGACAGAAGAAGAACGAAAAAAATCTATTAATACCATGTATCATCGTATGTGGTTTTTTGTAACGGATGGAACTACAATACTTTATATTGATAAAAAT
>ERZ894194.1488-NODE-1488-length-12696-cov-11.880785_pt1 | contig 12696 bp, 8 predicted proteins | sample MGYA00380283_ERZ894194 | MGnify/ENA primary metagenome ERZ894194 (study PRJEB32331, sample SAMN06328448) | human gut metagenome | biome: human gut microbiome; feature: stool | host: Homo sapiens | collected 2013-02-13 ... | reverse complement strand
CTCCCCGGAAGAACTGCTGGGCCGCCTCATGGACTGTCTCCACAAAGGCAGGGTGAGAAATGGTTACCTCGTTATCCTTGGAGAAAACCGGGACTACACAATCACTTTGCAGGTGACGGAGTGAAACCTCTTTGGTATTGGCCTCTATAAAGGGTGTGGCCTTATCTGTCCTGAGCGGCTGTGTAATATTGATAGGATGTTGTGTCGGCAGAGGAATAATCTCTTGCCTAACGGGATGGAGTTGGAGCGCTGTTTCCATAGTTTTGAGAGGTTTGGGGTTGAATGATGTTTGATTGAGGATTGAGATTGCACCAGTTCAGGATGGCTTGGCCTACTTTGGGAGTGATGGTAAACTCGGGATGGCCCATGAACAGACCTGTTCTGTCTTTGGAAGCCTGCACATGGTGTTTGAGGTCTATATCCAAGACTACGGTAAATTCATAGTCCATGCCATCTCTTTGCATGGCTTTAAGACCCACTTTCTCTGGGACCATCTTGCCGTTCTTTTCATTGAGCACATAATCCTGTTTGGTGCGCATGGTACAGATGATATGCACCGCAGATTGCAGGATTTTCTGTACAAAGGCATTCTGACGGGGTGTGACCTTGGCCCAGTTTGCAAAGGAGTTGCCTTGCAGTCCTGCATGGAAATCCAGCAGGTAGTCCCAGCATTGGGAAATGGAATCCACGATAATTACCTCCATGCCTGCATTTTCACATAAGGTGATGGCCTCGATGTAATTCTCAGGGGAATAATCACCACCGAGGGAGACCACATTATAGGCCCCGAGGTGAGCATAGAGATCGGCAGAGCCATTTTCTGAATCTATGACGGCAATTTTAGACCAGTCAGAGGTCATGCCATAGGCTAACAGGAGGGCTGAGTAGGTTTTACCCGAACCTGCACAGCCCTGAAGGGCCAATTTGATCTTGGCCTGTTTTCGGGTAGATTGTCGTAAATTTAACATGAAAATTTAATCTTTATGAGTATTTTTAACAAAAATATAATGTGTAAAAAATGGTTGTGTTAAAAGAAATTGAGCCAGTCTGTATTATGGACGCCATTCCAAATAAGATGTGTTTTTATATTATGGATGATGAAAAGTTTGTAGGGGAAATAGAAATGAACTGGAATAATTATGGCGAGCTAACCCCTGTTATCAAGATTATACCTGAATATAGGAGGAAAGGAATTGGTTTCAGGATGTTCAAGGAGACATGGGATATTATTAATAAAATCACTCCAATAAATACTATCCATGCAAGCTGGAATAATGATGATGAATTTCGAAATTTTGGTGATGGACAATCAACAAATTTTGAGGTGTATAAAAATTTAGTCCAAAAAGGTACTCCGATAAATGAAAGTGTATTTGCCACCCCAACTGGTCGTTGGGCCAGCAGATTAGGACTTTCTAATTATCGAATGATTGCAGATACTGTAGATTATGTTAATGTCGATTTCTATAAAGACGAAAAACTATATAACCCATTGTGATTTAACAAGAATGAAAGAAGACAGAGGTTGAGTATATCATGCTTTAGAAAATAAAACCAAGTGAACCTTGTTAGGTACACTTGGTTTTTATTATGATACACCTAAAACACAGCCAATGTAGGTGCTCCTCCCTCACCCCGCTGATGGAGCATCATAAACATCTCTCCTGTCTCGGAGTTGCACACCTGAGACACTACCGGGTCTGTCAACTGTCCTGTCTCTACTTTCCGACTGCAAGGGCCTGTTTCAAAGCCATAGACAAAGAACACCTTGCCTGTGTGAGGATTCTGTTTTACCTCCAGTTTCTCGATGCCCTGCTGAGCCTTGAACTGGGCTACCTCCCACGTCTTAATGAATTTCAGATTGCTTTCCATATCACAAAGTTGATTTTGAATAGTTGTGCAGGGGGACTATCCCCACCGCCAAAGGCGGGGAGGGGTCGAGAGTGGATTGGGACGGATTTATGCGGATAAAACCGAAAAAAAATTAAAAAAATAAAATAGTTATAACTTAGAGGCCAGGAAATAATGTCTTATTAATAATAATGTTTGTCAACTATAACAGATTCATTTACTTAAAAAACAGGGCAGGAGTTGGATACTCCTGCCCTTATGCGCACTTAATTTTATAATTATACAACAAATTAACTGAGCAATATATTTTGATTGAGATTAGCTATATTCCAAGTTTCAATGCTTAAACTTGGAAGCATACCAATATATCGGGTTAATTCTTCATGCATTACTTGACGCACATATTCATAATGTTCTTGCGTCGTTACAATAGAATCATGGATAGTGAATATAGGAATAGTGTGTTCCCTTTCGACCCAGATTCTTTTGCAACACTTATGCAGAATGATCGTGCTTTCAATAGCTTGTAACATACGGGATAACCTGCTATGCGGGTCCTCCATTGGACAGTCTGAATAATTTCGTTTTATAATTCTGAATAGTTCTGCCACTTTGGGATATAATTCAGTAGTAAAGATTCTTTTCAGGTTATTTATCATCGGATCATCGTGTTGTCCCCGATTACCTGAGAAAAGCAGGTAGAACATAAGAATCTTTGCATCATCTCGCTCTATTCGCACTTGCCCCGGTGTGATCTGATCATTTGCTATATCCCTTATCTCTTCGTAAATATGTCCGGATGAAACCAATTGCTTATATGCTGCAATATCACTATCGGTTAAGGCTGCAAAATAACGATGTACTTGTTTCTTTAACTGTTCAGACGCAAAGAGTTGTTGTATATTATCTGGCAAATTATACAAGGTAAGAGGCAGCCCTGAATCTCTATCCCAAAATCCGAGATTTAGGATTAAACAGGTAAGATAAGGTTGGCAATTTTTAATATCTATGCCGACTAATTGTTGCTCATCGTAGGTAATAAAGTTCCGAAAATCTTTTTGGATATTGGTAAGAACGGAGTGTAGTCTATGCACATTCCCGTCAATATGTGGCTCATAATCCTGACTTGTAATCTTGCTGATGTTTCTGATTACAGCCATGTATTGTGTAGATGGATTTTTATACTGGTGTTTATCCCTATTCCAATCCCAAGATGCACGAGTGCTGTCTTGCATTCTAATTCTTCGGATGGATTCAGCATAACCATAAGCTTGGCCGTCGATTTGGAGTTTCTTTTGGTCATACCAATAGAACAGATAGGGATAATTCTCTCTGTCCTCAGCACTATCAATTTGTGAATCTTGAGAATAGTCTCCAATGAGTACAAGTTTACTCTCATAAACTGAATTTTCATACCGAGGAGCCCACTTATACTCCCGTGATCTTTCTCCCGCAATATATTGTCCGTCACAAACCAATACACCGGTATTTACCAGATAATCCAAGTACAGATTATAATCTCTCATGTGCCTTTGAAGGGTAGGTGTATGAATAGGAATAAATCCACTCTCAGAGATTAAATCAGAGTTTCTTCCGGGGATAGATGACAGCAAATGCAAAATATAAAGAACTTTGAAATCTCGGAAAACTATTCCGTGCCTGAATCCATAATTTTCTGGTGGGTATTGGGTTTTAAGAAGTTTCAAATCAAAATTATTAGGAAGGGTAACATAATCCCTGCGAGACTTTCCCGCAAAAGCCAGAAGAAGAAAGTTGGTAAATCTCACAGGAGCTTTAACATGAGGCTCTGCTTTCGATCCTAACCACCAATTTCTAACCTTATCCCACATTCTCCGTAATCCTATATTCTTTTTATCCATTATGATATGAAAGTTAAATTCAACTTAATTGGAAATATTTCAGTAGATTTTCCTCGGTTCTCGGGATTCTCAGAGGACCGTGTTTTTTGAATCCCATCGGATTTTTACCCTTTATGAGGTAAGTTTTAGGTCTTTCTATCAAGAACAAGGCTTTAAGTAGACTTACTGCCGCCCGCTGTTTAATAGTCTTGTGGAGATGATATTTGACAAGTGGAGCCATCAGTTCGTGTATCTCCGAGGCTTTATATTTTCTGCCGATCTTGAATACCCTGAGTAAATCCCGCTTGAATGGGTGCTTATCATCCAGAGCCCAGAATACAGCGGCATTTTGCAGATTTTTGTAGGCTCTCTTATCGCTATGCCGGATTTCCCATAGATGGCTAATAAGGGTGTCGGCATCTGCATATTCTTGAAGTTGATAGAACCTATACACAAATGTAGAACAACCTTTCTTGGACTGAAGTTCTTGCTTTTCTCCTCCTGTAAGGTGTCTTGATTTGGTAATCTCTCTTAGGTCCTCTATCATTTCAGAGAGTTGGGCATCAATGAAAGCATGTAATTCATCTTTACTTGCTGTTTCTATTTTTTTCTGCTCCTCTGAAATAGGGATTGAGCCGTATTTATATTGAAATTCAACATTATGTCCCAATTTTTTCAATGCAAATTCCAAATGATTGTATGAATCATAAATAGTATTTCCTAATTTTTGACGCTCAACCAGATAGTCTATATTCATATAGGCTGTAACATCTTTCTTGAAGATATTTCTTCTGGTCAATCTGACAGCTTCTTCTTTAGGTATGTTAATCACGCCCTTTTCCCGGATGCCTGATTTAACCAATTCAAATAAAACCTGTAAATCTTGGTCTGATTCTCCCAGTTCTGTTGCAATTTGTTGTAGTCGGAGAATAGCAGATGCCTGTTTCAGTAAAGAGAATTGATAGTCTTTTGCTGCATCTGTGTTCCATTTTTCCCGAGAGTTGAAAATAATAATATCACTTAATATTCCTCCGGTAATTCGGCATCTCCCATATATTTGTGTCATTTTATCCAATGAAAGCATCTGGTAGTTTTGCTGTGCATTGGAAACTGTAATAAGGTGGTAGCAGTCCTTAATATCGACTCCTGCAAAATAGCAACTCGTAATAAAGTTAATCCTGTTAGGTAGTTTGTTTCCCGAACTTAACTCTCCATAGTAATCTCCTGCCTCGTCTTGAGAGGAGTCACTACACATAATTGTGCACTCTTTTCGGGTTTCCTCGGAAAGCAGTTTTATGATGTTCTTACAATGACGAATCGAGTTAAATGCAACCACTATTTTTTCGGCTTTGTCGATTGACTGAATCTGCTGTGCGGTCAAAGCATCCAAATTATCCGTGTAATAGAGTTTTATGTTCCGGTTAGGCGTACCTCTCCATGTAAGTTTGAATTTGCATTCCTGTTGCAACTGAGGATTGGAAAACTCCCTCATAGTTGCGGTTACAAGGCATCTGTTTTTGGGTGGAAATTCAAAGTAATGGTCTATAAGGGATTCCAAACGGGGCCTGTAATTACTCTCCGACTGAATCATGTCCACCTCGTCAATCATCAGAAAATAATCCTTGTATCGGTCTTTTCCTATAATATTCAACAATCGGAATAGACTGTCTGCTACTACAAGGAACTTTTTATTCTCTATTTTCTGATCTTTCAAATAATCCAGAATATCGTTGTTACTTGTTTGGGGCCTTTCTTCATTGATTTTACCCCCGACGTAGAGGGTTCTATTTCTGGTTCCCATCCATTTACTGTAAGCCAGCATCTTTGTTGGAACCACAATAATAGAATTTCTGTTTGATTCGATCTCTAATGTGGTTGCTCCAATACCTGCTACCTGCTTATCCACTATACCGTGAGGCATCTTATCTATGTAAGATGACAACTTTAACTGGACATTTTCGATTTTGGATGGAACTGGAAGAGGTAATTTTTGTAGATGGGCCTCTACAATATCGTTGATATTATCCGAGTATTCTATTTTGAGAGGAAGACCTATAAGTTGAGAAATCTCTTTATCCATCCTAACAGGGCGCATCCCCTCATCTGTCAACTCTTGGGTGAGATTCGTTGGGTCACATATATCTCCATATGTATTGGGGATGGCCTTTTCAGTAACTTGTGGTACTGGAGGCTGTGGAACTACGGCAGAGGTCTTTTTTTCTTTTTTTTGGGGAGGTGTCTCAGTTTTAATATTTCCCGGGAAATCCAACTTAACGACTCCCTCCAAGAGTGATTCAGATATAGCATCTTTTATATAATTAGCAACCCCTGCAACCTCAGTAATCTCTACTGACTTTGTTTCTTTGGTTACTTCTGCTATCATATTTCCCATTTCTTCCATATTGCCCGCTCAGTTTATATTTATATATAGAATCTATCTGAGCAAATATAGCAAAAGTTAAGGGAAATGTTGCCACTTCCCCTAACTTTATAAGAGGTGTTTCATAGCCTCGTCAATCTGTTTATTTTCAAAACTATCCAGATAAATTTGGGTGACTTTTTCAGAACTGTGTCCCAAAGAGCTGCTGATAATAGAGGTCGCAACCCCAGCTCTTCTGAGAACTGTCGCATAACTGTGCCTTGCTACATAAGTGGTCAGTTTATTTGGTATTTTCAACTCCTCGCCGATTTGTTTCAGGGCTTTGTTGGTTTTAGCAAGGGCTTTGTGAATCCGGTTGAATTTCTGCAACTCTGTTTTGTGACTGCTGTTAAGGATTGGAAATAGATACTCAGAAGCTGGATTCTGGTATCGTTGTATTATCTCCAATGCTTTAGGCATCAATTTGTAAGAGAGTAATTTCCCGGTTTTATGCCGCGTGTAATAGAGCCTCCCGCCTGCAATATTTTCCTGTTTCAGCCGTGCCATGTCACCGAAATTGATTCCGGCAGTATAGTAGCTGAAAAGAAAAATATCACGGGCCAATAGGATGTATTCTGTGTTAGTGCATTGTGGGGAGTAGTTTTCTATGAGGATAATGTGTTGTTTGGCAATAGCCCGTTTATGGGTGGAGGTCCACAATTTGCCTACCTTGAATTTGATGAATGGATTGGATTTAGGACAGAATCTACCCTCTTCAACAGCCCTGTTATAAGTGGCTTTTAAGATACTGAATTTAGTAGCTATGCTATTATTTCGATTGCCCCTATTTCTTAGAAATAGTTCAAAATCATTTAGGAATTGCGTATCTATCTCATCCAATCGAATAGGAGTGGATTTATATTGCCGAAGCAGAGATAAGGCCACTTTGTGTTTTGATGCAGAGTTATATTTCCCAAAGGCTTCCAATCGCTCAATAATTTGTTCCAAGCACTCATTCATCGTAGAAGCGGTAATTTCTATCTTTTTCTCATCGAGCAGGGTATTCAATATGAATTCTTTATCCAAACTGTCCAAAAGAATATGAACAATCCATTTAGGAACTGAAACCCGTGTCTCCCCATCCTCCATCCATATTTTCCTAACCCGCCCCCATGGCCCTGTATACATTTCATCCTCCATTTGATATAAAAAATTAAATGATCATCAGTAAATATAATAAAAGCCAAGGGGAAAACTTACTATTCCCCTTAACTTTATATAAGATGTTGCATCGCTTCATTCATCCGTTCATTTTCGAAACTGTCCAGATAGATTTGGGTCACTCGCTCAGAACTGTGCCCGAGAGATTCAGAAATAATAGAGGTAGGAACACCAGCCCTTTTCAGCACCGTGGCATAGCTATGCCGAGCTACATAGGTTGTGAGTTTAATCGGTATTTTCAACTCCCTGCCTATCTCGGCCAAAGCCCGGTTTACCTTGGTAATGACCTTGTGGTGCCTGTTTAATTTTTGTTGGATCGTTTTATGTTCCTTTGAATAGATAGGAAACAGGTAGATGTTCCCGGAAGCATAACTTTCAATAATCTCCATAGCCCGGCTGTGAATAGGCAGATTCAACAATTTCCCGGTTTTCTGCCGCCTGTAAACCAATCTGCCATCCACAATGTTCTGCCGAGTGAGATTGGCCATGTCTGCGAAATTAATACCGCCCATCAAATAGGAGAAGCCGAAAAGGTCAATGGCAAACCGGGTATAAAAATCCCGCCCCTCACATGGGAAATCCATAACGGCTTTCACCTCAGTCTTGGATATGGCCCGTTTTGGAGTTTCCGCATGCAATTTACCCACTTTGTAACTCTTGAATGGGTACTGCTCCATCTTGGCATACCCGCGCTCTATGGCCTGATTAAAGACCATTCTCAGGGTTCTGAACCGGACACCTATGGTATTCTCAGCCCTACCCTGCCTGCGGAGCCACAATTCATAGCGTTTCAGCCACAAATGGTCGATGTCAGAAAAATAGACACTCAGGTGCTTATTGAATTTGAGCAACGACCGATAAACTTGCTCCACAGAGGTAGCATAACCTGTCCTGCGTTCATCCTGCAACTCCCGGATGATCTGTTCAAAGAGTTCTCCGACGGTCACAGCCTTCACAGGTTTGGAGATTTGTTCTTTAAGGGTTGTTGCAGTAAATTCCCGATTCTCGGATTTCAGTTCCACAACCTTGCCCTTACACTCACATAATTTATTGGCAATCAGTTTCTCCAGATATTCTCTGTCAGGGCAATCCAATGTGGGCTGATTTCTGTCGAAATCCCAATACTGCGGGGCAACAGACACTCCAAGGCTGATATATTTGGTCTTGCGGTCTTTTGTAATGCGTATTCTTAAAGGAAATTCATTGTTTTTGAGAGGCTTGTATTTGAAGCATACCACCTCGATAGTTGTGCTCATGGGTAAAACACTGGGTAAAACAAACCCTGTTTTTCGCCCGTTTTACACCAAAAAGAAAGAGAGTCGCATTTCTGCAACTCTCTGACTTTCAAGTGGTACCACCAGGAATCGAACCGGGGACACAAGGATTTTCAGTCCTTTGCTCTACCAACTGAGCTATGGCACCATCCGCGAAAAACGGGGTATTCCCTGTTATCGTGGTGCAAAGATAAGCAAAAAATTTAATACTGCAAATGCCTTATGCAATTTTGTCGGTAAATTTTTCCCGGCCTGGCAAAAAAACTACCGACCCGGAAATCAGAAAAAAGTCCGCTGCCCAAACGGACAGCGGACTTGACAGGCATGATACAGAGACGCTTAATTCGTTTTATTCTGGTTCGCCTCGCCGATTTCCGGGTTGGCAATCACGACGGAACGCGGCAGCTGGAACCGCATACCGGATTCGTTCTGCTCCCACATGGCTTTGTAAATGTGGTTGTTCGCAACGCCTGCCGCCGTCATCGCGGCATCGTCCCGGCGATCAATCGGCATATTCAAACGCCGGCGGTCGAGCCACTCCAGAGCGCCCTCCATCCACATCTCGATACGTTTCTGAAGAATGATCTCCTCGACGACATCGTCGAGCGAAGCGGCCGTGATGTCATAACCCGGATCGCGGTAGGTCGTCACGTAATCCTTGAGCGTCTTCTTGGCCGCGGCGATGTTGCTGTGCGCCTCGGCTTCAGCCTTGATGAAGACGGCCTCTTCGGCGCGCATATAGATCAGATCGGTATTGTTCCAGTCGCCGTTGTAACTGCGGAACTTGACCGAAACGTACTCCGAACGCGCTTTCACGCCCGAAGCAAGCGTATTGGGCAGGTTGGAAGGCAGGAGGCAGGCATAACCGCTCGTCGCAGCGTCCGGGTCCGGATTGTCCGTCTTGTTGAGCCACCAGCCGCGACGCACGTCGGTCGGATTCAGACGCGCATAGAGGTAGGAGTGGATCGGACGCTCGGCCCACATACCCGCATAACCGCTCATGTAGGGGTCCATCTGCGAACACCAGGTAGCCCATGTCTGGCAGTTGTCGGCCGTCATCTTGAAGCCGAAGATCAGACTCGGAACGTTCTCGATACGGTTGAAGCCGCTGTTGTAGTTCTCCTTGGAGACGAGCGTGTATTTGGCCAGAATATCGTCGGCCAGCGAGACGGCTTTCCCCCAGTCCTCCATGACCAATGCGACACGGGCGCGCAGAATGGCGGCCACGCTGGCGTCGAAATCGGTCCGGGAACCGGTGTCGTCGTATCCGATCTCCTCGAAAATACGCAGCGCTTCGTCCAGGTCGTCGGTAATGCGTTTGTAGACCTGCTCCATCGTGGCGCGCGGCAGATTCTGGCCGAGGGTCTCCTCGGTGGCCAGAGGCACGCCCGGAAGGTCCTTGTTCGCCGCCGAGTAGGGATACTGGTACACGTTGATCAGGTGGTAGTAGCCGAACGCGCGGAAGGTCAGCGCACGGGCGCGGTAGGCCTTCATCGTCTCCGACTCGGCGGAAGCGTCGAGGGTCGCCGTCGCGAGAATCTCGTTGGCCGTGGCGATCGGAATGTAGAACATGTTCCACACGTTGATAGTCGGCGTATACTCCTCCTGCCAGTAGTCGTTGATGTACATGTAAAGGTTCATGCTGTGTTGCAGCAGCAGGGTCATGTCCTGCCCGGCCATGCCGAACGCAAGTTCGAACCCTTTGAAACCGGTCAGCCACTGAAGATCGTTCTTGTAATAGGTGGCATAGTGGGTGTAAATGGACGCCTCGATACCCTGAAGCACCTTGTCCGGGTCCTCCTTGGCCACCTCGTCACGGGTCTCCGAAGAGACTTTTCCCGAAGGGTCCACGTCGAAGATATCGTCGCTGCAGGATACCGCAACTGCCGCGCTCATTAAAAATATCAGTATTTTTTTCATATCAATGTCGCTGCTTAGAAGTTAATATTGAGACCTACCGAAGTGGTGCGGATCGGCGAATAATACGTACCGTCCACGCTGTTCAAAGCGACCGTCGCGCCCTGACCGCCCATGCTCGTACGGGGATCGTAGCCCTTGCGCTTCGATGCGAAGAAGACGTTGTCGCAGGCGAAGTACACGCGAACGCTCTTGATGCCGATCTTGCTCATCCAGTTTGCCGGGAAGGTGTAGCCCAGCGTGATGTTGCGCAGGTTGAAGTAAGTTTTGCTGATCAGGAAACGATCCGACGAAGCGTTGATGTTCGAGTCGTTCGTGTTCCAGATCGGCGCCGAACCTTTCCCGGTCTCCGGATTCCAGGCGTCGGCATAGTTCTTCAGACGGTTCATCGGGAAATTCGCACTGCTGAACGCCGAGAAGTCGTAATCGTAGCCGTAGCCGCCAAACTGGAAGTTGGTCATAATCGTCAGGTCGAGGCTCTTCCAACGCAGCGTGGTGTTCAGGCCGCCCGTGAAATCGGGAAGCGCGCTCTTCTCCAGCAGGTACTGCGTGGCCTCGGTAGCATCGCCGGTCGTGACTTTCTCCACGCCCACAACGTTGCCCTCACCGTCCGTGAGATCCCGGTCCATATACCAGAGCGAGTTGCCCTTCTCATCCAGACCTGCGAACTGCCGCATCTCCCAGCGGTAGATGTCCTTGCCTTCGTAAATGCGCTGGTTGCCGTTGGGCATGCCCGAGACTTTGTACTCGTCGGGCAGGTTGAGCATCTTGTTGGCATAGGTGTAACCGTTGACCGACATGTCCCAATACCAGTCCTTTTTCTGGATGAGCTTGACGTTCAAGTCGAATTCGAAGCCCGAATTGCGCAGTTTGCCGACGTTGTACCAGTCGTAGGCGCGGCCCGTCGAAATATCCTTCGTACGCTTGAAGAGCAGACCGTCCGACACGCGGATGAAGTAGTCCATCGTCAGGTTGATGCGGTCGTTCAGCAGACCCACGTCCAGACCCAGATCGAACGTCTTCTGCTTCTCCCACGTCAGATCGGGATTGCCGTAGTAATAGATCTCCGTACCCAGCTTGCCTTCGGAAATGGTAACCGTATACTGGTCGGTATAGGGATAGTAGTTGGCCAGGTCCTCGTTACCCTGCGTACCGTACGTGGCGCGGAGTTTCAGCTCCGAAAGCCAGCTGTGCGTACTCTCCATGAACTTCTCGGCTCCGATGCGCCACGAAGCGCCGACGGACCAGAACGTGCCCCAGGGATTGTATTTGAAACGCGAGGTTCCGTCGCGGCGGATACCGCCCGAGAAATAATAACGGTTGTCGTAGTTGTACTCCAGTTTGCCGAAGAAACCCTGAATGCGCAGCACGTCCTGATAGCCGTTGATCGACCCCATCTCGCCGGCGTTGTTCAGCTGCGGATTCTTGGGATCGTAAATGTTCGTCTTCTCGACCTCGGCGTAATCGCGCACCCAGCTGTTGTACTCATGTCCGATCAGCGCATTGATATTGTGGCGTCCGACGGATTTTTTGTAATTGAGCATCTGGATCAGGTTCAGATCGTAAACGTCCGTAGACTTTTTGTTGATCCGGCCCTTGGAACCGCGTCCGTCGCCGATCGTGGGGTTATAGAACAGCAGTTCGTCGGAGGCGCGATAGCCCAGCGACATGCTCGAGGTGAAGGTGAAGTCGCGCAGGAAATAGATCTCCCCGTAAGCGCGGCCCTGCAAGTTGTTGCGTTTGATGTCGCGCGTGTCCATCTTCAGCGTGGCGATGATGTTCTGGCCCGAAGTTCCGGGACGGGTCGTCGTGCCGTCGGTCTGCCCCGTACCCAGGTCGTAAACCTTGTCGCCGTTTTCGTCATACTTGATTTTCCCCTCGGCATCGCGGGCGTAGACCGGATAAACCGGCTCCCACGAACGCGCCGTGGCGAACGCCGACGAAGCGAGGCTGCTGCCCTCCAGAATGTTGTTCTGCACCGTGTGGGCATAGGAGAGGTTGGCGCCCACCTTGATCCACTTGCGGAGCTTGGTGTTGACGTTCACGCGGGCGCTGTAACGCTCGAAATCCGATTCGATCACATAGGATTCGTCCTTGAGGTAACCCAGCGAGATGAAATAGTCGGACTTCTCGTTCCCGCCGCTGACCGAAACGTTCGTCTCGTTGCGGAATCCGGTCTTGAAGAGTTCGTCCTGCAGGCGCTCGCTGTACATGC
>ERZ894194.1482-NODE-1482-length-12741-cov-41.284250_pt1 | contig 12741 bp, 13 predicted proteins | sample MGYA00380283_ERZ894194 | MGnify/ENA primary metagenome ERZ894194 (study PRJEB32331, sample SAMN06328448) | human gut metagenome | biome: human gut microbiome; feature: stool | host: Homo sapiens | collected 2013-02-13 ... | reverse complement strand
TTCTCATCCACAGATGCCTTTTCATCACTTCTTTGCCCTGACTGTTCGTGGCGTGAATACACACTATTTTAATGTTTCAATATGCCGTTTCCGGTCAGCTTTCCCCCGTTTCTTTTTTCTCCATCAGAAACACGGCATAGTTGGTCTTGATGGTGACCTTCACTTTCTTGATATTCTTGCTTGCGGCCTGCTTGGTGGCGTTCACCACACCGTTCACGCCTCCGGCAATAAGCTGGCTGCCCATGTCCAGGCCTCCGGTTATCTGCGGATTTGTCCCGTCCACCGCCCCGGCCGTGGCATCCTTGTTGATTTCCGCCTTTGCGTTCCCCGGTACATAGATACCTTCCATTGCGTCAGAAGAATATACTTCTTTTTTAAACGGAAGGATATTGCCGCCCACATTGACTGTCCTGATCTCCACAATGACCCTTTCGCCGTCTATCTTCCTCACTTCCCCGTACACCGGCGAGTCCTTCCTCACCCGACGGCCGTCATCGGTGAGACAGTCCTCACCCAGACGCATCTTCAGCGTGGATCCGGCCATCACGACCTGGTCGGAATGCACGTACGCGCGGATGGCGTTCCGCCTGCTGCTCTTGTGCAAGGCGACCGTGTTGAATCTTGTCCTTGCCTCAGGGGCTTCCTTTGTCTCTTCCTTCTTCTCCACCTTCTTTTTCTCCTGTTTCCTTTTTTTCTTCTTCCGCAGTTCACGGGTGATACTGTCCAGGTTCTCTTGTGTGGGAAGGATATAGGAGGCGGTATCCGCCTTCCGCCCGTATTCCTCTTCCGGCGGCATCTCACTGTTGATGATGAGTTGACGCATACGCTCTATGTCCACCGGATTGTCCCCGCCCTGTCCCTCCGCCTGCTTGCGCAGGGGGGTACGCTCGAGCTGGGCCTTCACATCCGTAATGGTCACATCCTTGTTGTCCGTGCTAAGACGGACGGTGTTCTGATTCTCTTCCTTTCCTTTCATCGCGGAGATTGTCCAGATGACAAGAAGGACAAGTAACCCGAACACGCTGACAATGATTACTTGAGTCTTCTTCATGTTCTTCTGTTTTATTCAATTCCTTTCTTTGTTTCCATCCGAGCTATCCAACAGCTCGTATTCCTGTGTATAGTTCCGGAAGAAGAAGCCTGTCACATTCTCCGGATAGGACGGGGTGGTGCGTATGGCGTCGCCCCGGCTGTATATCCTTATACGTTTGACCCCGCCGGCATCATGGATGGACAGGATGGAGGTGAACAGCACGTTGTAACCGTCATCACGTATCCCGACCCTGTGCAGCTTCTCAAACACGCACTTGTAGATGACACCCCTGTCCGCCGCGTCGGCATAGGCGCGGTCGTTCAGGTATTTGTTCCAGATGGCGTTCAGCTCGGATTTCTCCACCAGAAACACGGCCTGCGCCTGGTTTCCGGAGATGCTCATCCTGTCGAAAGAGTTTACATAATAGGCCACCGCGTTGCAGTGGGCCTTCAACAGGGTCTCGTATAACTTGTCCGTTTCCATGGACTTCAATTGCAGGAACTCTCCGCCGGTATTCACGACAAGGATCCTGTCCGTCACTCCGCGGACGGTCATGTTCATGAAGAACAGCACCAGGGCGACGATGGCCGCACACAACAGGCTGACCGCCTTGACATAGACGGAGGACCGCTTCTTGGCCTCTCCCAGTGAGGCGAAGTCCCTCACCATATTCTTTATATCCATTTTCATATTCTTCCGTTGTTTTAAAAAAGGTTATGGATCCTGCCTCTCACAATCGCCAGCAGGGACAGTTTCAACGCAAGGGAAAACAACACCTGCAGGACGACATTCCACGAGGTGTTCATGACATACTCGCAGACGATGGCGTCCGAAAACTTGCTGGCAAGGATGAAGGCCGGTACCATCAGATAACAGACCAGCAGGTTCTTGCACCACGTATGGAAATACGTCCGGGTACTCTCGTTGTAGAAACAGGCTATCGCCACAGGGGATATAAGTTCCAGCAGGAGCAGGAACATGTATCTGCCGACTATGAACAGGGTCTGCGCGTACATGTAGAAAGGGGCGGCTATGACGCCGGCCACATACGCCAGCAGATAATCGAACGAACTGCCGACCGGATTGAGCAACACGCCGGCAACGTCCATTACCGACATGTCGCTGAACTGTTTCTCGAACTGTGCGATTATCGGCTTCTGGAACAGGTCGGCCACATCATAGACCTTTCCGCCGAATCCGGCCTGCAGATCGTCCATCAGTTTGCCGAACACCGTTTCCAGGGCTTCCAGCAGCACGGGGAACAGTGCGACGGCGGCTATGCAGAATACATACTGCCACACCAGGTTCATGTAATCCTTCATGGTGGGCGTGCCGTCCTCGTTGGACTGCACCTCCCGGTATACCGTATACAGACGGTGGATGAGCGTGACAGCCATGAATCCCGTCACTACCGCATAGAAGGCTTCCACGGCGATGTTCCCCCGGATACTTTCATAAGCATTGTGGATATGCTCGACCGATATTTCTGTTATTGATGCCATATTCCTATTCCGTTACAAGTCCCAAATTCCGTCTGATGGTACGCGTATGTGACATGATCTGTCTGATGGTGCCCAGTGAAGCCTCCTGGCGACGGACTTCCTGAAGACATCCGTCGAGCTGCTCCATCCGTTCGCTGTCGTTCATTTTCAGGTCACTGCTGAGTATATCCCTGGTCAGGGAGATGATGGCGGCGTTGTTCGCCACCACGTCCTGCACGGCCGAAGTGATGCCCGGCAGCTCCTTCATGTCCATCTTCTCCGCCTCTTCCAGCGTCCTGAGGCAGTTGCTGTTCAACCGGTTCTGCCGGTCTATCAGGTCCGTGAACATCCGTGCGCGTCTGACGGTGGCGGACACCTTCTGGACATAGTCCAGGGCGGTCTGGAGCCTGTTCACCTGTTCCACCGTCTGCTTCACCGTACTGGCCGTATTGGCGGCATTGATGATTCCCTGTGCCGTATTGCCGGGGTCGGTGACCACCCACTGGGCTCCCGCCGTCACGCAATGCAGCGACATTCCTGTAAAAAAGAAAAAAATTGAAAGCAATCTCATGATATTCCTCCTTTGTTCTGATTCCTATTTTGTTACAAGTCCCAAATTCCGTCTGATTGTCCGTGTACGGGAGATGGTCTGACGGATGGCGGACAGTCCCGCCTCCTGCTCCCTCAGCTTTTCCAGACACTTCCTCAGATGCTTTATCCGTCCGCTGTCGTTCATTTTCAGGTCACTGCCGAGTATGTCCATGGTCAGGGAGATGATGGCGGCGTTGTTCGCCACCACGTCCTGCACGGCCGAAGTGATGCCCGGCAGCTCCTTCATGTCCATCTTCTCCGCCTCTTCCAGCGTCCTGAGGCAGTTGCTGTTCAACCGGTTCTGCCGGTCTATCAGGTCCGTGAACATCCGTGCGCGTCTGACGGTGGCGGACACCTTCTGGACATAGTCCAGGGCGGTCTGGAGTCTGTTCACCGATTCCGTCACCTGTTTCACCGTTGCAGCGGTATTTCCCGCGGTCAGTGTGCTCTGGGCGGTGTTGAGAGGGTCGGTAATCGCCGCCTGTGCGGCAGCCTTCAAGGTCATTCCGCCGCACAGGAGCAGAAGCAGAAGCGGCCTGTATCCCTTTAATCCTTTTTCCATACGGTCTCCTTTCATTTCCTGTCCTTTGACGGGTGTCTCTCCATGTATCTGCCTATCGCTTCCTCCATCGGCATGGTCCTGGAATAGCCGTCAATCTCAGCCCATGTCTCCCCGTCGGTCTGGAAGGCGAGGAACTTCTCCCGGCTCAGTTCGTTGCGCACCACCACCGCATACCTCCCCTGGCCGCCGGTGAAGCGGATGAAGCACTCGGAATGCGGACGCTCCCCGGAAAAGTCGTTGCGGATGGACCGCATCATGTTGCACTGGGCGGGGTCGCCCCCCATCTCGAACCTTTTCTCCACGGCCCTGTATACCACATCCGTTGTGGGAAGGATGTACAGCAGCTGGGTGTTGGTGATCATGCCTTTGGTAAATTCGTCATCGGGAAGCTGGTCGGGACTCTGGACGATGGTCATCACCGCACCGTTCTCCTTGCGTATCTTCTGGTAGCAGAAGGCGACTGCGGAATGTATGCTGATATCCTCGCCTCTGGACTTCATCTGCGCCGTCTCGGCATACTCGTCAAAAATGATCATCCCCCTTCTGGTCCGGTCGGAAAGGATCTTGTCATGAATCACGTCGAAGATCAGGGCCATGACCAGGTCGGAGAGGAACTTGTCCTGTTTGATCTGCGTCAGCTCGAACACGACCAGCCGCCTGTTCCCGAAATCGGGCACTCCGTCGGTCCTGCATACATTGGCATACCGTTCACCGGGAAGGAACTCGCTGCATATGAGGCGGAAGGAGGACAGGTCAAAATAATTGGGGTCTACGTCCTTCCGCCGGCAGATATCCTCATAATGCTCCGTCACGTGGCGGTAGAAAGAGGGAAAGGAATGGGGCGGCAGGCAGGTGGTGTAATAATCCTGGATGAATTTTGTGAGGGCTACGGACTGCTCCTCCTCGTCCTTCCCGAACATGCGGCGCCAGAAACGCTGCACGATACCCGATAGCACCTCTATCTTGTTGTTGTCAAGGGAACGGCCCTCCAGATCGAAGGGATTCAGGCCCAGCGGTGTCTCCCCGTCATAGTCCACATGCAGCGAGATTTCAGGATAAAGCTTGCAGAGCTGTCCGAAAGAGTACCCGAACTCCACCACCACCACGATATAGCCCTGCTCGATGAGCTGCTGCACGATATTCAGTGTCAGCACGGACTTGCCGCCGCCGGTGGATGCCACCACGATGCCGTTGCGGGCCGGTATGCGTTTTTTCTTCGCGTCCCAGATATCCTTTTTCAAAGGTATCTGATAAATACGGTCATTGAAATACACCCCTTCCTCATCCGGGGTGAATGTCGTGTAGTTGATGAACAGACAGAGCGCGAGGGAAAGCGGGGTCAGGAACAGGAAACCGCTGTCAAGCCCTTTCTCCTGTCCGGGAACCGAAGCCAGGTATATGTTGGCCAGATGCTCGTAGGACGGTATATAGAATTTGAAGTCCGAGACGGTCAGGTATTCCCGCAGCTTCTTCTCGGCCCGGTCCAGCAGTTCCGGGCTGTCATCCCATATCATGACGGAAAAATTGGCACGGCAGAGGAGCTGCCTCTCCTCCATGATCTCCTTCTGCATGTTCTCGAGCTCGTCCGCCTTCGGCTCCAGCATGGCCCTGTCCCATCCCTTGTTGGTGCGGTAGACCGCCACACGGCGGGAGAACTCTTCATAAAGTTTCTCCGAGCCCTCGAAATAGAGGATCTGGTTGACCGCATGGTTGCAGTGCAGGTGCACGCCCAGGCCTTCCAGTTCCGCCATGTACAGGCTGCATCCGGACACGGGCAGTGTGGTGTCCTCCACATCGCTTCTGACGGTGCGGTCAGGCAGATAGTCACCGTCACAGACGGTATAGCAACGCGCTTTCTCCCGGTCGACGGTGATCTCTCCGGAGAAATGGATGTCACGGTCGCAGTCAGCCCGGGGGAAGAAGTTGATGTACCGGATGACATACTCCCTCAGGCTGGCGGCGGCCATCCTTTCCAGACGGGTGTCCCTGATACTGTTTATCACACCAATGGCGGAGTTCACCCCCTCCAGAAATTCGGTGAGTTTCTCCCGGTCGGACACATGCAGCCTCTCCCGGTAGGAGAACGGGTTGGCATTGTACGAGGCTGCCAGGGAGGACAGGCCGGACAGGGTGAATATCAGAAGACAGTCATGTTCCAGATACTCACGGCCGGAGAAATGCCTCTGTTCCGCCTTGTCGATGAAGCTGTCCCCTTCCAGCTCATGAACGTACTCCCTTTTAAGGAACACGTCCTGCTTGTGCACGAAGCTGCCGGAGGGCAGGTGTTTGAACGCCTGGTAGAGACGCGCGTTGCGCTCCTCCAGGTCGGTACGGTGCAGGCTGTAGCATTCCGGATTGTACATGCGGAACGCTACAGACACGCAGCCGTTTCTGGTAAGGATGACACCGTATTCGTCATTGATGACATCCAGTATGGAATATCCTTCGTTTGCCATTTTCTTATTGTTTGTTTTTTTATTTGTTATCCCGTTCAGTTGTTATTTATATCTTTGCAGCAATAAAACATATTGTATCTTTATATCTTTTTAGTTTATGAATGAAATCAGTACAGCCCTTAAAACATTGACTGACAGAATCACTGTAAAGTTGGAAATCGGAGAAAAGCATTTTAATGTTTTTCTATGTATTGCTCTATGCGCACTGGTCATTTATCCGCTCCTGTTCACAGCCGTGGTTCATTTCAGAACACTACCGCTTGGGATACAGTTGTTGATTGTGACAGGAATTTCGGTTGCCTATTCAGTAGTCCTCGTTCCGCTTTCCGCATTTTGGGTTTCCAAAGAATGGATCTGCTATGCACCGGTTGGTATCCTTTCCTGTATGTCAGGGATTTACTGGGTATTTGCCTGCCCTCTCTCCGGAGTTGACCCCAACTTTATAATATTTTGGAGAGTCATGATAATACTCCTTCCGCCCATGCTATTGTTGGGTATAGCCATCAACCTGTGGGAACTCCGCCATGTCAAAACCGGCAACAGACAAAGCAACAGTTTAAGGAGGCAACTCTTTATCATCTTCTTTTTTATCATTGTTTTCACCACCTATTTCCTTATTTCCAATTTCTTTAGGAGTGCTGTTTTTACGTATACGTATATTTCTTGAATCTTTTATTTCCTTGGTGATACAATAAAAGACAAAAGACACACAAAAAAAGAATGTCCAGACAAAAGCAAACAGCACTTCGGGACAGTCAGTTATAAGTCTATTCATATTTTCTGTAGTCTATCTGTTTTTTCATTAAAGCATTTCTCACATCACGGTTTGTAACCGTCTTCTCCCAATGCGGCGACCTGTTATTGGACAAGGTTTCTTGTGCTATATTCAAGTGTTGCCTACTTTAGTATTCTTCTCCTGTTTGCAAAGATTTGTTTGGGTAAGATTACATTGGGGGGCAAACACTGTTGGCAGCTCCTTAAAAAAAAGTTGAATCATGCAGACGATGAGTCGTTCCTTTCTTTAGAGGGATCATTGATTTTTTTTCGGTATCATTGCCACTCTTGCCATACTTTTTTAAGAACTCCATGTTCCCATGTATGGCAATTCTTATCAAAACATGCAGTGTCAGCATCCCCATGATAATGATGCATATATAATCAATTGGCATTCCGATTGTTTGTTCCAGCCAGTTTCTAACACTTTCCATACTGTCAATAGTTTATCTGTCTTTCATTAAAGCATTTCTCACATCACGGTTTGTAACCGTCTTCTCCCAATGCGGCGGCCTGTACTTCTTCCTTGAGGCATTCTTATAGAACTTCCTTGCCAACAACAGGCCACATCCGACAAGCAATACGAATATGAAAAGCATTTCACCGCCTGTCGTACCGTCCTCCAGCCAGCTCTTGACGTTCAGCAGGAGCACGGCCACGGCGAATCCGCCGTAACCGAGCAACAGATAGAAGTCGCGTACCAGCAGCCCGTGTATCTTGCACGGGTTCTCGATCCCTTTGCGCACCTTGTACTCCATGGCGGTCAGATTGAGAAGCTGACACCGGCTATCTTGCCCACGCAGAAGCTGATGACGGTCACCGCGATAAGGACATAGCCGACCATGTAGGCGACGTTCATCCATCCCTGTTTCTTGTTGCCCTCGCTGTTCTCGTCATTGATGAGTCTCCAGTTCTTTCCTATGCCTACGGCAAGCGCCATGACCATCACACCGAGGAAAACCGGCAGTGCGATGTCGTTCAGGACGGTGTTGATGTCACTTTTGATGGATTGTGCCCCTGCCGGAAGAACCGCCGCCAGCAGGACGGATAAAGTATAAATTTTCTTTTTCATTGCCTTTCTTGTTCTTTTTCAGTTATTGTTCCTTCATAATTGCCTCCGGGCTGCCAGCCGGTGATGGTGATGTCCTCTATCTCCACCCCGTTTCCGGCGGTTTTCAAAGTGTAGACATATTCCTTTCCGGATCGGAATGCCGCCGCCGGCATGACGAAGTCGTATGGATGTCCGCCGGCCACCAGCGCCACGTGCATGGCCGGACTGTCACCGGGATAGAGCAGCAGGCTTCCTGTCCCGGAGGATATTGTGCCTTTTTCCGGTTTTATCTCCAGTGAGCCCGTCAGAAGACTGTACGAAGCGGAGTAGCTGTAATCCGCCACTCTGACCGCGGTGACGGCGGCGGGCATTCTGAAAGTCACCTTCGAAAGAAGATGATACAGGGTGATGGAGGCGGAGGGTGCGTTCCCGGACACCATGGTCCTTTCCGAATACAGATAGTCTGTCTGGCTCCTTGCGTCCAGGCCCATCTTTCCGCCGCTGAAGGACGGGTTGTAAGGATAATACGCATATATGCCTTTATCCCCGTCCGACAGGGAAATCTCCGCGAATGTCCATTTCCCGGACCGGTTGAGGACTCGGATGTTGTCCGGATACAGGTTTCCCGCCGTATCCGTTACAAACATGCCGAACTCGCTGACGGACATTTCCTGCCCGTCATCACCACGTGCCGTGCAGGAGCTGATGGACATGACGGCGTCCTGCTCCGGACTGTCGTTAGGGCCGGAGCAGCCGCTGAGGGCTGCAACCGGCATTACAAACGTCAGACAAATAATGAGATGATTGAATGGTTTATCCATATTTATAGTTTTTAGTTTATGTCCACCGATACCTTTCTGTCCTGGTATACAGTGATTGACAGTTTCCTTCCGCTTTCGTTCTGGGTCAGCGTAATCGTGCCGCTACGGTCGGAAGTTGTCGGGTTTTCACTGACGGTTGCCGAGTTTGTGCCGGCACTGATCCAGGACACGTTGGCGGAAGCCGACCAGCCGATATTGCTGCGGGAGGTTTCGCTGCCGTTGGTGTATGTGATCTTCTGTGAGGTGACACTGTAGGTGACGGTTCCCCCGGTGGAGACGACGTCATCACCGCTGACGGCTCCGAGCGTGAATATGTACCCGTAGGTGATTACATCGGCGGGCTTTCCATCCTGATGGATTGTCACATGGCCTGATTTTCCTCCGTAACTTGCCGTATAGGTACAATTGCGGGATGAAGTGCTGCCATTGGCCGCCACTGTGACAGTCGTGCCGCTCCGGCTGAAGCCCGACGCGCTTCCTGACCATGAGGCGGATGAGCTCACATCCACACTCCGGTATTCTGTGGTGGTGCCTGTTGTTATGCCGTTCCACTTCGTGTATTTCGGACGGCTTTGTGATGCTGTCGCACTCAGGCGGCTTGTGCCTCCGGATGAGCCGATACCGGACGGGCTGGCGGACACTGACAATGAGCCCGTGGTCCAGTTGCCGTACTCCGTTGTCTGACTGCCGGCGGACTGTCTGACCGTACAGGCGGCCGACCTGCCGTTTGAAGTGGCCGTGACTGTGCAGGACCTTTCAGACGCTGTTGTGTTGTTGCCTGCTGTCAGTGTTGTTCCGGACAGGCTGAATCCGCTGCCGGCTGCCGACAATGACGGTGTGGCCCTGTCTGTTTCCGTACCGCCGGAACCGCTGACACCGTTCCACGTCCATGTGCGGGTACGGGTTGCCGCCGCGCTGATGGAGGATGTGCCTCCGCTTGCGGCTATCGTGGCCGGATTGGCTGACACTGTCACGTTCCAGGCACTCCATGACGCATATTGCCTGTTTCCTGCAGACTGGGTGATCGTACAGCTGGCTGATTTACCGGCATGGGTTGCCGTATATGTTATACTTCGCGTGCTTGTTGAGGTGTTGTTGCCGGCGCTGACTGTTTTTCCGGACAGGCTGAATCCGGCTGCACTGCCCGAGATGACAGGTGTGGCGGTTTCCGTACCGGTCTTTACCCCATTGGTATATACGTCACGCGCAGCCGAGCAGGTCAGCGTTGACGTTCCTCCGGCGGCCGCGATAGTGGTCGGACTGGCGGATATGTTTACTTTCCAATCTCCGTAACCGGTTGTTCCGGCCGGCTGCTTGACTGTACAGGTCGCTGATTTACCGGCATGGGTTGCCGTGACTGTACAGGATCTTTCAGATGTTGTTGTGTTGTTGCCTGCTGTCAGTGTTGTTCCGGACAGGCTGAATCCGCTGCCGGCTGCCGACAATGACGGTGTGGCCCTGTCTGTTTCCGTACCTCCTGAACCGCCGACACCGTTCCACGTCCACGCACGGGTACGGGCTGCATCGGCCGTGATGACGGATGTACCTCCCGTGTTTGCAACCGTTTCCGGATTGGCCGATACGGTTACACTCCAGTCGCTCCAGGATGCGTATTGTTTTGCACCGGCATCCTGTGTTATGGTCAGGCTGTTATCCGATGTTATGCCGTTGTAACTGCCTTTTACGGTAATACTTCTGGCATTTGTCGTAGTATTGTTGACAGCCAGGACCTGATTCCCGGACAGGCTGAATCCCGTCCCGGTTCCACTGAGGGAAACCGTTACATTTTCTTTTTTATCAGGATCCCGGTGGTCGTTATAATAAGTGCTGAGAACGGCTGTGACAGCCTTGTTTCCTCCGGCAGCGGGTATGTTTCCCGCAGTTGTGCTGATTTGCAAGGTCTGCCGCGTGGTAGCGGAGGACTGTTGTACCGGCAGGATGTAAGTCCTTCCGGATTCTGCCTGGGTAAACAGGACCTTGCCGTTTCGGGGAGCGGTATTCAGGTTTTCCGCCACCTTTATTGTTTTGCCCGCCTTGTCCAGGGTTATCCAGACGTCTGTCGTTGAAACCGTGTAATCCAATGGACTCTCAGTGCCGGGCAATGGCTTCCCGTTTATTGAATAATATTTGTTTGAAACCGTTTCGTAGTTATAGATGCCGCCGGAATAGCCGCTGCCGATGGTTTCCGGACTGACGGTAAAGGTATACTGCAGCTCTTTGCCCATGAACGGAATTACGGTAGTATGCCCCGCAAGGAATTCTTTCTTTGCCGTAAGGGTGTAGTCCTTTTTTGTGCCGTCGGCAAATAAAAGGGTAAGGAATGTACCGTCGGCATCCCGGTCCTGCGCCGGAATGACCGCAGTGAATGTGCCGCCGTCATTATACATCCGTATATCCGAGGTGGCTCCAAGGGTATTGGCGGTGCCGGTTCCCAGGTTGATATTGGCTGTAGCCTTGGCCCTTTGGATGGTCACGCCGGAAAGTGCCTCTCCCGCTTCCGGCGTATAAGTGACCTGCAGCCGGGACAGCCGGTGGGAGAAGGCGAGCGTTATGACCTTATCGGTTGTTCCGCTCCTGTTGGCCGCATACATGAAGTCGGAAAGCGTGATGCCTTCCCGCTGGTCCCCCTGTATGCTGAAATCATAATCCAACGGATTGCCCATGTCTTCCCTGTAGGGGTAATAGGCATAATAATCCGTTTCATAGCCGGCGGCTATTTCGTTGGCGTCCCCGTCCGCCACGAACTGCGAGCCGTTCCAGACGAACCGCTTGTTGTCCGCATAGTTTCCGGACGTTTTCAAGGTTGCAGGCGCTGATGACATGCGTACTGCCGCATAGACGCCGATGGCATCCCCGGTCTCAAACGTTGTCTCGGTTGCCCGTGCTCCCCCTGCGTCAATTTCAAAGGACACGGTATCACGGCTGTGGATTGCGGTGCCTTCCTCATTCTCACAGCCCTGCAGGGACAGGAGGGTTGTCACGGCCAGCCAGGGGAAAAGGCTGTTTAAAATATTCTTCATTTTCATCGTTTTGTCTGATTATGGGGGATTGGCAGCCCCGATATGGTTTGTAACAGGGCGGGAAGAAAGGCTTCCCGCCCCTTAAAGTCAGATTACAGGTACAAGCTGGATTTCACCTTTCACATCGTCTGTCCAGGGTTCGATGGTCACACCGCTGCCATCGGCACCGCCGATGACCAGACCGTTATTCCCCAGTACGATGTCGTAGATATTACGGTAAGAGCGTTCCCATTTCGTTCCGGCCGGGAAGGTGAATTGCAGCTGCTTTCCGTCAATGGTGAACACGGCCTGCATATCCTTGCCCGCTGTCGCATCAACCGGAACGACAATGGATGAAAAGGATACGGCCTTGTCTGTCAGAGTGGCGCCGGCGCTGAATTCCACATTGCCTGCCGTCGTTTTTGTCAGGGAACCTGTTGAAATATCCATAGTGGCACGGGTATACAACGGAGTGGCGGAACCGACATTCTTCAGTGTGATTCCGGTAAGGACGCCTTCCTGTCTGTATCCTTCCGTTTTCTTCATGCGGAATACGACCTGTGAAAGGGCATGTTTCATCGTGATGTTCACATTACGGTTCAGGATGCTCGCCTTGGTGTCGCCCTGTCCGTACAGATGGTCCGTCTGGGTGGTGATGTCCACCGGAAGGGCGGAGGGGGTGGTCAGCGTGGCATCATACGGATAATAAGCGAACACCGTCGCCTCGTTCTCATCCAGCAGGATCTCTTCCGAAGTCCATCCGGCAGCTGAATAGGTGAAAGGGGTGTTGGTATAGACGGCATTCTGGTTGTACGGAGTGCCCAGAGTACCGTTGCAGACATAAAGACCCAGCTTGTCACCGGCTTCCCAGGCGGTCTTTTCCGCGCGGGAAACAGCGGGAGCACCGATGTTGGCGTTGATTTTCAAGGAGGCACGGACATCCTTGACGGTTCCTTCTTCATTCTCGGAACAG
>ERZ894194.1474-NODE-1474-length-12777-cov-18.977441_pt1 | contig 12777 bp, 13 predicted proteins | sample MGYA00380283_ERZ894194 | MGnify/ENA primary metagenome ERZ894194 (study PRJEB32331, sample SAMN06328448) | human gut metagenome | biome: human gut microbiome; feature: stool | host: Homo sapiens | collected 2013-02-13 ... | reverse complement strand
GATCGGCGAAGTCATAGCCGGTGCCCAGATCCTTGCCGTAGGAGTTGACGTTCTGCCCCAGCAGGGTGATCTCCCGGAAGCCGTCGGCCACCAGCTCCCGCACCTCGTCGATGATCCTCTCCGGGTCGCGGCTGCGTTCCCGGCCGCGGACGTAGGGCACGATGCAGTAGGAGCAGAAGTTGTTGCAGCCGTACATGATGGACACCCACGCGCGGGTGCGGCCCTCGCGGACCACCGGCATACCCTCGGCAATGGCGCCGTGCTCATCCTCCACGGAGAACACCCTGCGCCGCTGGGTATAGACCTGATACAGCAGCTCGGGGAACTTCCACAGGGCCTGCGGGCCGAACACCAGATCCACATGGCGGTAGGACTGGCGCACCTTCTCGGCCACCTCCGGCCGCTGCGCCATGCAGCCGCACAGGCAGATCACCTGCGCCGGGTTGGCCTTCTTCGTGTGGGTCAGGGCGCCCAGGTTGCCGTACACCCGCTTCTCCGCGTGGTCGCGGATGGCGCAGGTGTTCAGCACCACCACGTCCGCCTGGGCCGGATCGTCGGTGAACGAACACCCCATGGCCCGGAGCATACCCATAATGTGCTGGCTGTCGGCCACGTTCTGCTGGCAGCCGAAGGTATCCACCAGCGCGCGGAGGGGCCGGTCGGCGTGCATCTCCTTCAGCTTTGCTTCAAAATCCCGCTGGCGGTCCAGCTGCGCGGCGGGGATCTGTACCTGTGTTCTTTCCAAGAGGACCTCCCTGCCCCCGGCGGGGGCGAAGTTAAAATATCGTGGACAGTATAGCACAGCCGGCGGGGAAATACAAGAACGGCGGGGCCATAGGCAAAAAGACGCCGCCCCCGGAAGGGACGGCGCAAGCGGGTGGGATATTGGAAAGCCTCCGAACCGTATAGTACACCGGGGCGAAGCGCTTGTAAATAGGAGCTTTTGCCGCATTTTGGCGGAAAAAGTCGAAGGTTGTCGAATTTGACCGTTCCGCGAATTTTTTGTGAATATTTCACAAATTCTTCCAAACCCTCTTTTCAACGCAAGACATATTTGCTATAATTAGTCAAGGATAAGGGGAAACCACTCCCCGACCCTTGCACCGTTACCCGTTACGGAAAGGAGCAAACACTATGAAGTTCACATTCGCCTGCAAGAAGATCTCTCTCAACGACTCCATCAAGGAATACGCCGAGAAAAAGATCAGTAAGCTGGACAAGTATTTCCCGGAGGAGGCAGACGCCTTTGTGACCTTTGCTGTGGAGAAGAAAAACCGCTGTGTGGTGGAGCTGACCATCCGCGCCGCCAACGGCACGCTGTTCCGCGCCCAGACTGAGGATCCCGACGGCGATATGCGCAGCGCCATCGACGAGGCCGTCAGCTTCATCGACCGCCGCATCCGCAAGAACAAGACCCGCCTGGCCAAGAACCTGCGGCCCGACGCGCTGGTGTCCACCGTGCCCGCCGAATTCGACGTGGTGGAGGACAACGACTTCGACATCATCCGCACCAAGCGCTTCTCTGTCAAGCCCATGACCACCGACGAGGCCGTTCTGCAGATGAACCTGCTGGGGCACTCCTTCTATGTGTTCCGCAATATCGAGACGAACGCCGTGTGCGTGGTGTACCACCGCAACAACGGCGGCTACGGCCTGATCGAGACGGAGGAGTAATTCACATACACGACACGAGAGAGCACCGCCGAAAGGCCGCCTGACACAAGAAAACACACGGTTTTGCCTGTGTCTATCCGGCTGAAATCGACCGCAAAAACGCCCACATGCGTCAGCATGCGGGCGTTTTTGCAGCCAATTTCAGCTCGAATTTACTTTGGCAAAACTGCTTCGCACCGAAAAAGAGCGCGTTTTGTGCAGAGCCGAGGCGCGCCGCCGCAGGCATACTGGATGTCTGTCAAGGCGGCGCAACGATGGGGCTGCGCGAAACGCGCCTTTTGCGGCGTATGTTTTCTTATGCCAGGCGGCCTAAAGGCGGTGCTCTTTTTTGCTGGCGGATCCCGTCATTTTGATGCAAATGACCCGCCGCTTTAGCTGATGCTGTAAGTATATTCACCAAAATCACATATTTTGCGAATAAATATTCAATTTTGCCTTGACATTCCCGGACTGTGGTGGTAAATTATGCAACATCAACGAGAGAGATGCACCGGACGGCGGCAAGCCCATCCCCGGAAAACGCACACTGGAAAGGCGGTACGACCCATGAAAAATCACCACAGCAAAGGAGTTGGCACGATGGCACTGCCGCGACGACGACAGGCGCACCGCCTGCACCGCGCGGCATGAGCTCTCCCGACCACATACATTTTATACATGAATAAATATTCACCATATACGGAAGGATATACGACCATGAAAAAGTTTGTTTCTTTGCTTCTGGCGCTGATGATGGCGCTTTCTCTGGTAGCCTGCGGTAGCAAGGCTGATACGACGACCGACGACAAGACCGATGACGACACCGTGACCGAGCCGGCCAACGCGCTGGAAAAGATCAAGGCCGACGGCGTGCTGACCGTGGCCCTCAGCCCCGACTTCTCCCCCATGGAGTTCGTGGACTCCTCCAAAACCGGTCAGGACCAGTATGTGGGCTTTGACATCACGCTGGCCAAGTACATCGCCGAGAACCTGGGCGTGGAGCTGGCCATCGAGCCTATGGGCTTCGACGCCAGCCAGACCGCCGTGTACACCGGCTCCGTTCCCATGAGCATCTCCGGCTACTCCTGGACGGAGGACAGAGCCCAGAACTATGAGCTCAGCGATTACTACTACGCCGGTGAAAACGAGACGAGACAGGCCCTGCTCATTAAGAAGGAGAACGCGGATAAGTACACCTCCCCCGAGGATCTGGCCGGTCAGGACGTGGGCGCGCAGAACGCCTCCCTGCAGATGCAGCTGGTGACTGAGCAGCTGACGGACGCCAATCCCATCTCCATCGGCGACATCACCGTGGGCGTCATGGAGCTCAAGAGCGGCAACATCGAGGCGCTGGCCGTGGCCTACGGCAACGCGGAGATGATCGTGGACGCCAACCCCGATCTGGTCATCTGCACCTGGGAATTCGACGTGAAGGCCGAGTATTCCGCCAACGTTATCATGATGCAGAAGGGTGAGACGGAGCTGCTGGACGCGGTGAACGCCATTCTGGCACAGGCCAAAGAGGCCAACCTCTACGACGGCTGGTACAAGGACGCCGTAGAGCTGGGCAAGAGCGAGAACGCACAGGAGCTGACTCTGGGCTGATACCGGTACACCTTCCGGCGGCGGGTACGGACACCGTGCCCGCCGCCATCAAAGATAAGGGAGACACCCCATGAAATTCATCGACTTTGAAAAGCTGGCCGCCCTGTTCCTGAAATACTGGGACAAATTCCTCATCGACGGCGTGTCGTACACGCTGGCGCTGGCCGCCATCACCGTGGCCTTCGGCGCGGTGTTCGCCTCTGTGCTGGCACTGATGAAGATGTCGAAGATACCACCGCTGCGGTGGCTGTCCACCATCTACATCGAGATCATCCGCGGCACGCCCATGCTGCTGCAGCTGTATTTTTTCTATTTCGGCCTGCCCATGCTGATCCCGGCGTTGAACAAGCAGAAGTTCCTCTGCATCGCCATCGCCCTGATCTGCAACAGCGCGGCCTACGTGTCCGAGGTCATCCGTTCCGGCATCCAGGCGGTAGATCCGGGGCAGAAGGAGGCAGCGCTGAGCCTTGGCTTCTGCGAGAGCAAGGCCATGTGGTTCGTGGTGGTGCCCCAGGCAGTGAAGAACATCCTGCCCGCCCTGGGCAATGAGTTTATCATGATCATCAAGGACACGTCCCTGGGCTCCACGTTCTTCATCGGCGACCTGATGACCCAGTACCTGGTGGTCAAGGGCGCCACATACCTGCCCATCGAGCCGCTGGTGATCGTGGGCGTCATCTACTTCATTATGACGTTCGTGCTCAGCAAGGTGTTCGGCCACTTTGAAAGAAAAATGAAGAAGGCCGACCGGAACAACGGCTATGGGCGCAAGCGGAAGCAGCAGCGGGAGGTGCATATCTGATGGCACAGACGCTTATCCAGGTCAAGGACCTGAAGAAATACTACAACGGCGGCGACGTCAAGGCGCTGGACGGCGTCACGGTGGACGTGTACAAGGGCGACGTTATCGCGGTGATCGGGCCCTCCGGCGGCGGCAAGAGCACATTCCTGCGGAGCCTGAACCTGCTGGAAACGCCCACCTCCGGCTCCATCATCTTCGACGGGGTGGACATCACCGGCAAGAAGGTGGACCTCCCCCTCCATCGGCAGAAAATGGGCATGGTGTTCCAGCATTTCAACCTGTTCCCCAACAAAACGGTGCTGGAGAATCTGACCATGGCGCCCATCAAGATCAAAAAAGTCCCCAAGTCGGAGGCTGAGGCCAAGGCCATGGCGCTGCTCCAGCGCGTGGGCCTGGCGGACAGAGCCAACGATTACCCCGCCCAGCTGTCCGGCGGACAGAAGCAGCGTGTGGCCATCGTCCGGGCCCTGGCCATGGAGCCGGAGGTCATGCTGTTCGACGAGCCCACCAGCGCCCTGGACCCGGAGATGGTGGGCGAGGTGCTGGAGGTCATGCAGGAGCTGGCCCAGTCCGGCATGACCATGGTGGTGGTCACCCACGAGATGGGCTTCGCCAAAGAGGTGGGCAGCCGCGTGCTGTTCATGGACGCCGGCAAGATCGCCGAGCAGGGCACCCCCGCCGATGTTTTCGATCACCCCCAGAGCCCTCGCCTTCAGGATTTCCTGAAGAAGGTGCTGTGAAAAAGGAGCAGACAATGAACGATGCAAAAAAGGCGGCGCTGGCCGCCATTGACGAGAAGAAGGAACTGGTGGCAGAGGTGGCGGACGCCATCTGGGACTATGCCGAGCTGTCCATGCAGGAGGTAAAGTCCGCCGCCCTGTTCGTCAAGGTGCTGAAGGCTGAGGGCTTTCAGGTGGAGGAAGGCATATGCGGCATCCCCACCGCCTTCTCCGCCTCCTTCGGCAGCGGTGGGCCGGTCATTGGCCTGCTGGCGGAGTACGATGCGCTGTCCGGCCTTTCGCAGGCGGCGGGCAGCACCGCGTACCACGAGCTGGTGAAGGGCGGCAGCGGCCACGGCTGCGGCCACAATCTGCTGGGCGCGGGGGCCATGGCCGCCGCCATCGGCCTGAAGCACTATCTGACCCAGACCGGAAAAAGCGGCACCGTCATCCTGTACGGCTGCCCCGGCGAGGAGGGCGTGGCATCCAAGGCCTATATGGCTCGGGAGGGCCTGTGGTACGGCCTTGACGCGGCGCTGACGTGGCACCCCGGCGACAGCAGCGAGGTGACTACCGGCTCCACCAACTCCTGCATCCAGATGATCTACACGTTCCACGGGCTGGCGTCCCAGGCATCCACCGCGCCGGAGCGGGGCCGCAGCGCGCTGGACGCGGTAGAGCTGATGAATGTGGGCGTGCAGTTCCTGCGGGAGCATATGCCCCGCGACGCCCGGGTGCACTACTCCATTCTGGACGCAGGCGGCGTAAGCCCCAACGTGGTGCAGCACCAGGCCAGCGTCCTGTACATGATCCGTTCCAACTTCGTCAAGGACTGCATGGCCCTGCACCAGCGGGTGGACAAGATCGCGCAGGGCGCGGCGCTGATGACGGACACCACCATCGAGCGCCACTTCGTGGACGGCCTGTCCGACACCGTGTGCAACCACGCGCTGGAGAAGGTGCTGTACGACAACTTCTCCCAGCTGGGCGTACCGCCCTGCACGGCGGAGGAGCACGCTTTCATGGAGGCGCTGTCCGCCACCTACGAGGGGCGTGACGTCCCCGGCGGCGTGGGCGCGGAGAACGATCCCGCCTTCGCCGAAAAGGTGAAGGCCATGCAGACCGGCCACTTCAACGACTTCCTGATGCCGCTGTATCAGGGCCCCGCCTTCAACGCCGGCTCCACCGACGTGGGCGATGTCAGCTATCAGTGCCCCACGGCACAGATCCATGTGGCGGTGTGGCCCAACCACGTCCCCTGCCACAGCTGGCAGGTGGTGTCCTGCAACAAGACGCCCATGGCCCATAAGGCCACCGTGCACGCCGGCAAGGTGCTGTGCGCCGCCGCCATCGATCTGCTGGAGCAGCCCGCGCTGCTGGAGGCCGCCAAGGCCGAGTTCCGGCAGCGGACGGCGGGCGGGTACACCTGCCCCATCCCGCCGGACGCCGTGCCGGCGCCCCTCGAGCTGTAAAGAAAGAACACCCCTGACCTGCCGGTCAGGGGTGTTCTCTTACAGATGCAGCTCCTTCAGCCGCCGGAAGCTGCGGCTTGCCAGCAGCAGGCCCAGCGCCGCCAGCACCAGCGCCGCCGCGCCCAGCACCCAGGTCAGCGTGTCCGTCAGCCCCCGGCTGCACAGCCAGGAGAACAGCCGGTAGGCGCCCATGACCAGCAGGATGCCCGCCAGCAGCAGCGCCACCAGCACGGTGGAATTCTCGCAGTTGTCTATCCTCTTCATGGCGTCCTCCCCTGCGCCGGAACGGCCCCGGCGCTTTCGTCCACCATCATACCATCCGCCGCACAGCCCGTCAAGGGCAGAGAGCCGGAGGCTGTCCTCACGGGCAGTCCCCGGCTTCGCGTTTACGCCAGCAGGGCGCGGTCGTTGTCGTATTCCTGGCCGCTGACCTTGCTGAACAGTGCCAGCAGGTCCGGCACCGTCAGCCGGGCCTTCTCCTCGCCGGAGATATCCAGCACGATCCGCCCGTTGTGCAGCATCAGCAGGCGGTTGCCGTAGTGGATAGCGGACACGGTGGGAAAGCTGCTGGACGCCGTCAGGAACGACGTGCGGCCGGACGACCGGACGCTGCTGCGGGTGCTGGGGGCTATACAGCCCGCTGCGGCGGTGTGTGCCGGCGCGGAGGGTGAGGTCACGGCCGCACCGGCGGCAGTGGCTCAGGCGTTTATCCGGTGGCTCACCGGTCTGGCGGCACGGCAGCCGCTGGCGGTGCATATCCGCCGCGCCGGGGAGATGGATGTCGTCAGCCGCCGTGTGATGTTCTTTTTCATGGTGTGGTTCCTCCTGATGGGTTTTTTGAAAATTTGGCTGCAAAAAAGCCGCCCTGTGGATCTGTGATCCATAGGGCGGCTTTGATGTCAGTGCGTCTCCGTGGGAGAACGTCCTCATTTCATCAGCAGCATTTCCGGGCATCACAAATCACTCTTACTTTATCCGCATAGGTAAAGTAAAAGCTAAATGCGTATGCCTTGTACAGCTGCTTCATCATGTGTGGCGTTCTCCTTTCCCGAAGTTTTCTGTAAGATATCACAACAGGGAGCCACCGTCAACCGTCATATCCGCCAAAAATATTTGCCAGGAATAAACACTCCGCCACGCGCTTTCGCGCTTTAAAGTTCGGATGTATCCGGCATTCCGGCAAATCTCGGTCACTTTCCGCCGTCATTTTCCGCTGGACATATCGCCCAAGGCCCCGCCGTCCTCTGTCAGCAGCGTCAACCCGGCAGGGCGCTCCGCCAGCAGATACTCCAGCACACCGCGGCTGACGTCGTCCATCTCCCCGGCGCGGCGGATATGCACCGCCAGCGGCTGCCGCGCCGCCAGACCGGTGAGCCACCGGATAAACGCCTGGGCCACTGCCGCCGGTGCGGCCGTGACCTCACCCTCCGCGCCGGCACACACCGCCGCAGCGGGCTGTATAGCCCCCAGCACCCGCAGCAGCGCCCGGTCGCCCGATGGCACGTCGTTCCCGACGGCGTCCAGCAGCTTCCCCACCGTGTCCGCCATCCAGAAGCAGGGCACCGCCCGGATGCAGTAGGTCTGCACATGCAGGCCGGGAACGCTGTCCGCTGCCGGAGCCCGCTCCGGCGCGGCGGGCGCGGCCTTCAGCTCCGCGTATTTCTGCGTGATGGCGCTGCCGGGATAGATCTCCAGGTTGGAGGCCAGCCGGTTGCGGAACTCGTTGAAAAACCGGATAGCACGGCTGCGGTCGCCGCCGCGCTCATACAGCGTCATCAGCCGCAGGGCCAGCTGCTCGTTGTAGGGCTCGTATTCCATGACCCGCTCCAGAATGCCCACGGCCTCCGGCAGCATATCCCGCTGCTCATACAGCTCCGCCGCCTTCATCAGCAGCCGGTTCTTCCGCTTCTCATAATAGATGCGCTGGCTGAGGATCAGCTCATTCAGGTCCTCGCAGTGGTTGAAATAGTACCCCTCCAGCAGCTCACCGCCGAAGGCGTCACACGCCCGCTTCAGCTCGTCCGCCGACTGTGTCTCCGGGTCGATCTCGTCGATGGTCTGCAGATCGCAGATATAGTCGTATGCCCGGTCGATGCAGCAGTACTCCCGGTCCAGCTTGATGAGCGACCGCCCGCCCTCGCCGATGTCGGTGCTCTTTTTGATCTTCCACAGGGTATAGCGCAGATTATACTTGGCAGCGCTGGCGGCGCTGTCCGGCCAGAGGTAGGCCGCCAGCTTCTCCCGCGCGTAGTAGTCCCCGCCCCGCAGGAACAGGATACACAGCAGGGCGCACCCCTTGTTGCCCAGCTCCGGGGTGATGTCCGTGCCGTCGCAGATGACCTGCGGCTTGCCAAACAGTCTGATCTGAAGCATGGCCGTCACCTCACTGCCGGCTGTGCAGCACCGACCCGGACTTGATGGTCACGGTCACGTCGGTCTGCTCCAGCTGCTCTGCGGGCACGGCGCGGATGTCGCGGTCCAGCACCACGATATCCGCCAGGTATCCCGGCGCCAGCTTTCCCTTGCGCTTGTCCTCAAACAGCGCGTAAGCGCCGTTGACGGTGTACATCTCGATGGCCTGCTCCACGGACACGGCGCACTGGGGCACGGCGCGGTTCACCGCCGCGTGGATGCCCAGCATGGGCCGCGGCTCCGTCACGTCACTGTCCGACCCGCCGCACACCACCGCGCCGGCGGCGAACATGGCGGCAAAGTCGTTGGAGCGCAGATAGCGCTCGCCCACCCGGCGCTCGTACATACCGCCCTTGCCGCCCCACAGATAGGCGTAGGCCGGCTGCACCGAGAAGATCAGCTTCATATCCGCCGCCCGGGCGATCTGCTCCGGCGTGGCCATGATGGCGTGCTCGATGCGGTGGCGCAGGGCGGTGCTGCCGCCCTGACGGATAGCCCTCTCGTGGGCCAGCAGCACGGACTCGATGGCCCGGTCGCCGATGCTGTACAGCGCCAGCTGCATATCCTGCCGGTAGCACTGCTGCACGAACTCGTCCAGTCCGTCCTGGGGCAGGAAGATCTGTCCCCGGTAGTCCGGCCGGTCCGCGTAGGGTGCCGACAGGGCGGCGCTGTGGCTGGACAGGGTGCCGTCCACCATAATATTGCCGCCCACCCGGCGCAGCCCCAGCTTCCAGACCTTCGCCAGGTCCATGGTCTGATAGAACAGCGGCATATCCACCGGGAACTCGCCGCTGTGGGCGTAGATGAACTCCGCGTCCCGGTCGTCGAACAGCCAGCCGCCCTCGATGGCCGCCACGGTGGTGATGCCGTTTTCCAGCAGCCGGGACATGGCCAGATGGATGGCCTCCATGCGGAACTCGTCCGGCAGGCTCCGCAGCACATTGGAGCGCAGCACATAGTTGGCGTTCCGCCGGAAAATGCCTGTAGGCAGGCCGCTGCCGTCCAGCTCCACGCCCTCCAGGGAGAAGGGCACCTTGTAATACAGCAGGGCGTGGGTGTTCAGCATGCTGACGTGGTACTCCTTGGAGAACAGCACCACCGGACTGTCGCTGCAATACTTGTCCAGCACATACCGGTCCGGAAAACGCTTTTCCTCGAACTGCGACTCCTCCACCTGGCAGCCCAGCACCGCGCCCTCCCGCTTTTCGGCGGCGGCCAGCATCTCGCCCAGCTCCCGGTGGGACCGCGCACCGCCCAGATCCACGCTCATCATGTTCACAGCGGTCTGCATCACATGGAAGTGGTTGTCGATAAACCCCGGCAGCACCGTGCCGCCCCTGGCGTCGATGACCTGCGTGCCGGGGCGCACCAGCTTCTGCCAATCATCGCCGCGGCCTGCGGCGCAGATCATTTTCCCCGCCGCGGCCACCCAGTCGGCCCCGCCATCGCCGCACATGGTCACGCAGCGCCCGTTTTTAATGATGATATCCGCGTACATAGCGTCCCGTCCTCCTGTTGAAAGCCGTATTGTGTTATGGCCGTATTGTACACCAGGGCGGGCCGTCTGTCCAGTGGCGCTGTGTCCCCGGCGGCAAATGTACTAAATCGTTGGTTGTAAAGCGCGGCATGATTTGCTAAAATGTTTAGTAACAACGGAAATTCAACGCTTTTCCCACGCGCGGCGCAACATCTCCCGGTTACAATGACATCAAACTGAGGCGGAGCACGACCGGCGCGGCCCCTCTCCGCCCTCCCGAAAAAACGAAAGGACAGGGATGTATATGAGCGTTTTGATTTTGAACCGCGAGCAGGTCAAGCAGGTCATCTCCATGAAGGAAGTCATCCAGGAGGTGCGCGAGGTCTATCGTCTGAAATCCCAGGGCAAGTCCGTGATCTGGCCGTTGGTCAACTATGAATTCGTGGACGAGCACGCCGCCATGGACATCCGTTCCGGTTATATCAAGGGCGTACAGCTCCACGGCCTGAAGATGCTGAACAACTTTCCCGAGAACCGGGAAAAGGGCCTGCCGCCCTTCAACGGCATCATGATGGTCTACGACTCCAACACCGGCATTCCCGTCAGCGTCATGGACGCCTCCTACGTCACCTGTATGCGTACCGGCGCCGCCGGCGCGCTGGGCGTGGACCTGCTGGCCCGCAAGGACGCCAGACACCTGTTTATTCTGGGTGCCGGCAAGCAGGCCCCCTTCCAGATCGCCGCCACGCTGCTGCTGCGTCCGGCCATCGATAAGGTCTACATCGCCGATCCCATGTTCCCCGACAACGCGGTGCAGTTCGCCGCCCACATTGCCCAGCAGCTCTTCGATGACTTCGGCATCGATGCCTCCGGCGTGGAGTTCCTGCCGGCGCTGGATATGGCCGCCGCCGTGGGCGACAGTGACGCCATCATCACCGTCACGCCCTCCCGCAAGCCCATCATCCAGAAGGCGTGGCTGAAGCCCGGCACCCATCTGAGCTGCCTGGGCTCCGACATGGAATCCAAGCAGGAGATCGAGAGCACCATCTTCCAGGACGCCGCCTTCTACGCCGACGACCGCGCCCAGTGCATCCGCGTGGGCGAGATGGAGCTGCCCATCAAGCAGGGCGTCATCAGTGCCGACGACATCACCGGCGAGATCGGTGACCTCATCGACGGCAAGGTCCCCGGCCGCACCAGCGACACGCAGACCACCATCTTCGACGCCACCGGCCTGTACATTCTGGATCTGGCCGCCGCCAAGGTAGCCATCGACCGCGCACTGGCCGAGGGCGTGGGCTTGCAGGCCGACCTGTAAACCCGCTGGATATATCCGCTTACCCTACAAAACAGACGAAATGAGGAGGACAATAAAATGAAACTGGCATGGTTTGGTGTGGAAGAGTGGCTGAATCCCATGGACTCTCTCGCCCGTATCAATCTGGGCAGCAGCTGCGTCAGCGCCCTTCGTATGGACGAGCTGTTTGACCTGACCGGCGAGGATCTGGACGCTTTCCTGAACGAAATGCGTACCATGAGCCTGCATTATCACCATGGCGACGCCACCGGCTCCCCCCGGATCAAGGCGGCGGTGGCCGGCATTTACCCCAAGGGCAATGTGAAGCCCGAGGAAGTCATGATCACCCACGGCGGCACCGGCGCCAATGACCTGGTGCTGATGAGCGTGCTGGAGCCGGGTGACAACTGCGTGGTGATCAAGCCCTCCTATCAGCAGCACTACGATATCCCCAAGGGCAGCGGCATCGAGACCCGCGTGGTCCAGCTGAAGGCCGAGGAGAACTATCAGCTGGATTTCGACGCCCTGGACAAGGCCTGCGACGCCAACACCAAGATGATCGTCCTGACCAACCCCAACAACCCCATCGGCGTGACCCTGTACGACGAGGGCCTGCGTAAGATCGTGGACATCGCCGCCAAGCACGACGCCTGGATCCTCTGCGACGAGGTCTATCGCGGGCTGGACGAGAACTATATGCCCTCCATTCTGGACTACGGCTACCACAAGGCCATCTCCATCAGCAGTATGTCCAAGATGTACTCCATGGCCGGCACCCGTATCGGCTGGATCGTCTGCCGCGACCACGAGATGTACGAGGTCATGAAGACCCGCCGTTCCTACAACACCATCTGCTGCGGCATCTGGGACGAGATCATCGCCTCCATCGCGCTGGAGCATTACCAGGCCCTGTGGGCCCGCGCCCGTTCCATTCTGGAGCCCAACCGCAAGATCGTGGAGGACTGGGTGGCCTCCCAGCCCCACCTGCACCTGCGCGCCAAGGCCATGGGCACCACCTGCCTGATCGACTATGACTACGACGTGGACTCCGAGACCCTGGCCAAGGACGCCATGGCCACCGAGCAGATCCTGGTGGTCCCCGGCGACTACTTCGATATGCCCAAGACCATCCGCGTGGGCTACGGCGCCTTCCGCGATCCCCAGGTGCTGAAGGCCGGCCTGGAGGAGTTCGGCAAGTACCTGGAGAAGTACAACTAACTGACACATCCCTCTCTCACAAATTTCTTCCCCCCTGCGGCACGCGCCGCAAAACAAGCGCCCGGCAGAAAGGCCGCCTGACACAAGAAAACACACGGTTTTGCCTGTGTCTATCCGGCTGA
>ERZ894194.1449-NODE-1449-length-12901-cov-7.152499_pt1 | contig 12901 bp, 8 predicted proteins | sample MGYA00380283_ERZ894194 | MGnify/ENA primary metagenome ERZ894194 (study PRJEB32331, sample SAMN06328448) | human gut metagenome | biome: human gut microbiome; feature: stool | host: Homo sapiens | collected 2013-02-13 ... | reverse complement strand
CCCGCAGCCGGTGGTGACATGGGCGGCATGGGCGGCATGTACTAATAACTGCCAAAAAACCGCATGAATCCTTGATTTTTGGAGCGCGCAAAAGCGGATTTACGCCAAACTTACGCCACTTACGCCAAAAATCAAAGCGCACTATAGGGTAACAAAATCGGCACTCGCTGAAAAGCGGGTGCCGATTTTTTGTGTCTAGGGGATTTGAAGAAAGAGCGATTCGCTGGTGGACTCTGTGCAGGGCAGAGCGTCAGTGAATTCTTCTATGTGATGGCATATTGACAAAATCCAATCACACAAGTATAATGATGATGGAAGAATACAAAAATACCATCATGTTCAAAAGGAGTGAACTGAATGAACCTGAGCGTGTCCGATGTTGAGAACTATCTTGAGGCGGTGAAGTGTGCGGTGAAAGCACACCGCTACCGGCTGGATATGAATGCTAAACGCCCGGATAATCGAAAACTCTTTGATACGTATCTGCTTACCATAAGGGATGCAGAAAACATCATTCTGGATTTGAATGCAATGGACTTCTCAGACGCAGTTCCGAATGAACACGCTGGCTTTGAACATGAGACACTCTATATCTTTGGAAAAGAAGTTCTGTTGATCGAACGATACGGAACAGCGGAAAAGCTGGTTCCGCTTTACATCAAGTTCAACAAACTGGACAACGAATTCGTCATCGTGATCTCATTCCACGAGCAACGCCATCCACTGACTTACTACTTCAAATAAATGAGCACAAAAGAAGGAGAGGACACTATGCGCGAACGAAAGGACTTCTGCACAGAATGCCGCAGAGAAACGAGCTACACCCTGAAGAAAATCAAAATCAACCAGACCATCCGGGAAAAGGAGTATACCTTTGAGATCACGGCGGCTTTCTGCAACGAATGCGGCGGCGAAATGGGAATCCCTGGCCTGATGGACTACAACGTAAAGGAAATGGATGAGCAGTACCGCAAAGCGGAGGAGATCATCACGGTGGAGGATATCAATCGCCTGATGAAGCTCTACAACATCGGAAAAGCACCGCTGTCGCTGGCGTTGGGCTTTGGTGAAGTGACCATTACCCGCTACCTTGCCGGGCAGGTGCCGTCCAAAGAGTACTCGGATATCATGCTGCACGCATTGGCATCGGCTTCCTATATGAAAGAACTGCTGGATCAAAACCGTGAGAAGATCGGAGAGACCGCCTACAAAAAGGCCTATACGGCTGCAACGCAACTGGAAAACCTCTATGTGGCTGTCCCGGTGGAGCTGCTGGCGGTGATCGCCTATATCTTCTCGGCGCTGCATGAGGTGACACCACTGACCCTGCAAAAGCTGCTGTATTATATTCAGGGCAACTATGTAGCGATTTATGACAAACCGCTGTTTGATGCCCCCTGTGAAGCGTGGGTGCATGGCCCGGTGTATCGCAATGTCTATAATCTGTTCCGGGATTTTAAGTACAACCCCATTGACGATGACCGCTTTGTTCCGCTGAAGGAGAGCGCTCTGCCGCTTACCCTGGAGGCCAAAGAGGTGGTAGACCGTGTGCTGGATACCTTTGGTATGTACAGCGGAAAGGTTCTGGAAAGCATCACCCACAAAGAAGCCCCTTGGCTGGATGCCCGGAAGGGCTTTCTGCCGGACGAAACTTCTCATGCGGAGATTTCGCTGGATGCGATGAAGAGCTACTTCAAAAAGGTGGATGAGAAGTATAACATCCGGACGGAAGAGGGGTTAAGAAAGTATATCGGCAAAATGTTATAGTAAGTCGGACTATGCACGATGGCGGGTTAATTTATTATGAACAGTATTGATTACTTGGTAAAAAGTGCTATAATTAAAGTGCCCCATACGAAAGGTATGGGGGAAGGAGATTGTTGTCAACTCTCCTGCTAGAATATTCTCGAGAATATTTAGCAGCACAGTTGACACGGTTGTTGATGCTGATGTAGCAAATGCTAGAATCAGACAGATTGATGAAATCACGACAATCGCCTCCCAGTCAATTATACCATAATTGATGATTGCGCTAACAGAATAGCTGGGAACTCTGAAAATCCTTTATGGTAATAGGGGTGACCACGTCAAACGTATATCCATCGGCTTAGAGACGCTATTCCTCGTGCCGATGGATATTGCATTTTAGGGGTATTAAAGCAATGGATGCTTGGTTAAGTGATAAGAAGACAATTCAAAGAAGCAAGCGATATTATGCACATTTTGATGTGCGAACAGATATCGGTCGCATGAAAGATTATGTTTCAAATCCAAAAGCAGTTGCAGCGCATGGATTTTATCCATTTATCCATTATGAGATGGATATGAGCAAGTTTAAAAGAGGAAAAGGAGTAGTTCCTAAAAAACGTGATATTTGCTATGCAGCACATATTGATCGGTGCATTTATCAGTATTACAGTCACATTTTGAATGAGAAATATAACGAGCGAACGACTTGTGATGGGATTTCTAATGTTGCGGTTGCCTATCGAACAAATTTAGGAAAGAGCAATATTCAATTTTCCAAAGCGGCCTACGATTTTATCCGTAAGACAGAAAACTGCTATGTGATGATTGGAGATTTCACACACTTTTTTGATAATCTTTGTCATGCGTATCTGAAGAAGCAATGGTGCTCGTTATTGGAATGCGAAAGATTACCAAAGGATCATTATAATGTGTTTAGGAATATCACGTCATTTAGTCAATGGGAACTGACGGACTTGTTGGCTATAAATGAACTGAAAGACAACAAAGCAGGTCATCGCGCACTCAATAAACAATCAAGAGTATTAACAGCGGAACAATATAAAAACAATCGTTCTCACATACAGCCAAATATGAACCATTACGGGATACCACAAGGATCACCTATTAGTGGAATGTTGGCGAACCTCTATATGCTGGAAGTTGATAAGCAAATCCATGATCTAGTTGAACAATATCACGGATTTTATATGCGGTATAGTGATGATTTTATTGTGATAGTGCCGGATGAACCTAACAATAATGCGCTGAATGTCTTCTCTGAAGTGAGAGCATTTATTGCAAGTGCTCCTAGATTAAAATTGGAGCCGAGCAAAACCCAATATTTTCATTATAAGGAAGAGAAGGTTGAGAATATTGGAAAAGCGATAGACAAAGGTGCAGACGATAGTAAAAAATTTATCAATTTTTTAGGATTTTCGTTTAATGGAACGAAAGTGTTTATCCGTTCTAAGACGACGGCCAAATACTATTACCGGATGCACAGAAAGGCAAAAAATATTGCAAAAACAGGAGGGTATACCAGAAAAGGAAATCATATCAATCTTTCTGGTCTGTATACGCTTTATTCTGAACATGGTGCAAAGAGCAAACGAGGAAATTATTTTACCTATATTGAGCATGCTGAAGAAGAGTATGGACAAGATGAAGAAATTCGACATGATTTGAAAAATAATATGGGAAAAATAAGAAAAATTCTAAAAGGTATTTAATTAGAACTTTTGTAGGATAAAACAGCCGCCCAGCGACCTTACGGTCTCGCTGGGCGGCTTATTTTTTGCGTTTCCACAACAGATATTCTTCGTAGCGGTGCATCTCGTTTTGTTCTTCTTCGGTCAGGCGCTGGCGCTGTTTGCGGGCTTCGTCCGAGGGGTCGATGTCGGTCAGACCCAGCAGGTAGTCGGCGGAGGTGCCGTAGAGCTTGCAGATAGCAAGCAGTGCGTCACTTGGCGGCAAGTTCTTTTCCTGCTCCCATGCACGGACAGCCCAGACCGAAAAGCCAATCTTATCTGCAAGGATTTGTTGTGTGTCATCATTTAACTTGCGAAGTTCAGCCAGCCGTTCCCCGAACATAGTTTTCCCACCCTTCTTTACCTACTAGTATATGTGGCACTACTACTTTCTATAAAAAGTGGTGCAAATATGCTAGACATGAACGAAAGTAGCAGTATAATACTAGCATAGGGCGAAACTAGTGAAATGATACTACTTCCGCCGCAACGCTAAGGCAAAGCGAGGGAATCCCCGTTGGAACAATTGATCGACTTTCACGCACCGGAAGTGCAGGCGGTGCTGGATACACTTCTAAAAGACCGCTCCACCGGTAAAAACATCATCTGGGCCACCGACCCGCCGGAGGAACTGCAAACGGTAATGTACGAGCCGGTGACGGATAGATCCCAGATCACCACCCAGCAGCTTGGGCTGACCCACTACGAGGTGGTGCTGCCCCGGATGATGAAGCAGACCGACACCCAGCAGCAACGCACCCGCAAAAAAGGCGAGGTGTTCAGCCCGGCATGGGTCTGCAACAAGATGAACAACGCACTGGATGCCGACTGGTTCCGTGGGCTGGGGGCAGAGGAGAGCGCCGGGCAGTTCACGGTGGAGCTGCCCCAAGGCTGGCAGACAGTGGAAACGCCGGTGCAGTTCCCGGCTTGCAAGGGCAGGACCCCGGCATGGGCGCAGTATGTGCAGAGCCGCCGCTTGGAGGTGACCTGCGGCGAAGCCCCCTTTCTGGCATCCCGGTACGATGCCGCCACCGGCGAGATGATCCCGGTCGCCCGGCGCATTGGCATTCTGGACCGTAAGCTGCGTGTGGTAAGCGAGAACGCCGCCACAGAGGACGAGTGGCGCAAATATGCCACCCATGCGGTGCAGTCCACCTACGGCTACGAGTATCAGGGAGATAATCTTTTGTTGGCACGGGTCAACCTTCTGCTGACCTATGCAGAGCATCTGCAAGCCCGCTGGCAGCGCAAACCCACAAAAGAGGCGCTGCAACCAATCGCCACCATCATCAGCTGGAACCTGTGGCAGATGGACGGCTTGCACCTGTCCGTGCCCGGCGGCAAGCCCCAGCCGGAGGCAGAACAGCTTGACCTCTTTTCCATGTTCGGGGCGGCAGAGCCGCAGCCGCCCACGGTATCCTGTAAAGTGAAAAACTGGCGCAAGGGCAGCCATGGAACGACCCAGAACTTTGAAACCATTCAGGAAGGGAGTACCAGCATGAAGTTTGATTATGTCATCGGAAACCCGCCGTATCAGGATGAAACCCTTGGCGATAACAAAGGCTTTGCACCGCCAGTATATAACAAATTTCTGGATGCGTCTTATGAAATTGCGGATAAGGTGGAAATGATTCACCCTGCACGGTTTTTGTTCAATGCTGGCTCTACGCCGAAGGCATGGAATGAGAAGATGCTGAGTGATCCACACTTGACAGTCTTGCATTATGAATCTGATAGTTCAAAAATCTTTGCAAACACAGATATTAAGGGCGGTGTTGTAATTACATACCGCGACAAAGTGAAAAATTACGGTGCGATTGAGCATTTTATTGTGTTCGATGAACTAAGAAGTATTGCTCGTAAAATTGGAAAAACAGACTATGTACCGTTAAGTAAGGTGATTTATGCAGCAGAATCGTATCGTTTCACAGAAATGATGCACAAAGAGAACTCAAGCGTGGAGTCTCTGCTAAGTAAAGGTCATAAATACGACTTCAAGTCGAATGTTTTAAGTAAACTCGATAATATTGTGTTCTTCTCTGAAATGCCGAAGGACGGAAGTTCTTATATAAAGATTTTGGGTCTGGACGGAAGCAAGCGCACAGAGAAATGGATTAGAAAAGATTACGTTCGTGTCCCTGAAAATTTTGGGAGTTATAAGGTTTTTATCTCCAAAGCAAATGGTAGTGGTGCTTTTGGCGAAACTCTCTCAGCACCGATAATTGCTGAACCGGGCATAGGACATACGCAGACATTTATGTCTATTGGAAAATGTGAAAGTGAACAAGAAGCTATCGCAATAACAAAGTATGTAAAAACAAAATTTGCAAGGGCAATGCTTGGGGTACTAAAAATTACGCAGGACTGTCCGGCACCAAAATGGAAATACGTTCCCCTTCAAGACTTTACCGCTCATTCCGACATTGATTGGAGCAAGTCGGTGGCGGAAATTGACAGGCAACTTTACCGCAAGTATGACCTGACCGCAGACGAGATCGAATTTATCGAGACCCATGTAAAGGAGATGGCATAATGGCTGGCATAACCCTGCGCACTGCCCGGCAGGTGGTGCCCATGATCTACGCCTATACCACCCCGGAAATTGCCCGGCACAACGGCTGGACGAAGATCGGCTACACCGAGCAATCGGTGGACAAACGCCTGAAACAGCAGACCCACACCGCCGATGTGCTGTACCATGAGGAGTGGCGGGGCAATGCCGTCTACGATGACGGCAGCGGCGAGGTGTTCACCGACCACGATTTCCACGCCTACCTCCGCAAGCTGAATGTGGAGAACGACCGCAAAAACGAGTGGTTCCATCTGGATGGGCAGCAGTCCCGGCGGTATTTTCAGGATTTCCGCATGAACCGGGGCCGGGTGCAGCTGGATGCCGCCATCGCCTACACCCTGCGGGAGGAGCAGGCAAGGGCTGTCCGCGACACCAAAACCTATTACCAGAGCCACCCCGGCGGGGAATACCTCTGGAACGCCAAGCCCCGCTTTGGCAAAACGCTTTCCGTCTACGATTTCTGCAAGCAGGTCGATGCACAGACGGTGCTCATCGTCACCAACCGTCCTGCCATCGCCAACAGCTGGTACAGCGACTATGTGAGCTTTCTGGGCAGGGAGTCCGGCTATCTGTTCGTCAGCCATGTGGATGCTTTTGCCGGGCAGCCCCATGTGCTGGACGAGCAGGGCTATCTGGATGCCGCCGCACAGGGCGAGGAACTGTATAAGCGCATTGAGTTCGTCAGCCTGCAGGACATGAAAGGCTCCAAGTATTTCGGCGGCGAGTACGACAAGCTGCGCCACCTGACCGAGTTGAACTGGGATGTGCTGGTCATCGACGAAGCCCACGAGGGCGTGGACACCTACAAGACCGACCTTGCCTTTGACCGTATTCGCCGCAAGTTCACGCTGCACCTGTCCGGCACGCCTTTCAAGGCGCTGGCGAACGACAAGTTTGCCGGGGATGCTATCTTCAACTGGACCTACGCGGACGAGCAGGCCGCCAAGCGGAACTGGCAGGGCGCACCGGGGCAGCAGAACCCCTACGCAAACCTCCCCATGCTCAACCTCTACACCTACCAGATGTCCGAGATCATCCGGGACGAAATTCAGCAGGGCGTGGAGATCGACGGCGAAACGCAGGAATTTGCCTTTGACCTGAACGAGTTCTTCAAGGTGAAGTCGGGCGGCAGCTTTGAGCACGAAGCTGAGGTGGACCGCTTTCTGGATGCCATGACCACCCAGAACAAATTTCCGTTTTCCACCCCGGAACTGCGTGCCGAGCTGAAGCACACCTTCTGGCTGCTGAACCGGGTGGACAGCGCCAGAGCGCTGGCGAAAAAGCTGCAGGCACACCCGGTGTTCCGGGACTATGAGGTGATCCTTGCCGCCGGTGACGGCAAGCTGGACGACACGGACGAGAACCAGAAGAGTTTTGACCGGGTAAAAGCTGCCATCGCCCACCACGAAAAGACCATCACCCTGTCGGTGGGGCAGCTGACCACCGGTGTCACCATCCCGGAGTGGTCGGCGGTGCTGATGCTCTCCAACCTGAAAAGCCCGGCGCTGTATATGCAGGCGGCATTCCGTGCCCAGAACCCCTGCCTTTTCCACGAAAACGGCACCTTCCGCCGCAAAGAGAACGCCTATGTGTTCGATTTTGACCCCGCCCGCACTCTGCTGATCTACGAGCAGTTCGCCAACGATCTTTCACAGGACACCGCCAGCGGCAAGGGCGACACCGAGGAGCGCAAGGCGCACATCCAGAATCTGCTCAACTTTTTCCCGGTCATCGGCGAGGACGAGGAAGGGGAGATGATCCCGCTGGATGCAGAAAAAGTCCTCAGCATCCCCCGGAAGATCAAATCCAAAGAAGTGGTGCGGATGGGCTTCCAGAGCAATTTTTTGTTCCAGAACATTTCCAACGTGTTCAGTGCGCCGCAGGAGGTGCTGGACATTCTGCAAAACTTCCAGCCCATCAGCGAAGCAAAGGCAAAGCCCATCCAGATCACCCCGGACACCGGCGCAGACCTCTCCCTGAACGACAAGGGCGAGGTGGATTTGGACGAGGGCTACGTCATCGGCAAGGCAGCGGATGTATTTGGGGCGAAAATTTACGAGAGCACCCCGGCACTGGACACCGCCCTGCAAGACCTGACCGATGCCCCGGCTCCTGCCAAAGAAGAGCATCTGGAACCCCTGAAAAAGAGCATCACCAAGGAGATCATCGCTCCTATGGTGGAGCAGGCAAAGCAGGAGTATGGGCGGGACCTGAAGCTGTCCGACCAGAAGCGGTTTGAGAGCACCGCCAAAGCCAAGATGGACGTGGCGGTGAACAAGGTGGTGGACAACTACCGCATCGACCAGAGCCAGCTGGAGACCCAGCGCACCCAGCAGCTGCAAAGCTGCACCACCGCCCAGCAGCGCCAGCAGGTGAACCGGGAGTTTGACGCAAAGCAGCAGCAGAGCACCGCCGCCCTGATGGAGACGCTGCAATCCACCATCCAGCAGACGGCGCAGGAGATGCAGCAGACCATCGTGCGCACCGTGGAGACCAACCAGAAGGAGCAGGAGAAAAAGGGCTACGAGGACACCGTCCGTGACCATCTCCGGGGCTTCTCCCGCACCATCCCGTCCTTCCTCATGGCCTACGGCGACGAGACCGTGACACTGGCAAACTTTGACCGGATCATCCCGGACAAGGTCTTTCAGGAGGTAACCAGCATCACGCTGGAGCAGTTCCGCTTTTTGCGGGACGGCGGGCCGTACATCAACCAAGCCACCGGACAGGAGGAACACTTTGCAGGCCACCTGTTCGACCCGGTGGTGTTTGACGATTCGGTGAAGGAATTCCTGAACCTGAAGGTCAAACTGGCGGATTACTTTGACGAGAGTCGCACCGAGGATATCTTCGACTACATCCCACCCCAGAAAACCAACCAGATCTTTACCCCCAAGTGGGTGGTGAAAAAGATGGTGGACTTGCTGGAACAGGAAAATCCCGGCTGCTTCGATGACCCCGGCAAGACCTTCCTGGACCCCTACATGAAGTCCGGCCTGTACATTACGGAAATCGTCAAGCGCCTTTACCGCAGCGAGAAGATGCGGCAAGCCTTCCCGGACGATAACGCCCGGCTGGAACACATTTTTGCCAAGCAGGTCTATGGGCTTGCGCCGACCGAGATCATCTACCGCATTGCCATCAGCTACATTCTGGGCTTTGCAAAGGGTCACGGCATCATCGCCCACCATATCCGTCAGGCGGATACGCTGGAATTTGCCAAGGCGGGCACCATGGAAAGGGAACTGGATAAGATCTTCAGAGATTGACCAATAGAATACAGCATAAAACCAAAGGCGGCTGTCTGCATGGGTGCAGATGGCCGCCTTTTTGTGCTATACGATTACGAAAACGGACGAATTTGTCAGTTCTCGTTACATCGGAGCCGGACGAGCTGTCCATTCCAGGACAGCTTGCCCGGAGCAAGAGTGCAGAGAGGTGCGGGTCGCCTGTGGCGACCTCAAAAGGCCACTGGCCTTTTGAAGCACCGACCGAGCCGACAGGCGAGACCGCAGCCCTTTGAAGGGAGTCAAGGGGGAACGCCTTGCCCAGTGATATGACGCTGTGCGTCATATCCTACTGGGTATTATCTGGCGCAAAACGGCGGCAGATCCAGCAGCTCCGCTGCTGCGCACTCTCCCGGCAAGCTGTTGAAATGAAAGAAGCCCCCGCTAAACCTTATACTAAAATCAGGAAAAAGTAACCAAAACAGGTTCACTTGGGGAGCCAATAATAGGCCTACGAGGCCCACGACTTTAGTGATTTCAGGTGCTATAATAATTGCAGAGATGCAGCATCTTAGTGATTTTCCGCAAAGAAAGAATAGCGATGCAACAAGAAATGGGAACGATGTTTCCTACTTTCACCGAAAATTAGGAACTCACAGTTCCTGTTCGAGTATGAGTTTCTCTGTTATACTTTTCTTGCAGAGCAGAAGCAAACTCTTCTAAGCAGAAAGCGACAAACGCCATGATCTCCCACTGAGGGAAGGAGCGATAGGCCACTTTCTTTGCAGTAGAACAAACACATAAATCCTTTTCCGAAAGGATTACCTTTCGATTCTGAGAGAAGATTTCAAGACACGGTCTTGAAATGCGAGACCCGTTGCTTAGAAGAATTGTATCACTCCTGTGATTTGATCGCACGAGTGGCCATACACAAAAAATACAGGAAAAGAGGGATGTCTATCTGAAATTAACACGACACAACGGACGAGCCGGAACCCACGGCACCTATAACCCCAGGCACAATGACCGCAGTTTCAGCCTTGCCAACAGTGAGCACATCGACCCGGAACGAGCCAAGGGCAACATCTACTGGGACTGCTTCCACGGATTTCGTTCGGCTCTTGACCCACAAGACCCGGATGATTTGGCGGCAACCTTCTCGGACGTAGAACGGCAGTTCTACGAAACCCACTACACGGCCTTTATCGAAGGTCAGAACGGGCGCAACGCCAAGATCCGGCACACGGAGCGCAACCGCTCCATTCCCGACCTGTTGTCCAGCCGCAAGACCTGCCCGGAAGAAACCATCTATCAGCTGGGAACGCTGGATGAACACGCCTCGGCAGAGGACTTGCTGAACATCGTCACCGAGTTCATTGAGGAGTTCAAGGCCAAGTTTGGCGAACACGTTCATGTGCTGGACTGGGCATTGCATCTGGACGAAAGCACACCCCACATCCATGAGCGTCATGTGTTCGACTGCGAGAACAAGTACGGCGAGGTGGCACCCCAGCAAGAAAAGGCATTGGAAGCACTGGGCTTCGACCTGCCTGACCCGGACAAGCCCCTCAGCCGCCGCAACAACCGCAAGATCACCTTTGATGCCGCCTGCCGGAAGATGCTGTTTGAGGTTGCAAAACGTCATGGGTTGGATTTGGAGGAAGAGGCGGAGTACGGCAACCGCAAATATCTGGAAAAGCAGGACTTCATCCTTGCCAAGCAGAAGGAGCAGCTTGCCGCCCAGCAGAGCAAGCTGGACGAATTGACCCTCAAGGTCAACGACATGGAAACGCTGATCGATGAAGTTTCGGCAGCAGCCTACGACAAGGCGGTGGAGGTCGTGACCGACGTGGTACGCACCGAGACCCGCAAGGAAGATATGCGGATGATCGAGGACACGAAGAAGTGGGTGCTGTCCCCGGAACGTAAGGCTCCGCAGACCACGAGAGAATACGCCGCCCACCGTTTGGACACCGTGCTGGACAAGTTCCTCAAGACCATGCAGACCACCACCGCACGTCTGCAGGAGAAGCTCCTGAAGCCGGAAGTCCGTCAGAAAGGCAAGGAGCAGGTTAAGGAGAAAGCACGAGATTCCGTCCTACAACTGCTGAACCGCTTACAGGCAGAACAGGGGCAAAACAAACCAACGGCGCAACCCCGCAAACAGGAGGGGCACTCGGAAATCTGAACTCATCGGGAACGTTTGGGGCAGAAAGCTGGCACTTTCTGCCCCGGCACCCGGTTACAAGGAAACGGAGGTCTGCCTATGAATATGAATCGGCCTGACATGACCGAAACTGTGAAATCCGAAAATTATACGAATAAGTTCTTGCAAAAGGACTCGAACCCGGTTACAATGAAAGCGTCCAAATCCCCTGCCACAGAATCTTCTGACCAGACCAAAGCAGCCAAGCACGAACCTCTTGTTTACCGGGTGGAGGAAATCGCCCAGCTTTTGGCGATTTCTCCCCGTGCGGCGTACAACCTGTGCAACACCACGAAGGATTTCCGGGTGCTGCGCATCGGCACCAGCATCCGGGTGAACAAGCAGAGTTTCGACAGCTGGTTTGCGGCGGTCTGAGGGAGGTAATCTATGGCATCTATCATGAAGCGCGGAGATTCCTACTCCGTCCGTTATAAGTACAAAGACCATTCCGGCAAACCCTGCGAGGGATGGGAGAGTTTCAAGACCAGGAAGGAGGCGCAGGAGCGGAAGATCACGGTCGAGAAAGAATTGCTGGACGGCACATTCCTTGTCCCCGACACCATGACGGTGGAGGAGATGCTGTACAAATGGATCCCGATCCAGTCCACCAAACACAAATGGTCTCCCAAGACCTACACCCAATCTGTGGCGATGGTGCAGAATCTTATCGTGCCGTATATCGGGAAACGGAAGGTGCAGGAACTGCGAACCTACGACATCGAGAAGTTCTATGCTACCCTTGCCAAGACTCCCTGCGGGCAGTACGTCCACGGCGTAAAGCAGCCCCTGACCGAAAAGCAGAAGAAGCGGTTGCTGTCCAGCACCTCTATTCACGAAGTCCACACCCTGCTGAAAACCGCCTTTTCCTATGCGGTGGAATGGGACTTGATCCACAAGATTCCCCTGCCCCGTGATGCCCCCAAGGTCAATATCGAGGAACGCACCATCTGGGACGAGAAAACCATGCTGGCAGCCTTGCAGACTATCGAAAACCCCGCCCTGCATCTGGCGGTACACATGAGCATGATCCTTTCGCTCCGTGAGGGCGAAATTCTCGGCTTGCAGCCGAGTGATCTGGACTTTGATGCAGCCGATGGGCGTGGCACTATCTCGGTCAATAAGACCATGCAGCGAGCCAACAAGGACGCTCTGGAAAAGCTCGACCCCAATCAGGTGTATCACACCTTCCCGGACAGGCGTGAGGGAAGCAAATCCTCTCTCATCCTGAAAAAGCCTAAGACCAAGAAGTCCAACCGTATCCTGTATATGACAAAACCCTTAAAGGAAGAACTGCTGGCCTGGCTGGAAAAGCTGAAGCAGGACGAGCAGAACGCCCCAGAGAAGTACAGCAACTGCGGGCAGCTGTTCCGGCTGCCGGACGGCTTGCCCATTGCACCGG
>ERZ894194.1446-NODE-1446-length-12957-cov-8.078902_pt1 | contig 12957 bp, 18 predicted proteins | sample MGYA00380283_ERZ894194 | MGnify/ENA primary metagenome ERZ894194 (study PRJEB32331, sample SAMN06328448) | human gut metagenome | biome: human gut microbiome; feature: stool | host: Homo sapiens | collected 2013-02-13 ... | reverse complement strand
GGAGTTACTTCTGGCATGAACTGGTTGACATTCAAAGTGCCTCCCCACATACCAAACCTTTCCAGTGACTTCTTAGGGTCTTCACTGAAGTTGACAGTACCCTTGTAGAAGTTTTCGGAGAGAGAGTGAGCATCAATAACTACTTCTGGTACATTAGATACCATCAAGCTATGAGCCGCACTTAACACCATTACATCGGTGTTCTGATGAACATTTGTCATAATTTATCTTGGTTTACTGTCTTGGTCTTTTCTTTTGGGATTAGGGTTTGTTTTATCCCTGGTCCTACGGTCTGACTTGTCTTTGTCATCTTCCCGTTTCTTTTTCTTCTTACCAGTATCTGAATCTCCCGTACCATCTGAATCATCCGAATCCACAGGAGTTCTTGGTTCGGGTTGGTCCGGAGTTTCATAACCCATATCACGAGCAAACTGGTCCTGACTGATGATACCCTGATTATACAGGGTTACATTTACACGAGCCCGATATTCACGGGCCTGCTGTAACTTAATATCATCAGAAACAGTTGAAGTCCCGAACTTGATAGTTATTCCCTTATTATTGAACCCCGCCAGGCGCAATTCTAGAGAATAAAAAAACTCCAGTACAAAGATTACCAGGGTTTGGATATTCTTTAACTGGGATATCATCTTAGACAGCTGTATACCAGCTCCACCCTCGGTACCACTCTGTGATGCAGATACTCCAATGATAGAACCATTTACTCCGAGGCCGTTTGCTACGGATTGTTGATTCATATTCCAGGGAAGGTTTATATTCTGCATAGAAGCCGAAGTTGACCTCAGTTCGAATTCATGGTCATCTATGTAACCAACCACTACTCCATCTGACATACCACCAACGATATTGGTCTTCATCTTCCTGAGAGTACTTTCCAAACGAGCAGCATAGGCTTTTTCACTTTCTCCAGCAGTACGAGGAGGTTTAGCCATCTTAGCTTCAAGGAAACCAACCATACCCATTACCTCCATGATATGTTTGAAATTCTTTCGCATGGTATGCTGACCAGCGATAGAATCCAAAGCCGACATAAATGGAGGTACCCCGTAGGGTTCATCGGTATCATTGTACATACCAACATAACAATAGGTCTCGGTATTCAATCGTATGAATGAATCCTTGAGACCATCTACCAAATGAGGATTCCTTTGGTATGGGTGATATACTCCATTGTTCTCTCTCTTAAACCTTATAGTTTCTGGTTTAATGAAGAGTATAGTTTCCAATCCTGTTAACTTCTTGTTTGGTACTCCTTCCACCGATATAGCACCACTAACAAGAAGCTGAACTATGAACTTGTTTACCAACCCATCTATTCCGGCTGTATACTTCGACCACCTCTTGGATACATTCCTTAAATGTTCCCTCATCTTGGTGGACTCCTCGGGAGTGTTGTTTGGGAAGTCGATAGTATGACCTGTATTCGACAACTTAAACATGTCCTGCAATGCAATGCTGACGTCCGGGTTTATCTTGTACAAGTCCCGAATAATAGGTATTAGTTCTGTTCTGAACGTTGGGGTAACTAAGTTCGTCATACCATTGAGAGTGGTAATGAGTTCAGAGTTCCCCACACCATCATCTGGTTGAGAAACTCTGCCCGGACTTATTGAACCCTTTCCCTCATCTTTGTTCTGAGATTCCACAGGCTTAGACCTGGTGAACCAACTGATAGGATTAAGTTTCATGTTATATTGAATGGTTTATGCTTACTGAGGAATTACTACAGTACCAGATGGACTGTGAGACCTGATATGATTTGTGATGGCTTTACCGAATATAGCATCATCGGAATATGTTTCACCTTCCAAATCCAGGTCCATAGAGGAGTTATTCATTCTATGCTTACCACGAGCAATAGGTCTTCCAGCACCGTCATAAATAAAGGTGTATGCTTCTTGTACAAAGAACGGGTCTTTTATAATTACGTTCTCTTCCCTGATATCCTTCTCTAAGTTCTCGATTATTACAGAACGGTTCTTGGTTGTAGTTAACCATCCAGGGAATTTATCTTCCTCGGGTCTGTTCTTCCTCTTCTTACGTAAGAGCTTAGTATAGAAGTATAAATTAGGATATCCCTCATCCTGAAGTATGGTAGTTACCGTCATACCAACGTCGTTAGTCTCTGGGGCTAACTTAGCAAAGTTATACTTCTCTCCAATATCTCCAAGGAGTCGGGCATACTTGTTCAGGGGTATTCTCCCCTTATATACTGCAGCCTCTTCTCCTTCTTTATCCATACAGGTGAAAGCAGAGTAGTCAGTACCTCTACCAGTAGCACAGTCACCACCAATAAAGTATTCTTTGTTCGGGTCTGGTTCGTTGAACTCTTTATACTGACCTTTGAGACGAGTATTGATAACAGGGTAGTCGAATAAGCATTCCTCTATAGCTTTAATATCAGCTAAGTCAAATACTGTATTACCTGATGATAGAAAGTCACCATCTATCTCCTGAGCAGTTCTCTTGGGACCAAGAGCAGCAGACATTTCTTCATACCATTTCTCATCTCGGTCAGGGTGCATCTGCCAATACAATCGGATTGGGTTGAATGGGTTGCCTCCAGATATGGCATCTACCCAAGTACCATGGAAGAAGTTCCCTACACCATAAGGGGTGTTATGAGACACGTAGTCTTCGTTGATGAGGTAAGATTCATCGTTTTCAACGCAAATATCATAAATGGTATCGTAATACTTTCTAACTACTTTCAGCTTAGAAAGATAGATACTTGTACCACGTTTACCAGATACAATACGTTGAATATAAGACTTATTCAGTTTAACCTCAAACTTATTCTCAATCTCCTGAGATATCTTCTCCAACACTCCATAATAGTAACCAAGCTCTTGATAACGATACCTTATGTAAGCTACTACTCTTAAGTCGTAGTTGAATCCACCTTTTAGTTTAGACCCAAGCTTCATTCCATAAGAATATTTTGCAGCTTTTTGACTGTTCTCAGCTACTGTAACTATCTGGAGATTGGTTACATAGTTATCCGATGGATTATTGTTTATGTGGTCAACTACATATCCTTTTGGAATTTCTCCTAAGAATACTTTAGCCACCAGATTGTGGACACATATCTTTTTCTTTTGACCCTTATTCCACAACCTTATATTTAGGTATCTCTCCCTATTATTACAAGGTCTTGGTAACTTCTCTACCCTCGTCCCATTCTTTACAATGAAGATTCTTCCCCAGTTGGAGACTTCATAGTTTGGATAACCAGGTATGGGTTTGCATATCTCTTTCTTGGGTTTTACGGTTACTGGATTCTGCTCCAGACCGCTTATACCAGTATGATAGAAGATAGCAGGTATATCTCGTTCGATTATCTCTGAAACAGGTAACCAACCTTCAAGAGTATACAACTTATGTTTTGGAGTACATTTAATAACCCTACCTTGTTCATTGTGAACTTCCCAAGTTTTCAGTACACCCTTATTTACAGAACCAAGTACTCTCTGCCACTTTCCAGTATGTGATAATACTCTCAGCCCAAGATGTGATATATCCATCTTACCAAAGGTCTTAGGACATATAGAATCAACTCTGAAAGGTCCATCTTTACCTATTATCTGAGTGTCACCCGTGATACATGAGTTTACTATAGCCGCACCACCGGTCGATAGAGTAGGGAAAGCTGATGCCCAGATAGTTGAAGCCCATCTTACGATTGCTGCCTCATCAATCACCAACAACGACAAAGATTCAGAACGACCAGCTTGGTCAGAGGTTGGTATAGATTCAATAACTGAACCGTTTGCAAACTCTATAGTTGATACAGAACCAAACTCTCCTGCACGACCGTTTATGATAGGCTCTTGCAGATATGAGGGTAGGTTCTTGTACATGAACTTAATCTTCTTTAGTACCTTCTTTGCTACGGTGTCCTTGATTGAGATAATATTTATCTTCTTGTTAGGGTGATACATTGCTAACCAAAGACAGTAGAGAGAGATTAGCTCAGTAATACCAGCCTGACGAAACTTTAGGATGATATTGAACCTGTTGAGCATGAATTGGTATAGCACTGCTTTCTGAAAAGGGTAGAGCAAGAACTTTACCATGCCCAACACTGGGTTTATCACGTAGCAGAAAGTAGAAAAGAAGAACGGGTCTTTCATCACCCGAACCAATGTCTTAAGTTGTTCGGGTGTAAGACTTGCATCTTCAACTAATGTCTTCTTTCTTGCCATGTCAGAAATTGTATGAAATTCTTAGGTACGGGTCGAGACCTAAATTATCCCGAAGTTTAGGATAATAGTTGATATTCAACCCGGCTTCATAATTAAATTTACTGGTATTGTATTTCAAGCCTAAATCCAAATCATGGAAGTTATGTACTGGTCGTATGGTATACTGAGCTACTGGATTAAATCTTTTTAAGAAAGATGTTTTCTTATGGGTTAATTTACCATCCAGGTAGTTATATTGATAACGAAAGTAATTAACTGAATACTCCTCAGTAATAAGCTTACAATCAGTATTGAATGTAGTGATAGATAGTTTATCCCTATTTGAAAGTATTTGCAATAATTTAGGAGCCAGAGGATAATTGGTCAGGAATAATTCATTGTATTCAATTTTAGTTGAATCCTTTTGAACGATAGTAACTACTCTATCAACATATTCAATTCGTTCGATAGGAACAGAATCTATCTGATAGAGGAATACCATTTTGGGTAATTGAATCTTAGGGAATTCAACCTTTGGTACAAAGGGTTTATTAACCCAAATGGTATCAGGTTGCTCAGTAGAATTTTTAAGGTCATGCCTTAATTCAGAATTTCGGTTCCATAGCCAAAATATGGTTAAGGCCATAATTATAAAGGCTAAGGTTAGGATTACATTTTTCATCTTCTTTTATGTGTTTAGTTTTTCTTTCATATACCCCCCTTAAACACGTGTATAGATAATAATATACTGTTTAAGGTATATTATTATCACGCGCATATACGAGGGGGAGTCATCGTAAAATAGAGGCCTTTTTAAGGCACCTTTTTAACCATAATCCGACCTCATATACAGAGCCCTTGGTTAAGGTATTCCTTCCCTTATTTAACCAATAAGTTGGATTAGCCTTATCAAAATAAATTCGGAAGGTTTTGGGAAAGCCCATAATCACCCGGTATTCTTCAAGGCCCATAATCCTTCCGTGGGGATTGAATTGCCTGGATGAAGGTCTTACGGTTAATGGGTAACTTCTTTTTCTATTGCGATATACTCCCGGTAGAGTCTTCATCTTCTGAGTTCTCATAGGCCACTTGTAGTCATTTTTGAACTCAGTTCTCCATAGCTTTCTTACTTGAGCTACTGTTAGAGTGGTTTTAGATTTATCAGCATAGTGATACATGGCTAACTTTTTATCATCAGCTTCCCGATAATTTAGGTCTCTCCTAACCTCTCTTTTCAATTGACACAGATTCTTGGGTTTTGTAACCTGAAAAGTATGGTCAAATATCTGTGGGTTGATTTTGGAGTCTTTTCTAACTCCTATCAACACCAGACGTTTCCTACTTTGTTGGGAATTACCAAATACCGTAACGGAGTGACAGTGCACTATAAGTTTATAATCGGGTAAATTATGTTCCCATTCCCAGATAGGGATAAAATCTAGAAGTTTTGGGAGGTTCTCAAGCATAAATATTGCTGGTTTGAACTTCTTAATACTAGAAAGATACAGATTAAGGGTAACATCTTCCCGGGGTTTGCCCAGGGATTTTTTCCTGGAATATGAGAATACTGAGCTATGCCCACATGATGGAGAGCCTAATATTAGGTCTATTTTGGAATTTTTTACCTCTTCCAGTGACCTTACAAACGGTATATCACCAAAATTAAGCTTCCATTGCTCTTCTTTTTTGGAATGGAATACTGCTCTGGGTTCTACATTAGCTATAAGATGTTCCTTAAACTCAAAAAGGAGCGCTCCTTGGGCTCCACAGATACCTAAGACATTCATTGAAAATAGAATTTTATAATATATACCGGAAGGTCTTGCAAAGACTACTTTAATATGCAAATTTAATATCAAAACTACATGAAAGTTGGTGATTTATTACTGGTAACAGGTCCTGCCTTCTTTGAAAAGACGGCAATTAAGGAGAGGAAAAAGGGGGTTTATACTCTCGAGAATGGTATTAAGACAGATAGAGATCTCAATCCTATCAATTCTAAGTATCAAATCGAGGTTTTTAACGAAGAAAAGTATAAAACTCTGGTAGCACAGAGAACTTTGAACCATGATTTGGAGAAATTGGCCGCTATCAACAAGAAAGGGATTAAAAATCCTGATATAATCCGGTATGCAGCTGCCAAAATCAGTCGTATTATCGAAAAAATAGAAGGAAAATGATACGTTTCTTATTACATTGGATTACAGTAAACGTTATTAGTTACTCTGCATATTGTGGAGGTATGACTTGGAAAGCTTTGAAAGGAGTAAACAAGGAATATGAAGGTAATGAATCTTGGTCCAAAGGTAAGAAAGAAACTATTCAAACACTCATAATTTGTATCACCATCATAATAATCATATCATGTCTGATATCTTAATGACTGCTAATCCTGCTCCGGCTTGGTTGGGTTATACCCTTTTAGTGTTCTACACCCTCGGATTTATCTTCTGCCTATTTATCAGAAGTGTAATCGAAGAAACTCCTCTTAAAAAAGCCTCCAACCCAGTTAGATATGGAGTTTTATTCCTTATATGGGCAGTTAGTCCGGCAGTAATAACTGGATTATTTATACTAACCCTCAAAATTCTTTTCAAGAATGATACTCGAGTTAAACGACATTGAAATAATTTTAAGGAAAGCCAGTGATGAAGAGAAGCAATCCATTCCGGTTTGGGATGCTTATATAGAGAAAGTAATCATAGACGGGAATATTCCTTCCCTTTTACGGGATAAACTCACTGGTAAGATAAATAATCTTACTCAGGGATTCACCCAAAAGTTCAGTGGTCAATTAAAGGGTAATATTGAAAATGAGATATTGTCCTTAGAGGAATATGTATACCGTAAACATGACCTAACCTTTACTAAGCTAAGAGTAGTAAGAGAACATTATTCATTAAGAATAACTACAGCTAAAGGTCAAACATTCGATATTTGGGAACCTTAATAAAAATATCTATATGGCAGTAAAAGTTTATACTCCGGGTCAGTTCTATGCTGCTGGTGGAGTAGTAGAGGAAATGTTTTACCAAGAAGTTGGTAGAACAAAGAAGTACTTAAGGAAGAGAGTTGGTTTTGTACGTTCTTTTGAACAAGTAATCAAGAATCTAAAGGATGAAGCTTGGAGAAAGTTTCATTACATGAAAGCTAACGTTAGAGGGGTAGATTATACCTTGGTATATGACCCCGATAATAAGGAATACCCCTATCTTTTCGTAGAAACCAAGTTCTACTTCAAACAAAAGGCCAAGGTTAAAGAACCAGACCAAAAGTAGTAAATGTAATCACACAAAAGAGGTCAGTATTTATCTGACCTCTTTTCCCTTTTAATATTATTCCACCAAGGTGTGGTATCGATAAGTAAGTATTCCTGTAGATGTGATAGTAACGGTGACTATGGCTCTAGTTTGGTCGTCGTTAACGAAACCTTCTCCAACGGGTTGAATACCGTCTACATAATAACTATGACTAAAGTGAAACTCTACCTCTGAATTATAAAGTCTGAACCCCGTGGATATGGCCTTCTGTTCATATATACCATCATAATCATAACTATCTACTATCATAATGCCATCTATCTGTTTATTTTCAACTTGATTGTAGATAGTTATCAGTTCAACTTTAGATAGTACATTGGTCGTCCAAGCTCCCGTATCATTGCTTGGTAAGGGTAATTTTGCGAATTTCATATCATCTTCTTCTATTATGATTGGTACGTTTTGAGAATGGAATCCTAACATAGCCGTATTGTATGTGTTTAATGGTAAAAGTATTTCTTAGAAGAAATACTTTTATGCGTATATAAGGACCTTAACACCAAAAGCTATGTTAGGATTTCACTCACAGAATGTATTACAAATCTTGGAAAATATGAAGCCGATAATTTTTAGAATCAATGTTACCGATGAGGGTGAAATAACCTTCAATAAAGTAGAAGGAATGACCAATTCCCAGGCCTATGAACTAATGCTTCGGAATGGTTATGGTAAAGAAGGCGATGAACCTGACAGCTTTAAGAAGTCCAAGTTCTCCAGAAGCAACCCAAATTGTAGGGTTTCCCTATTACCATTTAGACTTTGACAATCAGAAGCTGACTATAAAGGTAAATAACTCCGGTATACAAATGCCAACAGACGACCAAGTACAGATAATAGACTACATTACCCTATATGCCAATGGAGATTTAGATATCCAGTTATTAGATAGGTAATCGTTCTAAGAGGGGCTCACTACCAAGGGTCCCTCTTATTGGGTGTATACCTTGATACCGAAACGATATCTTCAGGTCTATATCCCTTAAATTCATGAATACTATGTTAAAGGTTTTATTTCATATCCTTTTCTATATCCTTTTCTTCCTTATGGGATTCACACTTACATTGGGAATAATGGGTGGGGTCCTTTGCTCGTTGCAGAAACATTCTAGTAAATTATTACAAATAATAGGTGAGTTATTCATATTCGGAATAATTTGCATTCTGGTAGTCACTCTTACAATAGTTATAATTAAACCCTATGCCTAATCATGGAACAGAAAGAGAAGAATAGGATTATCCTGGAATGGATAACCAAAGCCAAGGAGATTTATGTGAATACCATTATTAATTGTGGAATGTGCAAGTCATTCAAATTGGCTGTATTAAGGGATTCAGAATTAGAGAAGTCTTTGATTTGTATCTTACAGGATATGGGACATGAGTCAGAGATACTTGATGGTAAACTATTGTATAATCCTGAATGGCCTTTTATACTTATCCCTGAATTTAACTTTGAGTTTTTGGGTGGGGATAAAACTACTAAAGCTTATATGGAAGTTCAAAACCATAAGTTGACCCTTTGAGAAATATATTGGTGGAGCAAGTGGGATAGTGAAGTAAGGATTAAGGCATTTGATAATCTGATAAGGATATATAAGGCTAAATCATAGGCCTTATAATTGGAGCCTTAAAAATATCCTGGGAAAATTTTATGAAGAGCCTTTAGATGGGTTCTTCATTTTGTGTAGGGAGAGGGGGGATGTGATTATGTGGCATGTGCCTTTCAGGAAGAGCTTAATGCGAGGTTCTCAAAAACATCTAGCAGTAAAACGGGACCACGGTGTCCCTATCGCAAAATTAAATTTTATTAAAAATAGGGGACAAATTTGTCCCCTATTCGATTTTATTTACTTGCTTTCTTTTTCATTCATTGCAAGTAAGAAATTTTTGATTGTGTCCTTTTTTTCTGTATTTGCATTTGCATCGACGATGCAATTTGCATTTATATATACTTGCTTTGCATATTCTTGCCATGCTTTTTTTAGTGCTTTCCTTTTTTCGGCATTTTTGTTACTCGCAATAAATTCTGCTATGAACGCATCCAACTTTTTACGCAACTTCATTCGCAGATTCTTTTTTTCTTTGTCGGTTTTACATTCTGCAAAGATTTCTTTTTTGTAGATGCTTTTTCTTTCGTTGGTCGAAAAAATTTCGTTGCCAATTGCTAAAATTTCATTTGCTTTCATAGTAGTAAAATTTTTAATTGGTTTAACTTTTATTAGTTCTTTTCTGTATTACAAATATACAACAAATATTTTCAATTACAAAATTTTAGACATAAATTTTGATTATATTTTTCTATAGTAGAACCGATTAGAATAAATATTGCCTATTAAGGAATTAGGGTGTTATGGTAGGTGGGTTTAATGGTAGGTTGAGTATAAGGTTATTGTTGGTAGGAGGGTTTGTTGGTATAAGGTCTGATTGAAATATGGCCTTAGCTGGTGCCAGTGGGTACCTTAATTCCCTTGCTAAGGCCTTTAATATTCCTTTTCATTTTCGGCCTTGGTCCTTGGGAATCTAGAACTATATAATTTTATAACTAAGTAAACTTATATTCCGTAAGTACTAAGTTTCTATGATATGCCCCTACTTGCAAATGGGAACACTTTATTTTGCATTGCACTTTAGGAAAATTTTGAATACAGGGTTGGGATTGGTGCCAAGAGGTGCCTGCATGGCCTATAATATAAAAGGCCTATAAGCCAAGCTACTAAAAGCGATATAAGGCCTTAACCATGTACATACCTAAAAGGCCCACTATAAGGTAGGCCTAAGTTTAGGTTTAACCTGGGTTTATTCCAGGTAGGATATATTTAGGAGAATAAGCCCGTCGGCGATATTTGATGAGGTTATTCGGATAGAGCCCAGGTCTGAGTTAAGTTCGAAGTTGAGTTTTTCGATTAGGGGAGTTTCGAAGTCCCGGTCGGATTCCTGGTAGGAGGTATCCAGGATAAGGGAGGTGATTTCGGCACCGTGGGCAGAATCGAGAGCCCAGTTGTGAGGAGCATAGAAGGAGAGTTCCTCGGGTTGAGGGAGAAGGTCGGTGAGGGTTTGAGCAATTTGGGAAATTGCAGGGAGTGCAGAGTTGAGCATGGAGAAGGTTGCAAGTTGGTTTTGCAGTTGGTTCTCAATTTGATTTTTAATTTGATTTGCTTTCATAATTGTAAGAATTAAATATTAGTTATTTCTTTTTTCTTTATACAAATATAAGAATAATATTTAATATACACAAATTAAATATTAGGGCCTTCAAGTGGGCCTAAGGTTTATGGCCACTATAAGGCACCGTATGGTGCCCAAGTTGAATCCATAAAGGCCTTATAAGCTCATAAATAAAAAAGGCCTGGGTTGGCAGGCCTAACAGAAAAGAGAAATGAAAGCAAATAGGTGAGCCAACCCCCACCTATGCCAATGTCTCCATATAGGTTATATACATTCCCAAATCACTATCCGCAAAGGTTAATGCAATCCCAGCCCGGTTCGAAGTTACCATGGTAATCCCGTTACCTGCCTCGTAAGCCTTATCCTTAATTAACCCCTTAACCGATGCAATTAAATCAAATCTTTTCATAACCTTAAAATTAGTTAATTATTATTATACTGTATTACAAATATAATATAATTATACTATATATGCAAATTAAATATGAAGGCCTTTGAAGGTTAGATTTTATCGACCTCCAAACCTTCCGGACCCATATTCAGGATATAACCTGCCTGAATCAAATTATTAACTACCGAGGGTACACATTTCTTAATATGCAACCTGAATTCCGATTGACCCATATATCCCACGAAGTTATCCTTAGGAGTATTGATGGCCAATTCAGTCGAATGGTGTTTGGAAATGATTTCCAGGGCAGTGGTAAAATCTTTAGAATTAAGCATGGCTTTATGGATTTAAGGATTATTCGTATATAAAGTATTGACCAAAGGCCTTAACCTCGAAGGCCTTCTTTACATTGGGATGGTTATATACCTCTTGGGTATATATTGTAACCAAAGCTCCGATAATGAATCCCATCGTTAAGAGTAGGGATATTAGGATTACCTTTCTGATTCTTTTCATGGCCTTAAATGTTTTAGGGTATTATTTCTTTTTTCTTTATACAAATATAATCATAATATATTATATATGCAAATAATTCTTTAAGGCCTACCTTTAAGGTAGTTTAGGGCCTTAAAAGGTACCCTAAATGTGCCTTAACTTGAGAAATCAAATCTCCAATACTCTATTCCTGGCATATCGATTTTAGACACCTGTTCCAAAATCCCCTAAAAGACTCGCATATATATATATATATATATAATATAGATTGTATTCTTTAGGGATTAGGATTAAGGCCCTTAAAGGCACCTAAGTGTACCAATGAAGCTATTCATTTATTCTCATGTATAGACAAGTAGAGTGGCCATAAGTCTCTTTATCGAAAAGGCCTTAGCTATTGGCCTTAACCTTGCCTTAAGAGACTTATGATTATATAATATAGACTTGATTAAGGTAAGGGTTTGGGTACCTTAAAGGCACACTTTTGGGCTCTCTTTGGGTCTTAGGGCCCTAAGTCTGGTTAGCTACTACGTATAGTAACAAAGATAGCTCCAGAGCTCTTAGGGTACACAGTTGAGAGGGCCCATCACCTACCTTAAATTTTTTTCCTCACCCCGATTTTATGGCCCTTGGACTTCTTCGATATCTGAACCTTATCATCGACTGCCTGTTAACTTTTGCCCTAACCTAACACATAAATAAAAGGCCTCTAAGATATAAGCCAATCCTAAAAGCCTTATATGATTGATGATTATAAGTATATGTATTTATATACGCCTTATATATATATAGGATGATGTTATGGATATTTGATTTCTTTTGTGTTTTGGGGTAGAGGGTATTAGAATCCTGGCTTTAGGTTGAGATGCCTTAATACTTCCCTTAGTTCGGAATCTGTATAAGCCTTTGCCTTTTGGATTGGGATGTTGTTATGGTTTGAGGCTATGATGATGGCCTTTTCTTTTGATACCTTAATTGATTTTCTTTGTTTCATGGGTTATTTGGATTTGTAGGTTGGGAAGAAGTCGAATTCTATATACCACCTCAGCCAGGAGATGATGATGTAAAATGGGCTTTGGGATGTGATTACTATGGTTGGAAGTAGTACCCATTCCTTGGGAGTAGAATTTGATAGGGCTGTGGCTTTGATTTTCATAATGGTTATTGTTTAGGGATTTTTATCCAGATTCCTTGTGTCCTTAGTCCTTTGCGTCTTAGGGTTTGTTCGTGTTTGATTTGGTTGATTAGGTTAAGGATATGTTGTCTGTATTTTCTTTGGAATGCCCATTTACGGGATGGTAGTTCTTTGTAGAGTTCGGATAACTTTGCATTAAGTTGATTCATTGAGAGATCTCTTAATTCTCTGGATTCAGTGCATTTC
>ERZ894194.1436-NODE-1436-length-13057-cov-17.917859_pt1 | contig 13057 bp, 10 predicted proteins | sample MGYA00380283_ERZ894194 | MGnify/ENA primary metagenome ERZ894194 (study PRJEB32331, sample SAMN06328448) | human gut metagenome | biome: human gut microbiome; feature: stool | host: Homo sapiens | collected 2013-02-13 ... | reverse complement strand
TTCAAGCTCTTTACTGCAATTGAGATTGCCATTGAGATTGCTTGCGGATTTTAGGGTCAGACAAAACCAGTTTTTCATTCTGTGTTTCGTTTTCAATTTCTTCTGCAAGATCAATATTTACGTCAATATCATCGCAGCAGGCGTAGTTGTCGCGATATTGTTGATTACGTTTCATTTCTTGCTGAAAAAAACTGCTACCAAATAATGCTTTAAATAGATTCATAGTTTTAATGTTAAACGTTATGTTATAAATGTCTTTTTATTGCTTCCTCATAAATTCTCCGTATCCGTTCCCGAAGATGTGACGGCTCAATTACTGTAAGTGAACTACTACGTGAGAGCAATGCCATTACAAAATCATTAGTAATACGAAGGCGTAATCTGATTCGAAATTCCATCTCATTGTCCGTAATGATTTCTTGTGAATGATGCAAAGGAATCGATTTCAAGAAACTGCCATCTAATGCACTATAGCTTAGTTCAATATTTTCTACTGGAATATCTGTCTGATTCCAGATGCCGTAGCTGTCTTTAAATAAGTTGTTTGCATCAATATTCATATTTCTTTTGAAGGTTTCCTCATAAAGGATTTGGAGATTGCGGATACAGTCTATATTGAAAGTTTTTAATATGTTGTTGTCATAGGCGAGGAGATACCATCTTTGCTGGTCTTCTTTCAGATAATAAGGTAAGACTTTCTTTTTGCGTACTTTGTCTCCTTCACGTACATAAATATAACTGAATTCTACCGGGTGAAAGAATTTAATGGCTTTTATCAATGCCGGAAGACATTCACTGTCGTTTGGTCGATGATGTTCGGCAAGAACATAGGTGTGTAGGTTGGAAGTTTTGTCCAAAGCATTCAATAGGTCGAAGTTTAGCAGAAGCCGTTCGTACTGCTCCTTTTTCAAATCGTCTTCCTCATTGATATAATAACCGTTTTGTTTCTTATCAAAACAGATGCGGATACCAAATAGATCTTCTATATCCTTGAAGTCTCGCTGCAAAGTTCTTATGTCTACAGGTGTTCCATCTCGTTCTTCCATGCGATGTGTCACGTAGTTCTCCAATTCTTTACGTGGCACATACTGTTGAGGTCCTTTTAATTTATTGATAATGACCAGCATTCGTTGCATTCCTTCCCGTTTCTTGCCCATATTTGGTATTAATTTAAATTATCAAGAGCAAAGATAATGTCACGTGACGACAAAACATGTCGTTCTAAGAAAATTTCTAAGAAAACAAAGGGATTTTGATACGTATGCCCTTGTTTTTTTATACTTTTGGTGAAATTTTCAAAAGGTACGATTAAATGCTACATATTGAGAACATTTGTATTGCTTTTGGGACAGAGGTTCTTGTTTCCGGTTTTAATATGAAATTGGAAAGGGGAGAAACTGCCTGTATTGTAGGACAATCTGGTTGTGGAAAGACTTCGTTACTGAATGCGATAATGGGTTTTGTTCCGTTGAAAGAAGGGATAATCAGGATAGGAGGAATGGTACTGGATAAATCGACTATTGATACAGTCAGGCGGCAGATTGCATGGATTCCCCAGGAATTGGCATTGCCTTTCGAATGGGTGAAAGAGATGGTAGCTCTCCCGTTCGGACTGAAAGTGAACCGTTCTGTCCCTTTTTCGGAAGAAAGGCTTTTTGCCTGTTTTGATGAATTGGGACTGGAACATGAATTATATACCAAGAGAGTGAATGAAGTGTCGGGCGGTCAGCGTCAACGCATCATGCTTGCTGTAGCCGCTATGCTCAATAAACCTCTGATTATTATAGACGAACCTACTTCTGCTTTGGATGCCGATTCGACCGGTAGGGTCTTGTCTTTCTTCCGGCGACAGGCGGAAAGGGGAACAGCAGTGCTGGCCGTATCGCATGATAAGGATTTTGCTTCGGGTTGTCATTATTTAATAGAATTGTAACGATTGGAGAGAACGCTAACACGAATCGGATAGAATTGTTAAGAATACACTGTGGGAACGATTGATATATCATATTATAATCTTTTTATAGGCTTGCTTCTGCTTGCCATCCCGTTCTTTTATCTTTGGAAGTTTAAAACGGGACTACTGAAACCTGCCCTGATTGGTACAGTACGGATGATTATCCAACTGTTCTTTATCGGCATGTATCTGAAATATCTCTTTTTATGGAACAATCCCTGGATTAACTTCCTTTGGGTGATAATTATGATATTCGTAGCCGGACAGACAGCACTGGTGCGTACCCAGTTGAAACATCGTATCTTATTAATCCCTATTACGGTAGGATTTCTTTGTAGTGTTGTACTGGTAGGCTTGTACTTTATCGGTATTGTTCTTCAATTGGACAATATATTTAGCGCCCAATACTTTATTCCGATATTCGGTATCCTGATGGGTAATATGCTTTCGAGCAATGTGATAGCTTTGAATACGTATTATAGCGGATTAAAACGTGAGCAACAGTTGTACCGTTATTTACTGGGGAACGGAGCAACAAGGCAGGAAGCGCAGGCTCCATTTATCCGACAGGCCATTATTAAATCCTTCAGTCCGCTGATTGCGAACATTTCCGTGATGGGATTGGTTGCTCTTCCCGGCACAATGATCGGACAAATTCTGGGAGGAAGCAGTCCGAATGTTGCCATCAAGTATCAGATGATGATTATGGTGATTACTTTTACGGCATCTATGCTGTCGCTGATGATTACTATTTCATTGGCTTCACGCCGATCTTTTGACGCATATGGGAAATTATTAGAGGTAACCAAAGAACCCCGAAAATGACAATTACCGATCAGATATTCCGTAAAGTGGCTGAAACTTCTATTCCGCATTTTTTTATAACAGTGGAGTTTTCGGCATCCGGCACTGAAATGCCGGAACATATCGAATCGTTCCTGCGGGAAAAGCACAAAGCAATTCTTCGTGGAGCCAGCGGGCGTAAATTTATCTATAAAGAAGGAGAGTGGCGGCTTATTTTCACTTTCTTTCCTACCGACAGTGTGGTAGACGAGCGGTATGCGCTGAAAAACAAAGTACAGATGAAAAGCGAAAGATAGACGCTAAGACAACGGGTTATCTTTGCTTTTAGCTCCGGTTGTGAGCACATTGATTACTTGCCTTTCAACATTCCCCATAAGCAGCGAAGCTGCACGAATTGTTCTCCGGGTTGCACATACCCGCCTTCAAACATCTTTTCCGACACTTTAAATTTGGAAAGATGATGGCGTATGTACGTCTCTACAGCCGGGGATTGTTTTTTGACGAATGACATCAAATCGACCTTTCCATCTTCACGAATGAGAACATGGGCTTTGATGGTACGAAAGCCGTACTCTTTGCAGTGTTTGGTTTCTGCTTTATCAATCCAGAAGATAGCAGTAGCTTTGACCGTATCTGCCGTGCAATCTTCGGCATTGTCAATTTCTGTAGACTCGGTTACAGCCGTTTCCGTATTATCACTCTTTTTGAGTTGACAGGAGGTCGTCACAACTATCAGCAACAGTAGAGTCAGAATTGTTTTCATCGTATTTATTATTTAGTGGAAGTAAAAATACAGATTTTCAATAAATAACGGAAGTTTTACGCAGAATTTTATAATTAGTTTTTATTCCGGCATTGATTTTTATCCATATTTGTCCGATGAAAACAGGCAAAAGGCAAAAAGAATATACACTCTCTTTGCCTTTTGCCTATTGATAAAACTGAAAAATGAAATCAATTGTTTAATCTGAAACTGATGTAGATATAGTTAGGGTTTAGCGGAAGTCTTTCAGTTCTTCCTGTAATTTCTGGCGCGTGAAGAAGATACGGCTCTTTACAGTGCCCAACGGAAGATTCAGTTTTTCTGCAATTTCGCGGTATTTGAATCCGGAAACGTGCATGGCGAACGGAATTCTGTATTCTTTCGGAAGAGCATTGACTACGCGGTGCATCTCTTTCAGGTCGTATGTCTTTTCCGTACTTTCAAACCCTGCGTCTTGCGGTAAATTAAGATGGTAGAGATTGTCTGTATGGTCAATAAATGTCTGGTCACGAACTACCTTGCGATAGTTATTGATAAAGATATTGCGCATGATGGTATACATCCATCCTTTGAAATTTGTATCAGGTGTATATTTTTCTTCGTTATCTAATGCTTTTAATGAGGTTTCCTGCAGCAAATCGTTCGCTTCTTCGCGGTCTGTTGTCAGTTTGTATGCGAAACGTAGTAGTTCTTCCTGAACGCCTACCAAGTCTTTTCTGAAGCTTAAACTTTTCATATGTGTTGTTTTTAAAATGTGAGTATTCGTTGTTAAAATTTTGATGTTGCAAGTTTAAGGTATTTTGTCGATCCCGCTGGGGGAGAATCCGACGGAATTTAGGGGAATTTCTATCATCGGATAGTTTTTAGGTCTTATTTGATAGTTTTCGGGTGGTGTTTGATATCTTTTACGGTGGTCTCAAGAAAACGGATAACGATAAATTCTCTAAAAAACGACCGTTTAGTATGATTATTCCTTTTTTATTTATTATATTTGCAACCAAATTTTCTACCAAATAATGAAAATTAAGCAAATAGTAAGCGCCCTTGAACGATTCGCGCCTCTGCCATTGCAAGACGGCTTTGATAATGCCGGCCTGCAAATCGGATTGACAGAAGCGGAAGCAACAGGGGCTTTGTTGTGTCTTGACGTTACTGAAGCTGTGTTGGATGAAGCGATCGCGTTGGGTTACAATCTCGTCATATCTCATCATCCGCTGATTTTTAAAGGGTATAAATCCATTACGGGCAAGGATTATGTGGAACGCTGTATATTGAAAGCAATAAAGAATGATATTGTGATTTATTCGGCGCATACCAATCTGGATAATGCACAAGGTGGAGTCAATTATAAGATAGCCGAAAAAATCGGATTGAAGAATTTGAAAGTGCTTGAGCCGAAAGAGAATAACTTGGTTAAGTTGGTGACGTTTGTCCCTTACGCACAAGCTGACGCGGTACGCGAAGCACTGTTTGCTGCCGGATGCGGAAATATAGGCGACTATGATTCATGCAGTTATAATCTGAAAGGAGAGGGAACTTTCCGGGCAAAAGAGGGAACGCATCCTTTCTGTGGAACAATCGGAGAACTGCACCACGAAGAGGAGGTGAGGATTGAAACGATTCTTCCTTCCTTTAAAAAGGCGGAAACTATCAAGGCTTTATTGGCTGCCCATCCTTATGAGGAACCGGCATTCGACATTTATCCGTTATTGAACGACTGGTCACAGGCGGGATCGGGAATTGTCGGTGAATTGGATGAATCGGAGACAGAGCTCGAATTTTTGAAACGCATCAAAAAGACATTCGAAGTGGGATGTTTGCGTCACAACAAGCTGAAGGGAAGAGAGATACAGAGAGTGGCATTGTGCGGCGGTGCAGGTGCATTTTTGCTTCCACAGGCAATCCGGTCGGGAGCGGATGTTTTTATTACCGGCGAAATTAAATATCATGATTATTTCGGCCATGAAGAAGATATTCTGATGGCAGAGATTGGTCATTACGAAAGCGAACAATATACAAAAGAAATTTTTTATTCCATAATCCGGGATTTATTTCCTAATTTTGCACTCCAATTGAGTAAAATAAATACGAATCCCATAAAATATTTATAAGTAAAATGGCTAGAGAAGCAAAAAAAGATCCGAATGAGTTGACGGTAGAACAGAAACTGAAGACACTGTTCCAACTGCAAACGATGTTGTCTAAGATTGATGAAATCAAGACATTGAGAGGTGAACTTCCGTTGGAAGTGCAAGACCTTGAAGATGAAATTGCCGGTTTGAGTACCCGTATCGACAAGATCAAAGCTGAAGTGGATGAACTGAAATCTGCTATTGCCGGCAAGAGAGTAGAAATCGAAACAGCAAAGGCTTCAGTAGAAAAATATAAGTCACAACAAGACAATGTTCGTAACAACCGTGAATATGACTTCTTGACAAAGGAAATCGAATTCCAGACATTGGAGATCGAACTTTGCGAAAAGAGAATCAAAGAATATTCTGCTGATAAAGAAGAAAAAGAGGCTGAAGTGACAAAGAACGATCAGATTCTTAACGAAAGAATGAAAGACCTGGAGCAGAAAAAGAGCGAACTGGATGAAATTATCTCTGAAACCAAACAGGAAGAAGAGAAATTGAGAGACAAAGCTAAAGACTTGGAAACTAAGATTGAACCACGTCTGTTGCAGTCTTTCAAACGTATCCGCAAGAACTCTCGTAACGGATTGGGTATTGTGTATGTACAACGTGACGCATGTGGTGGTTGCTTTAACAAGATTCCGCCCCAGAGACAGCTGGATATCCGCTCTCGTAAGAAAGTAATCGTTTGCGAATACTGCGGACGTATTATGATTGACCCGGAATTGGCTGGTGTGCAAATCGAACACAAGGTGGAAGAAGCTCCGGCAACTACTACCAAAAGAGCTATCAGAAGAAAAACTGCTGAATAAAGAAAGCAGTGAAGTAGTAAGTAAAGTTACTATTTTGATATATAAAGTAAGCCCTGCAGCAATGCGGGGCTTTTTTTGTTTTAGTAAGTGCCCGTATAAAGGGAAATCGAATACTTCAAAATAATATTGCGTCGCGTGGGAGTTTTACTCCAATTTTACTCCGGTAAACAAACTTACCCTTTAGTTGTTATCTTTTCATTTCATAAAAACCTGAACTGATATGAATATACGAGTGTGGGGCACATCGCTCCTTATGTTTCTTTCAACTGTAACTGCGGTTGGACAGACTGCAAACCGTTATTTGAAAGCTCCGCTCCCTAACGATTGGGAAGAGAGCGGGGAAGTGTTTCAACAGATACTTCCGGTGGATGACCATTGGTGGAAGTCATTCCAAGACGCCAAACTGGACTCTTTGATAGCTCTGGCAGTAGATCGTAATTATTCCGTTGCAATGGCAATCAACCGTATAGCCGCTGCCCGTGCCAATCTTTGGATAGAACGTAGTAATTTCTTTCCTTCCATCGGACTGAATGCAGGGTGGACCCGTCAGGAAACAAGTGGAAATACCAGTTCGCTGCCTCAAACAACGGATCATTATTATGATGCTTCGTTAAGTATGAGTTGGGAGCTGGATATCTTTGGCAGTATCCGCAAGCGGGTAAAAGCACAGAAAGAGAATTTTGCCGCCAGTAAGGAAGAGTACACAGGTGTTATGGTTTCGTTGGCTGCGGAAGTAGCCTCGGCCTATATCAATCTAAGGGAATTGCAACAAGAACTTGAGGTGGTGAAGAAAAACAGTGCTTCGCAGGAGGAAGTTTTGAAAATCACGGAAGTACGCTATAATACCGGACTTGTTGCCAAGCTCGATGTGGCACAGGCTAAGTCTGTGTTGTATAATACGAAAGCCTCCATTCCTCAACTGGAAGCGGGTATCAATCAGTATATAACGACATTGGCCGTTTTATTGGGAATGTATCCGCAGGATATTCGTCCGGTTCTCGAATCCGGCGGAACACTGCCCGATTACATGGAACCGATCGGAGTGGGGCTACCTGTCGATTTGTTATTGAGACGGCCTGATGTACGAGGTGCGGAATTGAGCGTGAATGCACAAGCGGCATTGCTGGGAGCCTCAAAAGCGGATTGGTTGCCGAAAGTTTTCTTGAAAGGATCATTTGGATATGCCGCCCGTGATTTGAAGGATCTCACCAAAAGTAAAAGTATGACTTATGAAATCGCTCCGTCATTGAGCTGGACTATTTTCAACGGAGGACAGTTGGTGAACGCAACCCGACTGGCAAAAGCGCAACTGGATGAAGCGATCAATCAGTTTAACCAGACGGTTTTGACTGCCGTACAGGAGACTGACAACGCTATGAATGGCTACCGGAATTCAATCAAACAGATTGTCGCCCTGCGGGAAGTGCGTAATCAAGGGATTGAGACATTGAAACTTTCACTGGAACTGTACAAGCAGGGGCTCTCGCCTTTTCAAAACGTACTCGATGCGCAACGTTCTCTGTTATCTTACGAGAATCAGCTGGTACAGGCACAAGGGAGTTCACTTTTGCAACTGATAGCCCTCTACAAGGCTTTGGGAGGCGGTTGGAGAGAATAAAAAAATCAATCAAAAAATATATAACCTAACAGATATGAAAAAACTGATGTATATCTTTCTTGCACTGCCTATATTGACGGGTTGCAAGGAGAAGAAAAGTGCAGGAGCGATGGGAGGTATGCCCACTCCGGAAATTAGCGTGACCAAACCCATAGTGGAGGATATTACTTTGACGAAAGATTATCCGGGCTATCTGACAACTGAAAAAACGGTGAATCTTGTGGCCCGAGTGAACGGAACCTTGCAGTCTACCTCGTATGTTCCTGGCGGACGAGTGAAACAGGGACAACTGCTGTTTGTCATTGAACCTACCTTGTATAAAGACAAGGTGGAGCAGGCAGAAGCAGAACTGAAAACCGCCCAGGCTCAACTGGAATATGCCCGTAATAATTATAGCCGTATGAAAGAGGCTGTAAAGAGTGATGCTGTCAGTCAGATACAGGTGCTTCAGGCTGAATCGTCTGTGGCAGAAGGGGTTGCAGCTGTCAGCAATGCGGAAGCTGCTTTGAGCACCGCCCGTACAAACTTGGGATATTGTTATGTTCGTGCGCCGTTTGATGGTACTATCAGTAAGGCGACGGTGGATGTAGGAAGTTATGTCGGCGGCTCGTTGCAGCCGGTTACATTGGCTACTATTTATAAGGATAATCAGATGTATGCTTACTTCAATGTTGCTGATAATCAATGGTTGACGATGGCTATGGATAACCAGCAATTACCTGCCAATCTTCCGCAGAAAATAATGGTTCAACTGGGAAAGGAGGGAACTGAAACTTATCCGGCTGCCCTCGACTATCTTTCACCCAATGTAGATTTGAATACAGGAACGCTGACGGTTCGTGCCAATTTTGATAATCCGAAAGGGATATTGAAGAGTGGGTTGTATGTAAGCATTACTTTACCTTATGGAGAAGCTAAAAATGCGGTGCTGGTGAAAGAAGGTTCTATCGGGACCGATCAGTTGGGCAAATATTTATATGTTGTAAATGATTCGAATATAGTTCATTACCGGCATATTGAAATAGGGCAGTTGGTCGACGGCACTTTACGGCAGGTAGTGGGAGGACTTTCTCCGCAAGAACAGTATGTCACAGAGGCTTTGATGAAAGTCAGAGACGGAATGAAGATAAAGCCTCTTCCTGATTCTCTTCCTAAGAGAGAAAAGTAAAGTCTCTTTGCTAACTGATTGACTAACAACTGAAATCAATAAAGGTGATGTACTTAAAACCGATTAATTAACAAAAGTAACTTTCTTGCTCCTTCTCTTTGGGAGAAGGCTGTGGAGAGGCTGCTTTTAAACCTATATATTATGTTTTCTAAGTTTTTTATCAACCGACCGATATTTGCTACTGTCCTTGCCCTGCTTATTGTAGTAGCCGGTCTGGTCACACTCAATATATTGCCTGTGGCGCAATTTCCGGAGATCACGCCGCCAACAGTGCAGGTCTCTGCCGTTTATCCCGGGGCAAATGCTGAAACTGTTGCCCAAACAGTGGGTATTCCTATCGAACAGCAGGTGAATGGTGTAGATGGTATGCTTTATATGTCTTCCAATTCTTCCTCTTCGGGAGCGTATTCTCTGACCATTACATTCGCTGTCGGTACGGACATCGATATGGCAACTGTGCAGGTACAAAACAGGGTAAGTATCGCGCAGTCATCACTGCCGGAACCGGTAGTTGTGCAAGGAGTCACTGTGCAGAAACAGTCTTCAAACATTGTGATGTTCCTGACAATGACTTCGCAGGATTCTGTATACAATAGCCTGTATCTGACTAATTATGCCAAACTGAATTTAGTAGACCAGCTGACACGTGTGCCCGGAGTGGGTGCTGTGAATGTTATGGGAGCGGGGGACTATTCGATGCGCATCTGGCTCGATCCGGAGGCTATGCGTATACGGAATATTTCACCGCAACAGGTTTATCAGTCTATCCAGTCGCAGAGTGTGGAAGTATCTGCCGGATATATCGGTCAACCTATCGGGCAGGATAATAATAATGCTTTTCAGTATACATTGAATGTCCAGGGACGATTGAAATCTCCAGAACAGTTCGGCGATATTATTATCCGCCGCGAACAGAACGGAGCGATGCTTCGCCTGAAGGATATTGCACGCATCGATTTGGGTTCTGCGTCATATAGCGTAGTGTCACGATTGAATGGAAAACCTACGGCTGCCATTGCTATTTACCAGCAACCGGGTTCCAATTCGCTGGATGTCTCCAAAGGAGTGAAGGCTAAAATGGAGGAATTGGCGGCAAGTTTTCCGAAAGGAGTTTCGTATAATGTCACTTTGGATACGACCGATGTGATCCATGCTTCTATTGATGAAGTGATGGTCACATTCTTTGAAACGACTTTGCTGGTGATTCTCGTTATTTTCCTGTTCTTGCAGAATTGGAGGGCTGTGATTATTCCTTGTATTACCATCCCGGTATCGTTGATTGGTACATTTGCTGTGATGGCGGCATTTGGTTTCTCTATCAACACACTGACGTTGTTCGGGCTGATTCTGGCAGTTGCCATTGTGGTGGATGACGCGATAGTGGTGGTGGAGAATGCTTCGAGGTTACTGGAAACCGGGCAGTACTCCCCCCGCGAAGCGGTGACGAAAGCGATGGGAGAGATTACAGGTCCGATTGTCGGGGTAGTGCTTGTATTGCTGGCTGTGTTTATTCCAACGATGATGATTAGTGGAATTTCGGGGCAGTTGTATAAGCAGTTTGCATTGACTATTGCTGCTTCTACTGTGTTGAGCGGTTTTAATTCGTTGACATTGACTCCTGCGCTCTGTGCGTTGTTTCTTGAAAAGAGCAAACCTTCTAACTTCTTTATATACAAAGGTTTCAATAAGGCTTATGACAAGACACAAGGAGTGTATGACAAGATTGTCAAATGGTTACTTCAACGTCCCGGAATGGCTCTTGTTTCCTACGGTGCCTTGACTGTTATTGCTGTATTGCTCTTTATGCATTGGCCGTCTACTTTCATTCCGGACGAGGATGACGGATATTTTATTGCTGTTGTTCAACTTCCGCCTGCAGCCAGCCTTGAACGTACGCAGGCAGTGGGAGATAAGGTTAATGCAATTCTGGATTCTTATCCTGAAGTGAAGAATTATATTGGCATTTCCGGCTTCTCGATAATGGGTGGCGGCGAGCAGAGCAACTCGGCAACTTATTTTGTGGTACTGAAAAACTGGGATGAAAGGAAAGGGAAGGAGCATACGGCTGCTGCCGTAGTCAACCGTTTTAATGGTGAAGCGTATATGACTATTCAGGCTGCGGAAGTATTTGCGATGGTTCCTCCGGCTATTCCGGGACTGGGTGCTTCCGGCGGTTTGCAACTTCAGTTGGAAGACCGGCGTAACCTGGGACCGACGGAAATGCAACAAGCTATCAATGCGTTGCTTGCTTCTTATCATTCTAAGCCAGCTTTAGGATCTGTGTCCAGTCAGTATCAGGCAAATGTTCCGCAGTATTTCTTGAATATTGATCGTGATAAAGTGCAGTTTATGGGGATTGCCTTGAATGATGTTTTCTCTACATTGGGCTATTATATGGGAGCGGCTTATGTGAATGACTTTGTTGAATTCGGCCGTATCTATCAGGTAAAGATTGAGGCACGGGATCAGGCACAGCGCGTGATTGATGATGTCTTGAAACTAAGTGTGCCGAATGCAGCAGGAGAGATGGTACCTTTTTCTTCTTTCACCAAAGTGGAGGAACAGTTAGGACAGGATCAAATAAACCGTTATAATATGTACTCGACTGCTTCTCTGACTTGTAATGTTGCTCCGGGAAGTAGCACCGGGCAGGCCATACAGGAAGTGGAAGCATTATTTAAGGAACAGCTGGGAGATGAGTTTGGATATGAATGGACTTCTGTGGCTTATCAGGAAACACAGGCAGGAAATACAACTACCATTGTACTCGTGATGGCTCTAATTGTTGCTTTCCTGGTACTTGCTGCACAGTATGAGAGTTGGACCAGCCCGGTGGCAGCCGTTATCGGATTGCCGGTTGCATTATTGGGTGCTATGATTGGCTGTCTGATTATGGGAACTCCGGTCAGTATTTATACGCAAATCGGTATCATTCTGCTTGTTGCGCTTTCGGCAAAGAATGGTATTTTGATTGTGGAATTTGCCCGTGATTTCCGTGCCGAAGGTAATTCGATTCGGGAAGCTGCATTTGAAGCGGGACATGTCCGCTTGCGTCCGATCCTGATGACATCTTTTGCTTTTGTACTAGGAGTGATGCCGTTGTTGTTCGCTACCGGCGCAGGTGCGCAAAGTCGTATAGCATTGGGGGCCGCTGTTGTGTTTGGTATGGCTATGAATACTTTATTGGCTACTATTTATATTCCTAATTTTTACGAATTGATGCAGAAATTGCAAGAGCGGTTCAGTAAAAAGAAAGCAGATGATGGTGGCGGGAAAGATGCTGCAACGCAGAAGTAAAAAGCTGTTTGAAGACTGTCTGGAAGGGTAGTTGGTATAGTGACGCTATCTGTTCGGGATAGCGTCACCATAGTAGGCAAATAGCGTCACTATCTTGAGGGGATAGTGACGCTATTTTATTCTTGTCGGCAAGGCTGTTTTTTTAAGGCGAATACAGCGGATTATTTTATAAAGAATGGTAATCTGGAATATCCTGGAGGAACGTATAGCTCTGATGTTCATAATCCATACGGCAGCAATAATGTTGCATTCCGTTGCTGACAATCAGGTAATCTACTTTCAGTACCATATTATATCGGGTAATCTGATCGAAAACAGCTTGCGTTATTTCAATGTGTGGTGCTTTATATTCTACAATCATCCGGGCGGATAAATCCCTCCGGTAAAGTACTGTATCGCATCGTTTGGTAGTACCGTTCAACTTCACCATTACTTCATTGGCAAGAAGGGTAGTCGGATATCCTTTGTGTGCAATAAGAAAGTGAACAAAGTGTTGCCGTACCCAT
>ERZ894194.1424-NODE-1424-length-13195-cov-7.684627_pt1 | contig 13195 bp, 8 predicted proteins | sample MGYA00380283_ERZ894194 | MGnify/ENA primary metagenome ERZ894194 (study PRJEB32331, sample SAMN06328448) | human gut metagenome | biome: human gut microbiome; feature: stool | host: Homo sapiens | collected 2013-02-13 ... | reverse complement strand
GAGCGTGCCGCGTTTCTTATACCCTGCCAAGGGCTACGGGATTATTTCACTAACTTTCAATTTACAGCATTCCAAGTGCCGATAGCAACGCACCGATGATAATGCAGAAATCTGAGCAGTTGAAGACGATCTTGCGGAACGCCTGCCATTTCACCGGGAAGCTCACGTAATCCACCACGTAACCTCTGCGGAGGCGGTCATAGGTATTGCTGAAAGCACCACCAAGTAACAGTGCTAGTCCCAGTCGCAGCAAATTGTTGCCTCGATGCCCCAGACTCACAATAAAGACAACGGTCAATATCAGCGTAAATGCCAGCGAAACAACAGCCACCAGACGCCTTCTCTTCTGTCCGGCATTGAGCATCATGCCTTTGTTATGATGCTTGCGGATCAGAAATTTTCCCTTGCAGATTACTCGTTCGTCCCGCTCGTCCACATGCAACTCTATATAATTTTTCAGGAAAAAATCTCCCCAGAAAATTCCTGCCAGTATCACAAGACATACCACTGTCATATGTTCCGCTCCTTTTTCACGCCGTCCGTATTTCCCCTTGCAATCCGCTTATTCGCGCTCTGCTTTCCGATTCTTTATTTTCAAAAACGCCAGAAGTGCCCCATATAATACTCCGGCCACAGGCCATACGACCCAGGTAATATACCAACGCATCGTCGGCAGGCTGATAGCCAGATAAACCGCTGTCCAGACGCACCAGTAAATTGCTGTCACATGCTCATACTTCCGGTTGACCGCCTTATTCTCCACAGTGTAATCCCCCTCCTGAAGCAATTTCTGAAAACCGCCCCAGATAATACCGGACCACACGAACAGCCATACAGCGATCGCCACTACAATGAGTAAAGCATCCGTAGCAAGGATTACCGCATAACCATTATTCCCGAAAAAAATGGATACTATCAGCAAAGGTACTACTCCCAGGATACACAATACAACACCCAGGGTTATGCAGATCCGGTAGGTTCCCGCAAAGGTTTCTTTTGCTTTCTCCACGATTCCGGATACCCCATATTGCAGTGTCAGCTTTTCTTTTTCCAGATATTCATATTTATTGTATGGGATTCCGGTGAGAAGAAATACCGCTACCGCAACTCCCACCATTAGTAACAGTACAATGAGACCGATTCCTTCCGCGACATTTTCTGTGACCGCTCCTCTTTTGGCACCTGCCATTCCCAACAACCACAACAATACAACAGGAGAGAGCACACATAAGGATACTGCCGGAGCAATCCGGGCAGCATATTTTTTCGTAGCTTCCAGAAACGTATTGGCTTCCTCCACCGTGATCACTTTTCCCTCTGTGATCTCCGGTGTCATTCCATCGGCGAATTCCGTCTCTTCCATTTCATCTTTTAATAGGTAATCCGTAGTAACTCCGAACAACTGGCTCATACTGACAATGCGTTCCAGATCCGGGATTGAGGCTCCGCTCTCCCATTTGGATACGGACTGTCTGGAAATGTCCAGACGTTCTGCCAGTTCCTCCTGAGACCACCCATATTTCTTACGCAACATTATTATTTTTTCTGACAGGATCATTTTCATTCTCTCCTTCTTTTATTAACGTTTTCTTGTGCACACATAGATCGTTGACATGGGAAAATCATAACAAAAGAGCCGGTTGACAACTACCAAGTGCCCTTGAAATTTTGTCAACCGGCAGTTGCGTTTCCGGATTTTTCTGAAATTTTCAGCAATATTACTCCACTTCACGGATCAGACAGTATTGCTTTAGCGGGAAATTCTTCTCCATCACACCATATACTTTGAATCCGAACTTTTCATAGAATTCCACGTTTTTCGGATTATGAGTCTCCAGGGAGATCATCAGCTTGTGTTTCTGGGCATAGTCGATGGCTTCCTCCAGAAGCTCCGCAGCAATCCCATGATGCTGCATGGATGGATCCACCGCCAGATAAATGATATGCAGACGCTGATTCTGATGCAGCTGATCCGTCCAGCTGGAATTCAGATAATCCTCACCCTTCATAAAATTCCGAAAAGTCTTTAACGAAGGATCCTCCTTGATCAGATAGGAATCCGTCTGTAAAGCAGCCATAGCCTCTGTAAAATAGAACTGAAATACATTGTACGGCTCCGCTTCATCCGATACCACTAATACACTGTTCAGGTCCGCGCTGTCTGCGAAGATCTCACAGGTCGCATAAAATTCATCCATATCACATTTAAACAGCTCCGGCATCAGATTTTTACGGACTTCCGGATCCGGAATCAGCGTCTCGTACAACGGATCGTGTGCAAAGCACTGATTCAGCATTTTCTCCACTTTCGGAAGATCTTCCTTCTGCACACGATATAGCTTATCACTTTCCATAATTGTATTTACTGTTATCTCCTTATTATTATGATGATGTCAGTCCCCGGCTTTGTTGTCTGTGGATTGTTCCGTGCTCTGCTCTCGCCATCCTTACAATTCGAATATCTCTGCCACAGATTTCTCCAGTTGCTGTATGATATTCATCAGACTGACCACAAGCTTGCTGCATGCATGTTCCAGGCTGGCAATTTCTTCCCGGTAGTCCATTTCCTTCATACCAGATTCTGCCAACGCCTCCAGTTGTTTTTCTTTTTGGAGAAGGTGCTTGACCGTTCCATATAGATTTTCATGCTCCGGCAGCCTTCCGTAGCCCCATTTCAGGCGATCCTTCGGCTGGTGGAATACGTAATCCGTAAAATGCCTATATACCTCTTCATCAAAATTAAAGGCATAGGCATTGTTATCTACCTGATATAGCTTGCGAAGTGCAGAGGAAAGTCTCTGTTCCTTCAGATTTCTCACCGCTCCGCCCAGAAGTCTTAAATTCGTACTGCATATCTCATGAGGATACAACACATTTCCGTACCAGTCAATCCTTACAAAAGCATCCTGCTCCTGTTGGAACCTTGCAAGCAGCTTCTGTTCCAGCGGTCTGATCTGCCGGAAAAGTTCCTCCGCCTCGTCGTATTTGCCATCTCTAAGCAACTGTTTGTAGTTACGGTTGTATTCCTCTACCGCTTCATATTCTTCCCGGCATCTTCTAAGTGCCCGGTCACTTAAAATCTCCAGTTCCTCAATTTTTTCAAGCAAAACCCGTTTTTTCTCTCCCAGCTGCCCCGCCACATCGGCGCGGTAGCAGATTTCCCGACACTGTTCCAAGCCCTTGCGAATCCGCTGCACCACCGGTGAAAACTGCAACGGTACCACTGCCGTTTCATCGAGTGCCAGAATCAGCAGGGCAAACAGCTCGTGATGCAGACGATATACCTGTTCATCATAAAACTCATCGTTATCAAACTGAGAATGGTAGTGGGTCTCCATAAAGCTTCCGCCGGTGAAATCATTTACCATGGACGGTACACCTGCGATCGCCATGGAGAAATCATCCGACCAGGTCTCGATCGGAGATGTCACTGCCGTCTCTTCCGGATAGGCTATCGTCAGATTCGGCAGATCCGCCAGATATTCCTCCAGGAAGCTGACATATTCATAGCAGCTACGGATCCTCGCTCTGGTGCCATGTGCTAACGCAGGAAGCTCAAAGTTCAGATCTGCGATCACCTTGCCCACCCACTCCGGATGTGCGGTAAATATCTGCTCATAAGCTCCCGTAGACCAGTCGAAATTGGAATCCACCACGCCCCATTCCTCGGATGCCATGGCACAGATCACAATGGTATTGTTCGGTTGGAAACCACTGTCCTGCAACGCCTTTGCAATACCAAACATCAGAGCGACCGCTGTATTGTCATCCTGGAATCCATCAAAATAGGAATCATAGTGTGCAGACAAAAGCACCATGCGGTCAGGATGTTTCCCGGGAATCCTTCCCACAATATTATAAGTCGTGCAGTTTCTGGTCACCCTGGATTCCGCATCAAAGGTGACCGTTATTTCCTCCTGATCACGCAGCAGCTCCAGCAGGCCGGCCGCATCTTTTCTGGAAATGGAAAAAGCGGGAGCATCCTCCGGTCCGGCGATATCCTGTGCATTCAGAGCTTCATCGTCGATTTCGCCGTAGCCGCCGCTCTGCACTGCGATCAGGGCTGCAGCTCCTTTCAGATGTGCCTGGTATACCGGATAATTGATCCACCACTCATCTCTCTGGTTGATCTCCACCAATACTAGCTTATCCCTGACATCCTTTCCCTGATAGTCCGTCTCCGTTCCTTTTCCCAGATACATCATGGAAAATTCCTTGGGACCATCGGTGACAAAGGTTGTCTGATAGGCTCCCAGCTCTGCTGACACGGTCTCCCCGGCCGCATTCGTGTAGCTCAACGCTGCCTTATGAAATTCCCAGCCGTCTACCGTCACAGCATCCTTTGTAACCTCAGACAGTCCGATTTTTTCCATTTCTGTCTTCAGCATCTCTCCGGTCTCAAATTCTGCCTTAGAACCCGCCGGGCGATACCCCAGTGTCGGATGTGACCGGTATTGTTCCATTCGTTTTGCCAGTTCATACGAATACGGTATATCCAAATTCTGTAACACCTTTTTCTGTAAAGTCACCCCGTTGTCATGCATATTCTGTCACTCCTGTTTCTATCCTGTCCGTTCTGTCACAGGAACCGTTACTTATTTTTTTACCATAGAATTCATATTTTCAGTAATTTTCTGCAGAATCTCTCTGTTTCTCTCTTCCGCTTCCAGTGTCTCACTGGCATGGGCAGACACTTCTTCCGTAGTCGCTGAGATTGTCTGAATGGAATCCACGATCTCCTGGTTGGCTGTTTTCAGAGCTTCTACTGTCTGAAGCATCTCACCCAGATTATCCACGATCGTATAGCTGCTGTCTTCAATTGCCGTGAAACTGTCCGCCGCGCGCATCGTTCCTTCCCTTTGGCTGCCGATACCGTCTATCATCTGACGGATAACCGTCACCACTTCTCCAATCGCTCCGGATACATTTTGGATCAACTCCGCGATGTTGCCGGTAGCATCCTTTGTCTGGGTGGCCATTCCCGAAATCTCCGTCGCCACTACGGAGAAACCGCGGCCGGCTTCACCGGCTCTGGCTGCTTCTATGCTGGCATTCAGCGCCAGAAGACTGGTCTGATTAGCTATTTTGCTGATGATTTCCACGATGGAATGCATCTCCTGCATATAATGATCCAGCGTTTCCAGCTTCTGTGCCGCCAGTTCACTGTTTCTTGCAGAATCCTCTGCCTGCTCCTTCAGACCTGTCATCTCTTCTTTTCCGGCATCCAGCATTTCTATCGTATGTTCCATATTGCTTCCGATCGTCTCTGCCACTTCACCCACAGTATTTACTTTTTCCTGAATAGCCTCCGTCTGGGCCGTCTGCTGCTGAATCGCCGCTGCAGACTCCCCGGAACCTGCAGACACCTCCTCCATGGCTGTTTTGGTACTGTCAAAAGCAGTTTCCAGTTTATTCAATTCCGCTGTGATATCAGCTACTGAAGTCTCCATCCGGCTGCTCATTTCCATGACTTCACGCAAGGTTGCTTCCGCGCGGTCCTGCGCAGCTGTAATGCTCTCTATATTTTCATCGGTGTTCTTCTGGTTGGATATGGTAGCATAGATGGATGTAATGCACAGCAGAATCATTACCGAAATCTGTATAAATCCTGCGTCCTGCCCCAGATAGCCAAATCCCCCTTGTGTGGCTCCCAGGAGCACCACCAGGATATTCTCTACCACCGTCCCCACATTAATAAGTGCAAATGCCTTGACATCATGATAAGGCATGACTGCAAACATCATGGGAATTACAAATGCATACACCATGTTGCACTGTGCCGTAAAAAGCAGCACCGTATAAAACAACGCAAATCCGATCAGTGACAGATGTTTTATAGCTTTGGTCGCATGATCCCTCTTCCAACAAATAAATTCTGCAAGAACCGGTATGATCCCAAGAAGCAGTAACACTGCCAATACCGGAGCCGACACTGTGTGTTCAACAAATCCGATCACGCTAATGAAAAGCATACATGCATTGATCACACCATGTGCTATCATGGCCACCCGGTTACTTCGTTCCAACTCTTTCATTTGCATTCTCCTTCTCTCCCGTATGATATTATGCCAGGCTCAAAAAGTCTAAGCCCATATGAGCTTGCTTATAAGTGGGTGAAAGACCTTAAATTCATAACATAATTCCTCACATCCCTTATATTGTAATTCATGATGGTATCTCCGTCAATAAACCACGCAAAAATGCAGTCCGGTTTTCTATGAAAATCGGACTGCATTTTCTGTAATTTATATGTTATCTCCCTGCCGGACAGCTTCCGGCCCCTCTTTATACCTTGAAAACATCCAGTACCTTTTCCAACTTATCCGCTAATGCCAGCAGGTTCTCAGAAGAATTCATCAGTTCTGTCATGGTATCACTCATTCCATGAGCCGCCTGCATGGTACTGTCTGCGGATGCTGCATTCTGTTCGGAGATTGCCGACAATCCTTCCACTACATCGCGGATCGCGCTTCCGGACTGTCCCAGGACATCCATCTTCTCCCGGATACCGTCAATATGCTGCAGGGAATTCTCCACACCATCCGCTACTGCCGCAGTTTTCACACCGGTCTCCTCTAACTTGCTCTGCTGGTGATTCATGTTGGCTTCCACTTCACCCATGATCTCCACCATTCTGCCGGAAGACTCCATGATATTTTGGATGATCTGCTCGATCTCGGTTGCGGAGCGCTTGGACTGGTCAGCCAGCTTACTGATCTGCTCTGCTACCACTGCGAAGCCTCTTCCCGCTTCTCCGGCTCTGGCTGCTTCAATGCTGGCATTCAGTGACAGCAGATCTGTCTCGTCCGCAATATCCTGAATCATGGATACTGCCTTGGTGATATTCTGAATTGCTCCGTTCATATCCGTAATCTGTTCCGCTACCCGCAGGACAGATTCCTTGGTGCTCTCGTTGGAGCCGTTCAGTTCCTTCATGATCTCTTCGGAAGCTTTCTCCGCTTCTGCCATCCTGCCGGCATAATCCGTCAGAGATTTTACTTCCTCAGATATATATTCGATCTGCTCGCCGATACGCACTACATTTTCATTAGCATCCGTTGTCTCATTGGCCTGATTCCTTGCGCCGTCTGATATCTCGCCGACAGCATGGTATACATCATTCACAGATTCCTGGGTATCCTGTGCCATCTTGATCAGTTTGTTGGAAGATGCTGTCAGATCATCCGCGGAATCCTTGATCTCTGTTACGATCGAGCGGAGAGTTTTTTGCAGTTTTACAGAAATACGATATACATCCCCAAGTTCATCCTTTTTACGGCACTGCTTTTCATCCGGTTCTGCATCCAGTTCTCCGTTCACGATCCTGCCTAGGAAATGCTTCGTCTTCTTCATGGTCTTCACCATGCTACGGGATAATACGCTTACCAGCGTTGCCGCCACAAGAACACATGCCACAGCAATAAGAATAATATCCTTCACCTGCATCGAGATTGTATCCTTGACATTCTGCATCGGCGTCGCCACTTCGATGGCACCGATCACAGAGCCATCAGAATTGATCAATGGCTGATAATATACATAATAATCTACTTCGGAAATGTTGCAGTCCGTCAGGAACAAAGCCTCCCCAGTCTGAATCTGTGCATAGACATCGTCTTCCAACGCCGTACCGTTAATACGTCCTCCTTCCGGCTTGGTCAATGTCGTGATCAGACGCATATTTCCATACAGAAAAGACACCTGGAAGCCTGTCTTCTCCTGCAATCCATCGATCAACTGTGTCTCCCCGGAAATGGATGTGCCGCCCTTGCGCACCTTGCCTCCCTTATCTCTGGTGTAATCGCCTTCATACAGATTCGTGTAGGTTTCATCCACACTGACACCAACGATCTGCAGAGACTGCTCAATCTGTTTCTCAATTCCGGTCTCTAATGCTTTGGCCCCCACCGTAGCCACCAGTGCACATACAATGATCATCGGCAGAAGGCTCAACGCCAGTATCTTTTTCGAAATTGTGAAAAATGGCTTTTTGTTCCCTTTTACTTTCGTTTTCTTATTCTCTGTCTTCTTCATACTTACCACATCTGCCTTTCTGTAAAAGACTTTATCACATTCGATCCATCTCGAAAACGTTTAAGTATTTTCTCAGTGAATTCATTGTAACATTTTCCATATAGTAATACAATTCGACAAAATTACAAGTATTTTATTGTTAAATTTGGTCATTTTTCCTTAACGTTAAGTGAAAATATTTCTTTTTGTTTACGAAACAGTTAAGTTTTCTGCTTCCAGACCGGCATACGCAGTATCTTTATCAATAGCGGAATGATCATGATAAACCACACAATAGGCTCCGCCGCGATGACACCCAGGTATCCGAACATGGGAACCAGCGTCGCCGCGATCACAATTTTCCCTATCATTTCCAGTGAGCTGGAGATCAGCGGTACAATACGTTCTCCCAACCCCTGCATGGCATTTCTCACAATACAGATTACCGCCGTCACATAATAGAACAAAGTATCTACCTTGAGATATAACGTTGCATTGTAGACCACTTCCGGGTTTTCACTGCCCGTGACCAGCCATACCAGCCAGTCACCGATGGTATAAGCAGTCACAATATTAAGCGTACACCAGATGCAGGTATAACCGGTTGCCAACAGGATTCCTCTGCGGATCCGTTCGATTTTGCCGGCTCCCAGATTTTGTCCGCAATAGGTCGCCATGGTCTGACCGAAGACGCTGAACATGATCATGAAGATCTCGGAGATCTTGCGGGCTGCCGTATGAGCAATGATAATATTCTGTCCCAGCTTATTGATGGAAGTCTGCAATGTCAATGTACCGATATTGACCAGTGAGCTCATGAATCCCATGGAAAGACCGGAGCTTAACATATTGCGGAGCATTCCGGCATCCTGCAGCTTCATATCATCCACACGTATCCGCAGAATTTCATACTTTTTCCACAGATAGACCGCACACACCACCACAGCGATCAGCTGCGACAGCACAGTAGCAACTGCGGCACCCAGCACTCCCATATGCAGCACCACGATCAGAAGCAGATCTCCTCCGATATTCAGCACCACCGACACTGCCAGCACGATCAGCGGGGTCACGGTATCTCCGATTGCTCTTAAGGTCGCCGATAATACATCATATAATAAAGTAACAACAAGTCCCGCTATGATCACGGACACATACTGTGTTGCTGTGTGCAACAGATTTTCCGGCACATTCAGGAATCTGAGGATCGGCTGTAAAAATACAAGTCCTCCAAATGTCAGTACCACCGCTGCCAATAGACCAAGCACCAGAGAATTGCCTAAGGATCGGCGCAATCTGTCCATATCCTTCGCTCCGAAGCACTGTGCCGAAATAATAGCAAAGCCATTGCACATTCCCATTAGGAATTGTACGATCAGGTTGCTCAGCGTCGTCGTGGCCCCCACTGCCGCCAGGGCATTATCTCCCAGAAAAGTACCTACGATGCGGGTATCTGCCAGGCTGTAAGTAAGTTGCAATAAATTGGCCAAAAAAATAGGAAGGGCAAACGTCAGTATCAAAACTGACGGTCTGCCCTTTGTAAGATCTTTCATATAGTTCCTCACTTCTATACTTCCGGAAAAAATATGGATTTTCCCCGTGTGATAGGGCTACAGAACTTTTTTAAAACTTTTTCTTGGCATTGTCAAGGTATTTCTTGGTCTCAGCCACCACAACACCATTTAATGCCAGCAGTGCGATCAGATTCGGGATCGCCATCAGACCGTTGAAGATATCTGCGATGGTCCATACTGCCTTAACAGTCATGTAGGGTCCGATGAATACGCAGGCAATGTAGATCCAACGGTATACTTTGATCGCCTTCGGCTTCTGACCGATCAGGTATTCCAGGCATCTCTCACTGTAGTAATCCCAACCGAGGATCGTGGTAAATGCAAAGAATACCAGGCATACCATCAGGATAAAGGATGCAATAGAGCTGTTAAAAGGCAGCCCCTGCTGGAAAGCTCTGGTGGTAACATCCACGCCGTCCAGACCTACGTTCCAGGAATCGGTAATTACGATCGTAAGACCGGTCATGGTACAAATGATCAGAGTATCAATGATGGTACCCAGCATTGAGATCAGACCCTGTTTGGCAGGAGAGTCGTTCTGCGCTGCAGCCGCTGCGATCGGTGCACTACCGATACCGGCTTCGTTGGAGAAAATACCTCTCGCAATACCCTTCTGCATTGCCATGATAACCGCTCCCAAAGCACCGCCGGCTACGGCACGCATACCAAACGCACTCTGTACGATGGTCACGATAGCTGCCGGAATGGCAGTTACATTAAAGATCAGTACTAACAGACAGGCTACTACATAAGTCACTGCCATAAAAGGAACGATGACCTGTGCCACGGTGGAGATACGCTTTAATCCACCGATAACAACCAGTGCCACGCAGATGGTCAAAAGGATTCCGGAGATCACCACGCTCCAGGAATAGTCCATGCCGAAGAGCTGTACGGTATGTGCATTGTTCGCATCGAAGAAATTATGTACCGCACTGGTGATACCGTTGATCTGGGTAAAGGTTCCGATACCGAACAATCCCACGCATACACCCATAAAAGCGAAGATCTTCGCCAACCATTTCCAGCTCTTGCCCATACCGTTTTCGATATAGTAGAAGGGGCCGCCGATAATGTGTCCATCCTCTGCTACCACACGATATTTCACCGCCAGCAGGCACTCGGAATACTTCGTAGCCGTACCTACCAGCGCAGCGATCCACATCCAGAACAAAGCTCCGGGACCGCCTGCTACAATAGCCGTTGCCACACCAACGATATTACCGGTTCCGATGGTAGCGGACAATGCCGTACACAGTGCCGCGAAACTGGATACTTCGCCGTCTTCGCCCGACTTTTCATTGGCAATTAAGTGTTTGATTGCATGGGGAAGCTTCGTGATCTGCAAAAAATGAAGTCTGGCTGTAAGAAAAAGACCGGTAGCCAGAATGAGGACGATCAGGGGGATGCCCCAGACGAAATCATCCACTGTGGTCAGAAAGTTACTAATCATGTCTAACATATTCCCTCTCCTTCCGTCACCTCTTGTGACGTCCTATCGTAGATTGATTTCTTCCGAAGAGAATGGGAATAAGCATATAGATGCTCTGTCCTTTTGCCTGAGAGATTGGCAGCTTTACTGCCGTACACCTTCGGCGCCTTCTATACGGAAATATGATAATTGCTTTCCGTGGAAGAACTCTCCAGAGTAAATCTTTACCGCACTAAAGCGGCAACAAAATCACAATAGCATACTTTTTCACCCATTGCAACTTTTTTTATCTTTAGTCATTGATCTGACCAACACAGACATTGACTTTTATGGTACCTGATTACTATAATATAATTCATATGAATACTAACACGAACAATCACAAAACTTCATATTCCATTACACGTGGACTGTTTTTCCTGATCATGTGTTCTGTGATTTTTACAGTACTGTACTACAGTCTGCCCAGGCAGAACCGTGAGCCGGCAATATCGGATTATATTGACTTTTCAGAAGGCTGGACCACCTCCGATGGAAGCCCCGTTGATTTTTCCCATATCAGCGGCACCTGCACAGTGACCAAGAAGCTTCCTGCGCTGACTCACGACATGGCACTTTTCTTTTTTTATAAAAGTTCCAATGTGACGATCCTGATAGACGACCGGCTGATCTATGAGACCATGCAGCCGGAGAGAGTTTTCTTCGGCAAGACACCGGGAGCCTCTTATGTCTCTCTGCCGATCTACCGGGAAGATTCCGGGTGCACGCTCACCCTGGTGATCGATAATCCTTACGGAGACGGCAGTGGCAAGATCAATCATATGTACCTAGGACGTAGTGAAGATATCCTGATAAGCCGCATCCGCGACAAGGCACCCGGATTCGGCATCAGCTTCCTGATCGCCCATCTTGGTCTGGCATTTATCCTGTTTTATCTGCCATTACACAAGAAGCACATCATCGGCAGTGAGATGCTTTATCTGGGATTATTTGCTCTGAATACCGGTATCTTTATGTTGGCAGATAACCGTATGCTGCAGCTGATCCTGCGTAACAGCCATATTTATCATACAATTGCGGAACTTTTTATGATGCTGATCACCATTCCACTGTTTCTGTACCTTGGCAAAATGTATACAGAGTACTCCCCTGTGATGGTACAGACAGTATGCCTGATCAGTGTCATGGATTTCAGTATACGTTTCTGCCTGAATCTGACCGGTCTCAAGGACTTCCATGAAAGTCTTCGTCTGACCCATATTACTTTTGGCATTCTGATCGCACTTGTTATCTATGCCATCGGCAAGGGGTTTTATCAGAATCAAAGGCAGCATCTGAAGCACAATCTATATCATAACCTTGGAATTCTGTGTCTGTGCTTTGGCGTTCTACTGGATATCCTGCTGCTATGGTTCGGCAGTGCTCCCGAGACCAGCTTCTTCACACGGATCGGTGTGCTTATGTTCCTGATCATGGAAGCAGTCCAGGTTACCCTGCGCCTCATGACCAACTATCAGGAAGGTGTTCGCATGCAGCTGCTCAGCCGCCTGGCTTATCGCGACGGTCTGACCGACCTGCTGAACCGTACTTCCTATATGGAAGAATTGAAAAGACTGGACGCATCCCATAATTTTCATGTGTTGCTGGCACTGTACGATGTGAATAGCCTCAAATATGTGAACGACACCTACGGTCACCAAAGCGGTGATGAAATGATCCGCCGGGTAGCGGATACTCTGTCGGCACATCTCGGTTCCTTAGGAAAATGTTACCGGATCGGCGGAGATGAGTTTATCGCAATGATCCAGGACGTAACGCAGGAAGAGGTAGAGGATATGCTGCGGGAAATCCGCGTTATGGCAGAGCAGGAGAGCCAGAGCAGAAGGTTTGATATCAGTATTTCGGCCGGCTACGCTTTTTATGATGCGGCGCAGGATAAGACGCTTAATGATACCCTTAAACGTTCCGACGCATGTATGTACAGGAATAAAAAGGAGAATGAGGGCATCATTGATCACGAACAGATGCAAAGTTAGGATAAAGGATTCCGGGTCCCGGAGTATGCGGGAGCCGGGATTTGTTCTGTTCATATTGTCTGCCGCACTTAAGTTTTTCTGGAAAAACAGGCAGAGAGAGGTATGAGACATGAATATTTTTATAAGGCAGGAGGAAGAAA
>ERZ894194.1408-NODE-1408-length-13317-cov-22.642060_pt1 | contig 13317 bp, 13 predicted proteins | sample MGYA00380283_ERZ894194 | MGnify/ENA primary metagenome ERZ894194 (study PRJEB32331, sample SAMN06328448) | human gut metagenome | biome: human gut microbiome; feature: stool | host: Homo sapiens | collected 2013-02-13 ... | reverse complement strand
CACTCGGTAGAAGAAGTTATAAAGAAGTTACCCAAGAAAAAACAAGAGGAATACAAGAACATGATTTAGGATTCGAAAAATAGACATATCCGGCACTACTATTATTGCTAAAAGTAGAGCCGGATAAAATCACTATACACCCCAAAACGCACACACGGATAAAATCATCGTATATTAAAAAACGTATGTCCCAGGAACACTTGCATTCTTCATTCCAGCAATCATGAATCTGGAGAAAAAATAAATGACTAATTTTATTAACTAATGCTTTTTTAGAAGCATTTTTTTAGGTTATTTTGCGGAACAAATATCACGAACTCGTCAAATTATGGATTGGATTGGCCTTGATTTAACATTCCCTATCACCGACCCTACATGGATATTTCTCCTTGTACTCCTGATTATATTGTTTGCTCCGATATTATTGAATAAACTGCGCATCCCTCATATTATCGGGATGATCCTGGCAGGACTGGCTATTGGCGAACATGGATTTAATATCCTAGCACGAGACAGCAGCTTTCAGTTATTCGGGAAAGTCGGACTCTATTACATCATGTTCCTGGCTGGTCTGGAAATGAATATGGGAGATTTCAAAGAGACGCGAAACAAAGCATTGGTACTGGGATTACTGGCTTTTATCGTTCCTATCGGGATTGGATTCGTGGCAAATGTATCTTATCTGAAATATGGTATAATCACCTCTGTGTTATTAGCCAGCATGTATGCTTCCCATACGCTCGTGGCCTACCCCATAGTCACCCGCTTCGGCATATCACGCCATCGTAGCGTAAGTATTGCCGTAGGAGGAACGGCCGTTACGGATACACTCACGCTGCTGGTACTGGCTGTTATAGGCGGATTGTTCAAAGGAGAAACCGGAGGGTTGTTTTGGATTTGGCTGGTGGTAAAAGTAATCTTTCTAGGGGCACTAATTATTTATTTCTTTCCGCGCATCGGTCGTTGGTTCTTTCACCGGTACAATGACAACGTGATGCAATTTATTTTCGTGCTTGCGATGGTCTTTTTAGGAGCAGGGTTGATGGAGCTTGTTGGTATGGAAGGTATCTTGGGAGCTTTCCTCGCAGGATTGGTACTTAACCAGCTCATCCCCCACGTCTCTCCATTGATGGATCATTTAGAGTTCGTTGGTAATGCACTTTTTATTCCTTATTTCCTTATCGGAGTGGGAATGTTAATCAACTTACGTGTTATTTTCGGAGAGGGGGATGCCTTAAAAGTTGCCGCCGTGATGATAACCATGGCGCTGACAGGCAAATGGATTGCTTGCTGGCTCACTCAAAAGATATATAAGATGTCTGTTCTTGAACGAAATCTGATGTATGGTTTGAGTAATGCACAGGCGGCAGCCACATTGGCGGCTGTGTTAGTTGGATACAACATTATTCTGCCCACCGGCGAACGTTTATTGAATGATGATGTACTGAACGGAACAGTCTTGCTTATCCTGGTCACTTGCGTAGTGAGTTCACTGATTACCGAGCGGACAGCCAGAAAAATGGCGATGGATGATTCACAACCTGAAAATGAATCGTCAAAAGAAACAGAGAAGATTTTAATATCCATAGCCAACCCGGACACTATCGAGGACATGGTGAATCTTTCTCTAGTCATACGTGACCCCAAATTGAAAGACAATCTCCTGGCATTAAATGTTATCAACGACGATAATAACTCTGATAATCTACGAATTCGAAGCAAACATTATCTGGAAAAAGCCGAAATGACAGCAACGGAAGCAAATGTACCACTCAAAAAGGTCACCCGGTATGATTTGAATATAGCTTCCGGTATTATCCATTCAGTCAAGGAGAATGAGATTACGAGTATTATCACCGGCCTGCACCGCAAGAAAAACATCACAGATTCATACTTTGGAATACTTGCCGAACACTTATTGAACGGATTAAACTGTGAAATAATTATCTCTAAATTTCTGATACCGGTCCATACAATCAAACGGATTGTCGTTGCCGTCCCTCCTAAAGCCGAATATGAATCCGGTTTTCCTCATTGGATGGAGCACTTTTGTCGCATGGGGAGCACTCTTGGATGCCGCGTACACTTCTTTGCCAATGAAAAGACTACCATCCGCCTACAAGCGTGGATAAAGAAAAGGCATAAACAGACGCTTACCGATTTCTCTCTCTTAGAAGACTGGAATGACCTGCTGGTATTGACAGGACAGGTAAGTTACGATCATTTATTGGTTATTATCAGTGCACGACCAGGAACTCTTTCGTATGACAGTTCTTTTGAGAAGTTACCGAGACAGCTTGGGAAATATTTCTCCAACAATAGCTTCATCGTGCTGTATCCTAACCAGTCGGGAGAGCCGTTGGATACGTCTTTCTTCTCCAAGCTATATACTGATACCGAAACCCGACATTACGAGAAAGTCGGTAAATGGTTTTACAGGTGGTTTAAGAAAGAGGGATAAAATTAGAATTGAAAAGTTCCGTTTAATTTATAAATATCGATACATTTATCTATATTTGTACTATTAGCAATTTTGCTATAAACACCTAAAGGAAAAGAATGGTATGTCAAACGTCGATTTTTCCAAAATAACAGAAGGAATCTATCATGTGATAGAAACTGAAGAGAAAATACTAACCGGGCTACAAAATGATACGATCACGTTGAAACGTAATAAACAAAATCGTACCATCAAACAGATTCTCGGACATTTGATTGATTCGGCATCAAACAATCACCAACGCATGGTCAGATTGCAATACAGTAAAGATTTGCTTTTCTTTCCCGATTACCGTCAGGATAATGATCTGTGGATAGCATTACAAGATTACCAAAATGAAGATTGGAATAACCTGATTCAACTATGGAAGTTTTTTAACCTGCATATCATTCAGGTTATAAAATCTGTAGATCAGACAAAACTGGATAGCTACTGGTGTGATTTTGAAGGAACAAAGGTTACGCTACAAGACATGATAGAAGGTTATCTAAGTCATTTACACCTGCATATTCATGAAATCCATGAATTAATGAATGCCTAAAAAGAATAGCGGTTGCAGTTCTTTTATGTTCTATAAATATTAAGATGTACCCACATGGCAACTTACACTCATTTCGCAAAACAACCCGATGTACTGAAACATCTGATACTCTGTGAAGTTCTTAGAAATGAAGCCCCACAAGTATATGTAGAAACCAATTCCGCATGTGCCATCTACTTCATGACGCAAACTCCGGAGCAGCAATATGGTATCTATCATTTCCTGGAGAAAGCAGATGATGACAAATCTCTAAAAGCTTCCATTTATTACCAACTAGAAAGCACAGAAATGGCAAAAGGAAATTATCTGGGTTCTCCTGCCCTGGCAATGAATGTATTAGGAAAGCAAGCAAAAAGGTTCGTATTCTTCGATTTAGAAAAGAGTGCGCTGGAGAATGTAGACATTTATGCCAAACAAATCGGATTAAGTACATCCGTAGAAATACATCATACCGACTCCCTGAAAGGCACAATAGAACTGTTGCCTTCACTTCCCGCATCCTCTTTCATCCATATCGATCCTTACGAAATAGACAAGAAAGGAGATTCAGGAGTAACCTATCTCGATATCCTGAAACAGGCTACTCAACTAGGCATGAAGTGTTTATTATGGTATGGATTCATGACCGGAGATGATAAAGCATCTTTGGACAACTATATTGTATCCAGTCTGGAAAAGGCAGGTATCAAGGATTACATAGGTGTAGAGCTTACCATGAATTCAATAAGAAAAGACAGTATATTATGTAATCCGGGCATTTTGGGAAGTGGTATTTTGGCTACAAATTTATCACAAATCTCCAAAGATACCATTCTTGATTACAGTAACAAACTGGTTGATATATACAAAGATGCTAAATACAAAGATTATGATGGAAGTTTATATATTCAGCATCTTTGATATCCACTTATTAATTTAATTACCTAGAACATTACTCTACAAACAGAGCGTCAGAAAGCCGGAGCTTTTAAAATCAGTTTCCGGCCTTTTGGCTATAAATTAACTTATTTCTTTGGCTGATTGTCCACAAGCCATCTATTAGCCGTACATTTTTCGTATCGTCATCTTCCACGTTCCATGCATAACTTCCTGAAGGCAGGCCACGTCTGTCCAATATTTCATTGGGCTGATTATTGGAAAAGAAAAGTTCCAGTTGCGTAGAGTCAGGACTAAACACAATAAAGGCAGAAGCATTGCTATCGTCCACCGATTCCGTGCGGATTCCTTTATCAAACAAGCGGATACAGTCTTTTTGCACTTCACACCATACATATCCGGCAGAACCGATACAGCCATGTTCATCCCGATCACCTCCCACAATCGGAGATTGCGGATACTGAACTAATTTAGAAGCCGGCATTCCCGGTGTATATTTTCCGGTATAGAACACTTCCAGCGTATCATTCAGAAGCAAACCGTTGACTTCATCTTTATTTGCATCCATCGTACTGAACGAAAGGGTATCATTCTTATCAGTAACAATCGTTACCGTATTCATGGTTGCATCACTAACGATTCCTTTTGAGCTTGCCACTTTTGACGAGCAACCTGCCATGAGGCAGAGCGTACCTACTGCTAATAATATTGTTTTCATTTTCTTTAATTGGGGCTTTGTTTTTAAATTAATGCAAAGATAAAGGTTATACTGCCAATATTTCGCTTTTACAAAATAAATTAATTTCCGGGCAGATTGTTCACCAGCTACACACAAAATGCCTATATTGGACAACGATCTATTAGAAAATCAGCCTACCTTTGTGATATGGATAATCAAAAGTAAATACAGAATACCATGAAAGAAACTTTGCAGATTCCCACTCCCGAAACACTGGAAGCCTTGACAGGTAAGGAACTTTATGATATATGGACTTCACTTTGCCAGCTAATCGAACAAAAGTACAATATGGAACAACTATGGAACCATGGAGGAAAAAAATGGATATACGAATATAAATATCGCAAAGGCGGAAAAACGCTATGTGCCCTATACGCCAAAGAACAAACGATTGGCTTCATGGTCATTTTAGGTAAAGATGAGCGTGCCAAATTTGAATCTCTGCGAGAGGTCTTTTCCAATGAAACTCAAAAGGTATACGATGAGACGACTACTTTCCACGATGGAAAGTGGCTCATGTTCGAATTGAAGGACACTTGTTTATTTAATGATATAGAGCGACTTCTATCCATCAAACGAAAACCCAACCGATGATTGAATCAGATATAAATAAAAGGTATTGTCAAAGTTGCGGGATGCCTCTCCGCTTTGATATAGAGAAATATCTGGGTACTAACTCCGACGGTTCCCGAAGTGATGAATATTGCTACTACTGCCTGAAAGATGGAAAATATATCGTCGACATTCCGATGTCGGAAATGATTAATATCTGGATAAAATACACCGATAAGTACAATGAATATGCAGATACCGCTTATTCGCCGAAGGAACTTAGACGAATACTCAACGAACGGCTCCCCAAACTGAACCGATGGAAACAGAAGTTGGAAACCAGTAATATCCATCACCAAAAGATTCAGGATATAGTCGTTTACATCAACAATCATTTATTCGATAGTTTAGATGCAGATATACTTAGTACGATAAGCGGACTTTCCAAATATCACTTCAGAAGAGTGTTTCAAACCGTTGCCGGAGAAAATATTGGAAGCTACATACAACGTTTGCGCCTCGAACATATAGCACATCTGTTAGTATCCACCGACTTTACATTAAATCAGATTTCGGAGCAAACAAACTATCAGACTAAATTCAGTCTGGCAAAAGCCTTCAAAAAACATTTTGGAGTGTCAACCTCTCAATATAGGGAGAAGTATAAGCCGATGTATGACGAACAGCATGCGGTTATCACTCCTGAAATCCGGTCGATTCTGCCGATGAAAGTATTTTGTATCGAGGTGGGTGAAAAGTATAAGGATGAACTCCGATACAAATTAATATGGGACAGGCTCACCAACTATGCTAGGCAGCGCAATGAAGAAAAGTCGAATGATAAGTTTGTCAGCCTTAGTATGGACGACCCGGCCATCACCCCAATAGATAAATGTCGCTTCTATCTCGGGGTAATAATCGATAACAAAGAAAATGATTCCCAGCCGGGAGTGATGGAAGTTCCCGGTGGTCGTTATGCTGTATTCAGGCATATCGGCGACTACTCTTTATTGCATAAATTCTACCGGACTATTTATGAAGAGTGGTTCCCGGAAAGTAAATATCGTCCTCAAAGCACCTTTAGCTTTGAAATGTATATGAACCGCCCTGCCTCCACCCTTAGAACAGAACTAATTACCGACATCTATATTCCGGTCATCAAGAAATAATTAATTATCAACCCTCTAAAAACAATGTATTATGGGAAAAATTTCAGAAATCATGCTATTGAAGCAACCGAAACAATCCGCTTTGGTTGTTGAAGTACAAACAGATATGAACGGAATGCCGGAAGCTATCGGGAAGAACTTTGTAAAAATAGACTCTTTATTTAAGGAACAGGGTGAAGTCACTACCGACATCCCCTACATTGAATATCCCAACTTTGAAAGTCTGACGGAACACAATATCAAAATGATTATCGGTCTAAAGTCATCCAAAGAATTACAAGGTGAAGGGGATATACGATCTATAACGATACCGGAAAGAAAAATAGTTTCCTGTTTGCATAGAGGAACTTACAGTGAATTGGCTGTCCTATACAACGAAATGATGGAATGGATAAAAGCCAACGGTTACAAACCTTCGGGAACATCCATTGAATATTATTACAGCAATCCCAATGTACCCGAAGAAGAACAGGTGACGAGAATAGAAATGCCACTATTATAAATGTTGATTTCATCTACTTCATCATGTAGATTCTTCCCAAGCTCCAATTATTGTTATTTGATTCAAAACGGTACGGAAAGGAATGAAACAGATTCTTTTATAAATGCCATATTTTAGTTCTAATGTAAATATTATTACAGTAATAGATGCAATAGAAATAAACGGTATTGCAAAAAAAATGTCAATAAAACTCCTATGTATTTCTGATAGATAACGTTATTTTGTAAAACACTGTTATCCAGGCGGTTACTATTCGGGCTTTTCCTTTAAAACCAATAACCCGTTTCTCACCGAGAAACAACCTTTTCGACACCGAGAAACGAAGTGTTTCTCACCGAGAAACGAATCGACTGTTGAAGTCCTAAACTTAAATTAAGAAAATTGTTCGTCTCTTTTATTTTTGACGCTTCTATCGTAGGAATGTATATGTTGAAATATATTTCAATGATAATCTTGTCATGTCTAAAATATAATGATATGGAATAAATTTATAACTGAATAGCAAGCAATTATAAAAAATGACTGAATGAATTATTTGCAATCAAACAACAACAGATACAGACATCATTTTTGTATCTTTGCCAAGTACAGAATAAACATGAAAAGAGAAATCCTATATCAAAAGATAGCCGGCACTATCGCCTGGCAAATAAAAACAGGTATATGGAAAGCAGGCGAGAAATTACCTTCTTTACGTACTATCAGCAATGAATATGGCGTAAGTTTAAATACAGCCATTCAGGTATATTATGAACTGGAAAAGGAAGGATTCATCATTTCCCGCCCCAAATCAGGGTACATTGTCAATTATAAGCCACTAAATTTGTCTGCGCCGGCAACAACGCAGCCTTCCGCTCAATCTCCGGGAAAGGAAGAAGCAGACTTAATCATGGAAGTATATCATTCCATCGAAGATTCGTCTATCACCCGTTTTTCGCTGGGAATACCGGAAGATGTTTTATTGCCTATTGCCAAACTCAATAAAGAACTGACCAAGGCCATGTATTCACTTCCGGGGAACGGCACTAGGTATGAAGACCCTCAAGGAAACATTCGTTTGAGAAACTATATTGCCCGTTTTGCGTATAGCTGGAATGGAAATCTGACCGAAGATGATATTGTTACTACCACAGGAGTAACCAATTCCATCTCTTTAGCATTATCTGTTATTGCTCAAAGAGGAGACACGATAGCTGTTGAAAGTCCTGTTTATTTCGGGATATTACAGTTGGCCAACAGTATGGAGCTTCATGTGCTGGAACTGCCGACCAATCCTGTAACAGGCATCGAACCCGATGCTTTAAGAAAAGTATTGCCGCAGATCAATCTATGCCTGCTTATCAGTAATTTCAGTAATCCGCTTGGGAGTTGCATGCCCGATGAACATAAGAAAGAGATAGTACAGATGTTGGCGGAACACAATATTCCTCTGATTGAAGATGATTTATACGGCGATGTATTCTTCGGACATTCACGCCCTAAGCCATGCAAAGCTTTCGATGAAAAGGGACTTGTGTTATGGTGTGGTTCTGTATCAAAGACGTTAGCTCCCGGTTATCGGGTAGGCTGGATTGCCCCCGGTAAGTTTAAGGATGCTATTATTCGTCAGAAACATATTCATTTAATATCCACTCCTACCCTCAACCAAGAAGCCATTGCCAACTTCATGGAGAACGGCAGGTATGAGAATCATTTACGCAAGTTGCGCCATGAGCTACATTCCAATAGTCTTCATTTGGCACAAGCTATTACCGACTATTTTCCCGAAGACACTAAAATCATCACTCCACAAGGAGGTTTTATGCTTTGGGTGGAACTGAATAAAAAGATTGATACCACGGAGCTATATTACAAAGCGATGCAACATAAGATCAGCATTGCTCCCGGACGCATGTTTACTCTGCACGACCAGTACAGAAACTGTATGCGCTTGAGTTTCGGTCAGCAATGGAGTGCTTTCATTGAAGAACGCTTGCAGGTTTTGGGAAACATTATCAAAGAATCATTTTGATTGACTGATATACTCCTTTACCACTTCGCCGAGGGTTTTAAGTCCTTTCTCTATTTTGTCTTCGGGCATATTAGAGTAGTTGATCCGAAGCGTATTTTCCTTGTTTCCGTTCGGATAAAAGGAGCCTCCCGGAACAAAAGCAATCTTTTTCTCCAGGCTTCTGACTAAAACATCACGTGCCGAAATCCCTTCGGGAAGTTCTATCCATGTAAATAATCCGCCTTCGGGACGAGTAAACTTTATAGTATCAGGAAAATAACGTTCTATACTTTCAATCGCCACATTTCTGCGTTTTCTGTATACTTCTACTATTTTGGCAATATGTTTATCAATATCATAGCGCTTCAGGTATTCGGCGATGGTCATTTGGGCAATAGTGTTGCATTGTAAATCCGTACCTTGCTTGACCAATACGTATTTGCGGATAATCTCTTTATCCCCCGCAATCCAGCCAATCCGGAAACCGGGACAGAATATTTTCGAGAAACTACCTGTACACAGGATATTTCCAGCCTCATCAAAAGACTTTATAGATGGCAAAGACTCTCCTTCAAACCTTAACTCGCCGTACGGATTGTCTTCAATAACCGCAACACCATACTTTGCGGATAATTCAGCCAGCTTCCTGCGTCTTTCCAAACTCCACGTTTTTCCTGTAGGATTTTGAAAAGTAGGTATTGCATATATCAGCTTTATATGAGGAGTATTGCTCAAAACATCTTCCAAAACATCCATCATCATACCGTCCCCATCCGTAGGAAGTTCAATAAAGCTACATCCATACGCTTTGAATGCACTGATTGCAGCCAAATACGTAGGGCTTTCGCAAAGTACGATGTCTCCCTCGTCCAGGAAAACTTTTCCGGATAAGTCCAATCCTTGTTGCGAGCCATGGGTAATCAGAATATTATCTTTATCGAAAGTCGTGCCCAAACGTTCGTTCATCCGGTTGGCAATCCATTCGCGCAAAGGGACATAACCTTCTGTTGTGGTATATTGGAGCGCTTTCGTACCTGCCTCTTTCAATACGATCTGATTGATCTCATTGATTTCATCTATCGGAAAAAGTTCCGGAGCAGGCAGACCACCTGCAAACGAAATCACATCTTCCTGTTCGGTAACTTTTAATATTTCTCTTATTTCCGAAGCCTTTATATAAGACATTCTTTTAGCAAAATTCAACTTCATAACCTTTAAGTATATTAGGAGATTAAAACAACACTGCAAAGTAAATCAAAAAAGAAAGACGAGAACAGATACACTTTTTTATATATTGACAGGTACAGATGACTGACTTTTCAAAGGATAAGTATATGAAGTTAATCTCCCCGATTGCTTATTTCGTCATGAGTAATCAGGGTATTCGTCGAATAATCCTATACAGAACCTTGTTTAAACCTACCTTTGCACTGAAAACAAAAGTAATTGATAGTAACTATGGAAGAGCAAATACTCATTTTTCGAACCTCGGTTAGAAATGCACGGGATATAAAACATATCGCAGCGCTGTTCACCCTATGTCCCCAAATCTACAAATGGAATGTAGATATAGAGGACTGGGAAAAAGTATTGAGAATAGAATGTCAGGGCATCACCCCGACTGAAATCTCAAAGGCATTACGCGCCATCAACATTTATGCACAGGAGCTGGAATGAAACAGAGAAAGCTAGTAATGAGCTAATAACGAGGCAGGTCTTTTACTTCCTCATAATATTTTTCCACTCCAACCTCTTGCATCCGCCTGTTGATGGCTACAAATCTCTTGTATAATTACTTTTTGTTATGACCTAACTGATCGGTGTCGGGTCGTATATAAGTGCCATTATTATACGTATTTATCGCGATGATAACCATTAATAATTACCGCCAAATTATAAGACCAATTCATAATTAGTACTCCGCCCTCCCTCGTCTGTTTTACGAAATACACCTTTAGTTATTAAATCTTGTATATCACGCAATGCAGTGTCAGGAGAGCATTTGGTTATCTTCGCCCATTTGGAAGAGGTCAACTTGCCATCAAAACCATCCCAAAACAAATTCACCATTTTAATCTGCCGTTCATTCATCGAAACCAACCGATATTTATCCCAGAAAGCAGCTTTCTGCAAAATCGTACTGATTGATTTCTCTGTATCAAGTAATGCAGCTTCCAGACAGTCAAGAAACCATTCAAGCCAATTTGTTATATCCAAACTGCCTTTTTGTGTTTTCTCCAGCATCTCATAATACCTCTTACGCTGCTTGCGTATTTCGGCAGACATACTATAAAAACGATGTGGCATTTCATCTGCACGAGCTAAAAACAAATCAGTGATCGTTCGGGATATACGTCCATTCCCATCATCAAAAGGGTGAATAGTCACAAACCATAAGTGAGCAATCGCAGCTTTCAGAACAGGATCTATCTTCTGATTACCATTTACCCACTCCAAAAACAGTTTCATCTGGTAAGGAACATGATCCGAATCAGGAGCCTGATAATGTATTTTCTCTTTTCCCATCGCTCCTGATATGACTTGCATTGGCTCCGCACCTTGCCGCCAATCGGCAACCGTTATTTTATATACCCCACTTCGTCCTGTAGGAAACAATGCAGCATGCCAATTAAAAAAGCGTTCAGCCGTCAATGGTTGCATGTAGTTTTGAGTAGCATCTATCATTACTTGCACCACTCCATCTATATAGCGGTCTGCTTCGGGTAATCCTTCTATTTCTATGCCCAAATGACGAGCCACAGAAGAACGCACCTGATCAACATTCAATATTTCTCCTTCAATTTCCGATGACTTTGTAATATCTGCTGTCAGCGCATCAAGCATAGCACTATTCTTCAAATCAAAACCAAGTGCACTCATTCGCCCTACAAGTCTACCTTGCAAGCCCCTGACTCTACCTAATTTATAAGATAGTTTTGCATCATCCCAAGTAAAATCAGGCCAATCAGTTTGTTGCCAGATATAGATTGATTTCATATTCTCCGTATATTTTGCGGTAAATATAGCGATTATTCTCCGCATTTTATTCTAATTATCAATCAAAAAATAGCCAATGCTTTGTACATTGACTGTTTCTAATCTGTACGCAAAATATTCCCCTGTATTTTCCCCAGAATCTTGGGGAACTGCCAAAAGAACAACAAAGTACAGCAAATTGCCGCTGTCGCATCAGATATTGCTTCAGCTGCATATACACCGGTTACTACCATATAATGTGGTAATATCAATGCTAATGGAATCAGTAGAATCACTTTACGTAACAAAGCAATAAAAATAGAAATCTTAGCCTGACCTAATGCTACAAACATATTTTGGCAGGCTCGCTGTAATCCGAAGATAGTCATACCGCCCAAGAAAACAGGCATTGTCCAACGGACTGTTTCTATCAATTTTTCATCACTAGTAAAAGCAGATGCAACAATCGTAGGAAACAAGATCATAAGCAGCATCAATAACAGGTTAAATGAAAACATGGTTATCATCACAATACGGAAACAGTCTTTCACACGTTGTTTATCACCATGACCATAATTATAGCTGATAATCGGAACAAATCCCAGCGCAAAACCGGTTAACGGAACACTTGCAAACTGCATCGCACTTTGCAAGATAGTTAATGCGCTGACATAAATATCTCCAAAATTTTTCAGACTACTATTCAATACAAAACCAACCAGACTCTCCGTACTTGCCATTATAAATGGAGATATTCCCAAAGCTAACATGGCGAATACAATCTTCCGGCTCAACCGCATATTACGCTTTTCCAAAGGTAAGGAAGCACGCCGGGAAAAGAGAAAACTCAATACCCACGCCGCACTACATGCTTGAGACAATACGGTAGCCAAAGCAGCTCCTTTCACTCCCATATCAAACCAGAAAATAAAAATAGGATCAAGAATAATATTCAATAAGGCACCGATCAAGACAGAGTACATGGCAATAGCCGGCCGTCCCTGTGCATTAATAAAGCTATTCAATCCTGTAGATATTTCAACGAAAACGGTTCCTAATAAATAGATGGAAAGATAATCAACCGCATATTCCAACGTATTTTCCGAAGCACCCGTAAAAAGCAAAATCGGTTCCATAAAGGTATATGCGATGAACGAAGTGAACAGGGCGAATAGTATTAATAAGACAAAACCATTCCCCAAAATTTTTCCGGCACGCAGACGATCGCCCTGTCCCAGTGCCATGGCTGCCAATGGCGCGCCCCCTCCTCCTACAATCGCCGAGAAAGAAGAAATCAGTATAACAAGAGAAGTCGTCACTCCTACCCCAGCCAACGCATCAGTACCAATACCCGGTACAAGCCATAGAAATCATAGGAAAATAAAAGAACATATCTTCTTTATTATCAATCACTTGTATATTTCCTATTTTCTCTATTTTTGCCATATTTTGCCCATTTTCCGTTATTCAGT
>ERZ894194.1401-NODE-1401-length-13457-cov-25.050664_pt1 | contig 13457 bp, 16 predicted proteins | sample MGYA00380283_ERZ894194 | MGnify/ENA primary metagenome ERZ894194 (study PRJEB32331, sample SAMN06328448) | human gut metagenome | biome: human gut microbiome; feature: stool | host: Homo sapiens | collected 2013-02-13 ... | reverse complement strand
TTCTAAGAGACTTCCCAACCGCTTGATTAAGAAGTCTTTTAGAGCATACAACACCGCTGCTTAGCTTGTATTTTTTATACTGCTTCACAGCAAAGCAATTTGGCTTGCGCTGCTCCAGTCCCTTGAACATATAGTCCACAGCGTTGAGAAAGTCCTCGTCATCCTCCTTGACCTCCATGCCAGAGATCATGTCCACCAGTGTATTCATGTTGCGATCCTCCTCGGCTCCCTCAAAAATGATGTAGCCCAGCAAGGCGCAGTACAGCAGCGTTTCGGCCTTCGTCCAGAATGGATCGCCCTCCTTGCCCTCGCCCTTGGTGTTGGAAATGAGGGCATTGACAAACTTTAGAATGTCCGCCTCGGTCTTGATATACGCCAGCGGGTTATAGTGCATTGATTTTGAAAAATCAATGCTATTGAACACCTTGATCTTATATCCCCGCTTTTGCAAAAACGAGCCGACCTGCCCCAGCACACCGCCCTTGGGGTCTACCACCACATAGGAAGAATGGGCTTGCAGGAGTTGGGGCGTGAGCCAAAAGCGGGTCTTGCCGGAGCCGGACGAGCCGATCCCGCAGAAATTGAGGTTGCGGGCGTTAGCGGGATTTTGGGGGCGGGTGTTCATGGTGAGCCGTTCCGTGGCGGTCAAGATCATATTGTTTTCAAACTTGGGATCGACAAAAGGGCGTATATCTTTTTCAGATCCCCAACGGGCTGAACCGTACTCTTCATCACGCCGGAATTTCTTTGCGTTCTTGCTTTTGAAGCAGATCAGCAGACGGAACGCCACCGCCCCCACAATGCCCACCAGCCAGTCAAAAGGGGCAAGGCCGGGGGCAAAGTCGGCAAAGACCACGCCGACGGTCTGTCCAAGCCCCAACAGCTTATGGGCAAAATCGCCGCCCGTCGCCAGACGGTAGGCCGTTCCCAGCTTGAGGAACACCCAGCCGATGAACACATAGGGAATGTTGGGCAGCACATATTTTCGGAGCTTATCTGTCACCATGCACGGCCTCCTTAATGTGTTCTTTCTGAGGCTTTTCCTTGGCAAGCTGCTGTTCCGCCTGCTTCATCTGTTCGGGGATCGTGGGCTGGCGGGACTTGGCCTTATCCAACACCTTGCGGGAGTATTCCGAAAAGCAGGCGGTCATAGCGTCCGCCTGCCCGGACTTGAAGAACAGCAGGTATTTCCCCGGTTCGGTCTGATAAAAGGCATAGTCCACATTCCATTTCCGGGCTACCCGGTCAAAGAGCTTTGTGTCCCCGGACAGTTCAAGGCTGTTAGTGGATGTGCCGTGCGCCATGAGCTTTTTCACGGTCTGCTTGCCGTGAGGTGTCTGCTTTGCCCGGTGCGCCTTGGCGATCTTGCGCCCCACCGCCCGGAGAACATAGGCAAGCCCCCGGGCGGTCAGCTTCGACGCCTTCACCGATATGGCAATCGTGCGCCGGGAAATATCCTCATCTACCAGCCGTCATCGCCTCCTTTCTGATAGAGATATGACCTTGGGACAAGTTGTCCCAAGGTCAGCGTTCATCATGCTCCTTTCTCGGGTGCAGGCGTTCGCCCTCCAAAGAGGAACGGTCTATGACCTCCTTGTAGGCCGCCATCTGCTCCCGGATATTCAACTTGGGGTACGCAAAAATGCGGTGTTCGGCGGGAATGTCCTCGATGCCGTGGTACGCCTCCTTGAAATCGCCGCTGCGGGTCAGATAGCCCGTGGGGGCGAAGTGGCCGCCCTCGTTGATCCGCATATCCCGCCCATAGGCTTCAAAATCGAAGTAGGGCAGCACATTATCCGGCACATCCAACAGTTCCATGTCCTCTACATAGATGCGCCCCAGCGTTTCATCGTCGGTCACGCCGGGGTGCAGCTCGTAGCAGTCCAGATTGTGAACGAGGTTGATGATGTCCGCCACGCTGGAAGTATGGTCGCCCTTGTTGAGTACGGCCTCCAGCGTTTCGATCTCGTCGCTGTCCAGTTCGGAAATGAGATGCGCCAAATGGTTCAGCTCGTCCAAGTTTTCATACTCGGTGAGATAGTCGTATAAGCCCATCACATCGCCGTCAAAGGCGGTGATGAAAAACTCCTCATACCGCACACCGTCCACGCCGATGTTCTTCAGAAGTGATTGCACCTCCTCTGTGGTGGCCGGAAATTTCAGCGTTTCGCCCACAAACTGCCCCTCGGCGTATTTGCCGAGGTTGGTGATGTAGGCTTCAAATGCCGTCATTTGCACCTCCTTTTGTCAGCGCCTCCGCGATCCCAGCCATGATGTACTCGGCACAGGGCAGCGCGATGGCGTTTCCCAATGCCCGGTAACGGTGGGAGGATAGAATTTCCTCGCCGTCCGCACCATACTTTGTCCAGCCCTCCGGCAGCCCCATGAGCCGCTCACATTCCGTTTCCGTGGGAAAGCGGACGCAGCCCCCGACGGGATCGTCCTCATACCAAAAGGCAAAGGGCGAAATGCCGCCCGCTAACAGAGTGGGAAAAGGGTCAGTTGGCAGTCCGAAGCTGTTTCGGAACGCTGTTTCCGTCCGCTCCTTGGCGGATGCCCGCATACGGAAGCATTGAAAGGGTCGGGTAATTGGTACACGCCGCCCTGCTTCAATAAAAGAGCCTCGATCTCCGCAGGCGGCGGGCAGCCCGCGATCTCCGCCAAATGCAGGAAGTGACTGCATTGTGCGGGGCTTAAAAAGTATTTCGTGCGAACGCCGTCCTCCAAAGTCTGCCACAAGAAAGATGCGCTGCCGTCGTGCCAACCGGGGGCTTGCCCAATGCTGGGCGTCCATGAGCCGCCAGCAGAGGTCAGGCGTTCGCCCTCGCACCATTCCGGCTCCTGCCCATCTTCCAGAAGCAGGCATTGAAACATCGGTGTCTGTGAAAGCGGATAGGACGGCTCTAAAATCCATCCGGTCATTTGATGAAAACGCTCCCATGACGTTTTCCCAAACAGCGATTGCTGGAAATAGACCATTTGTCGCCTCCCTCATTTCACGGATAATGCGGATGGCTTGAAAGAACAGACTGGACTTTTCTCCCGCAAGCCCCTTGCGGTTGCCGATCTGCGAGAGATTTTGGCACGGTGAGCCAAAGGTGATAATATGGACGGGCGGGAGATCCCGCCCGTCCAGCTTTGTCACATCCCCCAAATGCGCCATATCGGGAAAGTGGCGCTTGGTGATGGAGATAGGGGCTTTTTCAATCTCGCTTGCCCATACCGGCTCAATACCGCAGCGCACCGCCGCCAGCGGGAACACGCCGATCCCGTCAAACAGGCTCCCCAGCCGGAGCACCGTCATCTTATCTGCGCCCCTGTCCCTTGACGGTCAAAATGCCCTCAAGGGTGGTGGCGGTGATCCCGAGCCGCTGGGCAACGGCGATGTCGTTCTTCATGGCCTCGGTGACGCTATGACCGCACACCACCAGCACATGAGAACGGCGGAGCAGATCGCGCCCCATGTCGATGCCGCTCTTATGTTCCTCTGGAACGGCGTCATTGAGGAAAAGGGGCTGATAGAGCGTCGGGCAGATAGGCGAAAAGCCCGCCTCATACACCGTGCGGCAATACTGCGCCGCCAGCTTCGTGTTTTCGTGATCGCTGCCGCACCATGCGGCGGTGATATATGCGAGGGGTCGTTTCATTGTGAAATACCTCCGTTTTGTAATATAGTAGTTCAACCCAAACCCCACGCCCTTTCCCATTCTTGGGAAAGGGGGCGGCTCTGGAGGATATACCCCCGCCGCTTGCCGGAGAAAAAGCATAGCCGGGACAGGCGGTCAAGGGCTGGCCGCTGAAAACAGCGGTGCGATGCACCCTTGACAGCCCGCTCCCGGCCATGCTGGAATACGGGCGGCGACGGGGGATATAACCACAAGAGCCATTCGGGGAAACGAAAGACCTCGGGACAAAAAGTCCCAAGGTCACTTTTCCAGATCCGTTTTTTTCTCGGACTTGCCCAGCTCGGGCGGCTGCTTGGCTTTCCAGTCATCCAGCAGAGAAATGATCTTGTCCTTCATTTCCCTCGGGGACTTGTCCTTGCCGAAATATTTTTCCAGCTCCGCACTATTGATGATCACCTTGTCTACCTCCTTTTTCTCCTGCGACAGAATACCGTCGATCACATCACCGTTGAGCTTGCCGTCCTTGTCCAGTTCCCGCATTTTCTGCGCCTGCGACAGCGAGGGCGAGGACTGCTGCCCCTCAATGGATACAGCGATATACCTCTGATTTTTGGGGCGGATGAATGAGATCTCCACCGCCGGGGTGAACGCCAGTTTTTTCTCGTCCACCATTTTCTGCAAATCCGGCACAAGCTCGGTCAGGCGGATATACCGCTGCACCTGCTTGTAGTTCATGCCGTTGCGATCTCCCACGACCTGCGTGGAGCGTTTTCCGGCATCCTTGTCCTCCTCGCCGGGGCGGCTGCCTTGGTGCTTGATGGCCTCCACCTGCATTTTGAGTGACTGCGCCTTTTCCGTGGGCAAAATGCGCTCACGGTGGCGGAGGTTGTCATCCGTCATGGCAAGGATGGCTTCATCGTCCGTCATGTTGCGGACGATACACGGCATATTCGCAAATCCGGCAAGCTCGCTTGCCCGCTGGCGGCGGTGTCCGGCGATGATTTCATAGCCGCCGCCTTCACGGGGGCGCACCAGCGCAGGCTGATTAACGCCAGCCGCCTTGACCGACTCCACAAGCCCCTGCATTTCCGCATCGTCCCGGACACCAAAGGGGTGATTTTTGAACGGGTGCAGGTCAGACAGGTTGAGATAGACGATCTCCTCTTTTTCGGCGCGGGTGGCGTCACGGGGCGCAGACGGCTCCGGCGTGACCTCCGCACCAGCGGGAGCGCTGCCCTTATCCACGACAGGCTTCTCCGGGGCGGGCTTGCTTTGGGACTTTTTGTCCCGAGGTTTGGGCGGCTTTGCCTTATCGGGAGCAGCCTTGCCATCCTTGGACGGGCGACTTCTGCCGGGCTTGGCGGCCTTGTCCTTTTCCGTGGGCGGCTTCTGCTTGACCGCCTTTTTCTCCTCCTTGGCCGCCTCGTCACGGGCGGCGGCAAAATCCACCACCTTGCCGGAATGTGCCGGGGCGGGGTCGTCCTTGCCGGGAGCGGGCGGCTGCGCCTGTTCCTTTCCAGCCTTGGGGACTTCGGGAGCGGCAGGCTCCTCCACCTCAGCGTGGGTAACAGCATCGGCGGGATCTGGCACGGCCTCGCCCATTTCAAAGAGCGCCGCCTGCCCCTCGTGTTCCAGCATGACCGTCTCCGCGTCAGTCAGCACAGGATCAGGAGTAGGCGGCTCCGGCACGGCGGCAACTTCTACCGTGGGAGCGGGTGCCTCAGTAGGTGAGGCTACATCGGGAATGTTTTTCTTATCATCTGCCATTTGCAAACCTCCTTTTCGTGGCATGAAAAAAGCCAGTCCGCAGACTGGCCGGGTGGAAGTGACCTCCCTTCGTGGTGTTATACATGAACACGCCCCATAGTCTCTGTTTGGGGTAGTGCTACATTCAAAAGTGTGATATGATGTTAAAAACTTTTAGATATAAGGGGTGTGAAGAAATGATCGAACAACTCGTGAATGAAATCAATGGCCTTTTGCGAGATGGATACCCATATTCGGCGTTGGGCATTGCGTTAACTCTTCCAGATATTTGCGGGAATATTGCCTATCCAAATACAAAAGTAGCTGACCACTATAAGAAGTGGTATAGTGAATATGTAAATCCGATAAGTGCGCTTAAATTCAAAGATGGTTTTGATGAGGAAATTTGCTATAAATTGCGCTGTGCATATCTCCATAGCGGTAATTTTGATTTAGGTAATGCTGATGCAGTAAAGAATATTAATAAGTTTGAAATTCATTATAATCGAGATCCAGACCTCAGATTTGTCCAAGCTGCACAGGCAACTGATGGAAAACTGAGTTTGGATATTGATTTGGGTGTTTTGTGTTGGCAACTGTGTACTGCTGCGACGGATTTTTATAAAGCCCATCAGAGCGAATGCAGTAAAGCAACGATTGAGATTGAAGATACTACTCCATCCGAGGACGAAAGGAAAGCGCTCCGAAAGCTAATAGAAGAAAAATGCGGCTACACCTTTGAGGAACTAAAAGAAATGAAAAGGAAAGATCCCTCATTTGAATTGGACTTTGATTTTCTAAAATAGCCCCCAAACAGTAAGCTCCCGCTGCCTATAAAGATTTAGGCAACGGGAGCTTACCGTTAGAATAAAAACCTCTTGCTGACTGCCAGATTGATACTTTCAATTTTAGTCCGTTGTAGTTTTATTTGCTGCTCGCATCTCTTCGTCCAAGTCGGCAAACATCAGCTTTAGCAAGATGTCTGCCATGCTTTCACCGTCTTTCCTGTACCGTGGCTCAACGATAAAAACTCGACCGCCAATTTCGTATCGTTGGGTCTCTCCGGCAATATATTCTTTTCCCATGCCTGCACCTCCTTTCCAACATGGACACAAAAATTATATCATGCCGTGGAGGGACGCAAAGCCGAAAAATTATTTTCCTTGATATACGGGCTTTCTTTGACTATAATGAAAGACATTCAGGGTGTGTTTTGGGGTTGCCCGCGTATTGAAGCGCTCTTTTGACCCGGTTTAGGGGGGTATGTAACCGCACTAACCGGGAGAGCGCTTGAATGGCATTCAAGAGGTCAGCGGTTCGATCCCGCTTATCTCCACCACAAAAAGGAAACCACGACATCCGTCGTGGTTTTCTTTTTGCCTCTATCCGGAAACCCGTCTCAATTTGAGACGGGTTTCGGCAGATTATTCACTTTTCTCTGTTCCCTCCGGGAGAGCCTCTGTACCCTCCGGCAGCTCCGCTGCGCGCTCCTCCTCGGCGATGGTGGGGATAAACGCCTTCGCCAGCTTGCCCTTGCCGCGCTGCTTGATATAGAAGTACCCTATGGTACTGAACACCGCCGCGCCGATGAAGTTCACAAACAGATCCCCCATGGTGTCGTACAGCCCGATGTCCAGGTATCCGCCGAGCCCCAGCTCCTGCCCGTTTATCGTCACCGAGGTGATGCCGTCGATGGTCACGGGGATGTTGCTGTTGGTGGGATCCAGCATCACCGAGGTGATGGCGTTCACCACCGTGTCCTTCTGCATATCCATCATGAACAGCCTGTCCATGCCGAACTCGAAGAACTCCCACAGTACGCCCACGGTCATGGAGAAGCAGAACGCCGCCAAAGCCACATAGATAGGGGACAGCTGAAACTTGATCTTGCTGTTGCGGTTGAGAATGTCGATGAGCGCGAACCCCGTGGCGGCGCACAGAAATCCCGTGGTGGTGTGCAGCATGGAGTCCCAGTGCGGATAGGTGATGAAGTAGCACTTCAGCTCACCCAGTATCTCCGATGCGAAAATAAACAGCAGTATGATGATCTCCAGCGTGGACGGCAGCTCAATGCCGAAGTTCTGCTGGATAAAAAACGGCAGGACAAACAGTCCCAGTACCAGCAGGCAGATAAACGCGCTCTCATATTCGCCGCGGATGATGGAGGACACCAGCGTAGCCAGTACGATCAGCCGCAGTACGGTGTATACGGCGAACACGGTGGGCTGCCGCCTGATGACGGCCTTCAGCTGCGGGCCCAGGTGCCGCGGGGCCTTTTTCTTACGTTCCATAGTGTATCCCTTTCTGCGTGTCATTTCCATTTTCCGGTATTATACCACAAAATACGAAGAAATACAATAAAAATGACAGCGCGGCAGGAGCGAGCCGACCTTCGTCAAGCGTCTCGCGCCCAGCAGGATAGAAACAGCGCCCCGCCAGATGGCGGGGCGCTGCTGTATGCGTTTGTTACTTCGTGCCGAAGATGCGGTCGCCGGCATCGCCCAGACCGGGCACGATGTAGCCGTGCTCGTTCAGGTGATCGTCCAGCGCACCGGCATAGATGTCCACATCCGGGTACAGCTTCTGGATGTGTTCGATGCCCTCGGGAGCCGCCACCAGCACCATCAGCTTGATGTGCTTGCAGCCGCGCTTCTTCATCTCGCCGATGGCCTCCGCGGCGCTGCCGCCGGTGGCCAGCATGGGGTCTACGATCAGCACATCGCGCTCGGCCACATCCTTGGGCATCTTGCAGAAGTAGGGGTGCGGCTCCAGCGTCTCCTCGTCGCGGTACATACCGATGTGCCCCACACGGGCGGAGGGCACCATCCGCAGCACGCCGTCCACCAGGCCCAGGCCCGCACGGAGGATAGGCACCACCACGAACTTACGGCCCGCCAGCGTGGGCGCGTCCATCCCGCAGATGGGGGTCTCGATGTGCTTGGTGGTCAGGGGCAGGTCACGGGTGGCCTCATAGGTGATGAGCATACCGATCTCGGATACCAGCTCCCGGAAATCCTTGACGCTGGTGTTCTTGTCCCGCATGATGGTCAGCTTGTGCGCCACCAGGGGATGGTTCATGATGTGGACCTTCTCGCTGTACATGATGTTATCCTCCGTGTATATGAAATTTTAAGGGTATACGTTTTACTCCGCCGTCAGGGACAGCCCCCTGGCCAGCCGTTCGCGCTCCGCCTGGCTCAGCCGCAGATACACCGGCTGCAATTCCTGGGCGGAACACGTCAGCCCCTGCGCGGCAAGATGCTCCGCCGCCAGCGCCACGCCCGCGGCGCTCTGCTGCCGGTGCAGGGGAGAGGCCAGCCGGCACCCGATCCCCGCTTTCTGCAAAAAGTCGTACAGCAGCGCCGCGCCGTCGCCCACGATCAGCTTTGGCTCCGGCATGGCGGCCAATTCCTCCGCCACCAGCTCCATAGCCACGGCCCTGTCCGCGCAGAGCCTCGTAACGCGGCCGTTTTCTGTCCGGAACAGCGCGTTGTACACCTGCTGCCGCCGTGCGTCCATAGCGCCCACGACGACGCCCTCGAAGTCCGTGACGCCATAGGCCATGGCCTCCAGCGTGGATACGCCGCAGCAGGGCAGCGCCTTGGCCCACGCCAGCCCCTTGGCCGCCGACACGCCGATGCGTATCCCGGTAAAGCTCCCCGGCCCCTGGGCCACGGCGATGATGTCTATATCGTCCATCGTCAGTCCCGCGGTCTTCAGCATCCCGTCCAGCAGCGGCATCAGCGTCACGCTGTGGGTCAGCCCCCGGTCCTGATACGCCTGGGCCAGCAGTGTGCCGTTTTCCGTCACGGCCACGGACACGCTCTTGGCGGAGGTCTCCAATGCCAGTATTCTCACTGTCACTCGCCTCCCGTGATGGTGATGATGCGGTCACTCTCGTCTGTGCCCCGGGCGATGTCCACCCACAGGGTGTCAGCCGGCATGGCGTCGTTCACGCGCTCGGACCACTCCACGGCGCACACGCCGCCCCGTGTCAGATAGTCCTCCCAGCCGATGTCGAACAGCTCGTCAGAGCTGCCCAGCCGGTACATATCAAAGTGAAACAGCGGTGTTGCGCCGTCGTATTCGTTGACAATGGTAAACGTGGGGCTGGTGACCCGTCCGGCGCAGCCCAGACCTCGGGCCAGCCCACGGGTAAAGGCGGTCTTGCCCATGCCCAGTCCGCCGCGGTAGGCCACTACTGTACCGGGGCGCAGCCGCCTGCCCAGCATTTCGCCGATATGCTCTGTCTCCTCCGGACTGTGGGACAAATATTCCATCGGCGCGGCCTCCTTTACCTCAAATCGACTTATTATAGCACATGCACGCCGAAAAAGAAAGAGCGAAACCACCCAAGTCGAATAAAATGTTCCGCCGCGGGGCGGTCATGTTGGCACAGCAAGAGTGCCGCGCACAAAAAGAAGAGGCACACGTTTTGTTCCCCCCTCACAGGGGTAACAAGTGATTCCTGGGATACCCTGGCAGGTCATCGTGTTTACGATGCCTGCCGGGGCTTCTCTGTGTCCTGGGTTTGTAGGGATTCCGGTGCTTCCAGTGCTTCTTCCACATCCTGCTGACCGCTGCCGACATAGCCAATGCCGTTGTAGTAGATCTCCACGGTCTGGGGAGCGTGTTTAGACCACTTTACCTCTTTCTCGTGAACCACGATCTTCTCAATGAACAGCCGCAGCAGCTCCGGCGTCAGTTCCGTGATATCCGTGTACCGCTTCGCCTTATCAAGGAAGCTGTCCGTCCCGCTCACCGTTTCCCGCAGGCACTGGATCTCACTCTCTTTCTGTGGAATACCGGCTGTGATGCGGCTCTGTTCTTCCGTGTAGCTGCCGGAGAGCATTTGGAACTGCTCCGTGGTGATACGGCCCAGCACGCTATCCTCATACAGCTTCTTAAAGATGGTGTCCAATTCCATTTTCCGCTTCCGCATGGCGGCCAGTTCTTTCTCCTGCCTGCGGATCTCCCGCTGAAGCTCGGCGGACTGCTTGCTGCCAATGTAGGCGGCGAACTTTTCCGGATGTTCCCGCGCCGCGCTCGTCACCCGGCGCAGATCCTCCAGTACGATCTCGTCCAGAACACACTCCCGGATGTAGTGGCCCGTGCAGGCTTCCCCGTCCTTCTTGTAGGTGCGGCAGGTAAAGTGATTGTAGCTGGCGGACATGGTATGCGCCCGGTGCAGCACCATGTTGGAGCCGCAGTCGGCACAGAACACAAGACCGGAGTACTTGTCCTGTTCTTCCATCTTGGTCAGACGGCGCTTGTTCTTCCGCACTCTCTGTACCATGTCCCAGACCTCCCGCGTAATGAGGGCGGGATGGGTGTTCTCAAAGACCAGGCATTCCTCTCTTGGATGTTCGACCCTTCGCTTGTCCTTGTAGGATCTGCTGCTGTGCTTCATGTTGACGGTATTGCCCAGATAGATCTCGTTTTCCAACATATCCGCTACTGTATCCCCAGACCAGTGATATGGGCGCTGGGTATCCAATCCCGTATGAGTCATGCCGTACTTGGTGTAGGCGTACATGGTAGGCGTCAGGATCTGCTCTTTCTTGAGAATGCGGGCAATTTGGCTGGGGCCGCTGCCGCCGGCGCACATGGCAAAGATCCTGCGGACAATAGCTGCCGCCTCTTCGTCCACGATTAGTTTTTTCGTGTCCGGGTCCTTTCGGTAGCCGTAAGGCGTTCTGGTTCCCAGCCGTTCCCCCCGTTCCGCTTTGGCCTTGAGCACCGCACGGATCTTCCTGCTGGTGTCCCGAATAAACCACTCGTTGAACAAATTTTTGAACGGCATGAGGTCATTGCTCTCGCTGCTGTCGGTGTCCACATTGTCATTGATGGCGATGTAGCGGACGCCGAACATGGGGAAGCGTTCCTCGATGTACAGGCCAGTGTGAAGCTGATTTCTGCCGAGGCGACTGAGATCCTTGGTCACAATGATCCCGATCTCGCCGTTTTCCATGTCTGAGATCATCTGCTGGAACGCCGGTCTTTGGAAGTTTCCTCCCGAAAAACCGTCATCCACATAGAAGCAGGGGCTGGGGAAATGGTGATCTTCCGCGAACTTCTGTAAAATGGTTTTTTGATTCTGGATTGAGTTCGAATCGCCCTCTATCCCATCATCCTGGCTGAGACGGCAGTAAAGAGCGGTTTTCTTGATTTGGTTTGACTGATTCATACAGCCCTCCTTTTCTTTGTCAAACCGTTCAGAGCATTGCGACACCACAATACCCCGAACGGCCTGAATTGTCCAGCACTTTACGCACACAGCTTTCCCTGCTGAAAGTCCAGTTCTGCCAAGGCTTTCAGCTTGTCCTCCACGGTTTCACTGCCATGCCGGGGAAACACGGAGATGACTTGAATCTCCCGCCCGCAGGCTGTCTGCATCCGCTCCACGGTGATATGATGATCGTCGATGGTGATATTGGCTTTTTGCTCCATAGGCTCTCCTTTTTCTATTGTTTACTGAGTTCGCCCACACGCCGCCTGTGGGGGCTTCTGCCGGAGGGGATGGGCAGGGACGCTGCCCGGTGCGGAAGAACGCCGCACAGGGCGGCACGGGGCGAACGGGCGGGTGTTTACTGCCCGTCCTTGTGGCTCAGATCATGATGGGCGTTTATGTGGTAGGCCTGTTCGAGAATGTGTTCCAGCAGGAAACGGATTCTGTCCGCCGCCTCCCGGTCCAGTTCCTTTGCGCGGGGATTCCGCAGAATCTGGCGGATATTGGAGTCGATCTTGTTGACTTCCTCGTGGAGCCGAAACCTGATCCGGCTAGGTCTTTCCACGATCTCGCTCTCTGCAATGAGCTTGCGGAAATAGGTGGTGACCGGCAGGCGGGTCAGTTCCCGATAGCGTTCCAGCCTTTGAAATTGTTCCTCTGTCATCCGGACAGAGATGCTTTTGCTGTTGTCCCGCAGTTTCCCTCTGGGAAGCGGCTTTTTGCGCTTACGGTGCATGGGTGAATCCCTCCTTCCTGACCTCGTATGCTGCCTGGGCAATGTCCTTCAGACAGTCGAGTGCTTGCTGGAGCCCCTCTGCCGTGCCATATCCGCTGTTGAAGGCACGAGCCACGGTGTTGATCTCCCGCCCCTTCTGATTGAGCAGGCAGAGAAAGTCCGACATGACGCCGTTCCGACTGATGATGGGACGATTGCCGGCGAGCTGCTCCATAAGCCATGCGTTGGCAGACAGCCCTGCCGCCCTGCTTCGTTCCATGAGCCGGCTGTATTCTTTGGCACTCATGCGGACGCAGGTCCGATGTGTCTGTTTGTTCATAAACCACCTCCAGACCGCTTCCGGCAATGTTGCCGAGAGCGGTTTTCTGTTTTTTCAGATACCCCCTCACTACCCCTCCCGAAAAAACAGCATGGTGAATAACAAAAAATCCAAAAATTTTGCAAAAAAAATTGAAATCCAGGGTGTGCAATAGACACCCTCGCCGTCCAATCAAGGGTGTCTTATTGACACCCAAAGCGAAAAAATCGGCAGACAGCCCCTTATAAAGTCTGTCTGCCGATGGTAACATACCACAAATCGAAGAAGGAGGCTCGGAACATGATGGTTGCTGTTTTATCATTGGGGCTGGCGCTGCTGGGCGGGATCGTCCGTCTGGCACAGGTGCTACGGTTGTCTGCGCCGCTGCTGTACGGTGCACTGGTAATCACGGTATTCCGCCCGTGGTATCTGGCCCATACCGCTCTGGCGGACGGCATTTTCCTTGTGCTGGTGGGTCTTGCGGCGCTGTCATGGGTGGTGACGCTGATTCGAGCGGTGCGGGAGACGATCTGGTAAAGTAAGGGTTGGCAAGATTGCCAACCCTTACTTTCAGACAACCTTGTCAAAAAGTCTGACCGGGTTCGGTGAATTCACCGAACCCGATTTTTACACTCACTTTCCGGCAATGCTGCCGAGAAGTTCCCGCCCGCGGGCGGCATGGGGGACTGGGGTTTACCCCAGCAAGCAGTATTTTGACATCAAAATGCGATGCTTGCGTCAACGCCGCCACAGGCGGCGTTGGTATCTCAAAGGTGCCGATAATACTCCTTATGAGAAAATCGGCGATGAAGTGCGGTCGCT
>ERZ894194.1388-NODE-1388-length-13543-cov-71.935572_pt1 | contig 13543 bp, 15 predicted proteins | sample MGYA00380283_ERZ894194 | MGnify/ENA primary metagenome ERZ894194 (study PRJEB32331, sample SAMN06328448) | human gut metagenome | biome: human gut microbiome; feature: stool | host: Homo sapiens | collected 2013-02-13 ... | reverse complement strand
CGTTTGAACGAACAGATGTGTCAGGAGATAGCTAAGGCGGGCAATGGTATCTATGTGCGTGTAGATAATACAAATGGCGCTCAAAAGGCGATTAGCCGGGAAATTAATAAAATGGCGAAAGCTGATGTGGAAACACAGGTATACACAGAGTTTAATGAGCAGTTCCAGGCTGTGGCATGGATTATTCTGTTGCTTTTGTTGGCAGAAATGCTGGTATTGGAGCGCAAGAACCCTCTGTTCCGTAATATTCATTTGTTTTCCAATAAGAAATGATGCGTATGTTACAGAAAAAATATATAAGCTTTTTTTTATTGCTGCTAATGGCAGCTACAGCTTCGGCTCAGAAAGCCGAACGTGATTTTATCCGTAAAGGGAACCGTTTTTTTAAAGATAGCGTGTATGTGGATGCGGAGGTAAATTATCGTAAAGCTTTGGAGACGAATCCTCAGTCTACAGTCTCTATGTTTAATTTGGGAAATACATTGGCTCAGCAGAATAAACTGCAAGAGGCTATGGAACAATATGTTGCTGCTACCAAGATAGAAAAGGACAAGAATGATTTAGCGCAAATCTATCATAATATGGGAGTGATTTTTCAATCACAGAAAGATTATGGCAAAGCGGTAGAAGCATATAAGCAGTCATTGCGTAATAACCCGAAAGATGATGAAACACGTTATAATTTGGCCTTGGCGCAAAAGATGCTGAAAGACCAGCAGCAGAATCAGCAAAACCAGGACCAGAATAAACAGCAGCAACAGGACCAGCAGGAGGATAAAAAGGACCAAAATAAAGATCAACAGCAGAATAAAGACCAACAACAACCGCCGCAACCACAGAAAAAGGACAGTGAGATGTCTAAAGAGAATGCCGAGCAGCTTTTAAATTCTGTGATGCAAGATGAAAAAGATGTGCAGGATAAAGTAAAGAAACAGCAGGTTATTCAAGGTGGTCGTTTGGAAAAAGATTGGTAATAAATATAACAGGAAATAATATATGAGAAAAATAATTGTCTTATGGATGGTGCTGATGATAGTCAGTTTGCGTGCTTTTGCAGATAGCAAGGTTTCGTTTACTGCATCTGCACCTGATGTTGTGGCAGTAGGTGATCAATTCAGACTGTCATATACAGTGACCACACAGAAAGTGAGAGATTTCCGGGCTCCTTCTATAAAAGGTTTTGATGTACTGATGGGGCCCAGTCGTTCACAACAGAAGAGTGTGCAAGTTATCAATGGGCAGACAACCTCTACGAGTAGCATAACATTTACTTATATATTGATGGCTACGGCTGAAGGTAGTTTTACTATACCCGGGGCTACTATAACGGCAGAGGGCAATCAGATGGTTTCCAATTCTGTGCACGTAAAAGTACTTCCTGCTGATAGAACAAATGGAGGGGCTTCCGGAAACGGTGGAAGACAAAGTGGTTCTGCAAGTCGTGCTTCATCAGGAACGTCAGTATCGAATAATGATTTGTTTATTACAGCTACTGCCAATAAGACGAACTTGTATGAGCAAGAGGCTCTCTTGTTAACATATAAGATATATACTTTAGTAGACTTGAGAGGTTTTGACAACGTGAAACTGCCCGATTTTAAAGGCTTTCATTCTCAGGAAGTCGAATTGCCTAATGACCGTAAATGGAGTCTTGAACACTATAAAGGAAGAAACTATCAGACGACCGTATACCGCCAATTTGTATTATTTCCGCAACAACCGGGAAAAATAACGATTGATGCGGCACGTTTTGATGCATCTATAGCCAAGGTTACTCATGTGGACGATCCTTTCGAAGCTTTCTTCAATGGTGGTTCTAATTACGTAGAAGTAAAGAAGACATTAATGACTCCTAAATTGGTTGTTGATGTAAAAGCTTTACCGGATGGTAAGCCTTCGGGATTTTCTGGAGGAGTGGGAGAATTCAGTATTTCTTCTTCTATAAATAGTACGAATGTTAAGACAAACGATGCTGTTACAGTGAGGCTTGTTATTTCGGGTACGGGTAATCTGAAATTAATCTCTACTCCGGAAGTTAAATTCCCAGAAGACTTTGAAGTCTATGACCCGAAGGTTGATAATAAGTTCCGTTTGACAAATGCCGGACTCTCCGGCAGTCAGGTGATTGAGTATCTTGCCATTCCCCGTAATGCGGGAACATATAAGATTCCTGCTGTAAAGTTCAGCTATTTCGATATTAAATCTCGTACATACAAGACTTTAACGACCGAGGAATACGAACTCCATGTAGAAAAGGGAAGTGGTAATGCAGCTCAGACTATTGCCAATTTTACTAATAAAGAAGATTTGAAAGTTTTGAATGAGGACATACGTTATATCAAGCAGAATAACGTAACCCTTTCTCAAAAAGGAGATTTCTTCTTCGGTTCTTTGGCTTATTGGCTGTTTTACATAGTGCCCGGCATTGCATTTGTCCTGTTCTTCATTGTTTATCGTAAACAGATTGCAGCCAATGCCAATGTTGCCAAAATGCGTACGAAGAAAGCAAATAAAGTTGCAGTGAAACGTATGAAGTTAGCGGGGAAATTGTTGGCAGATAACAAGAAAGATGCATTTTACGATGAAGTATTGAAAGCATTGTGGGGATATATTAGCGATAAATTGAGTATTCCGGTTTCACGTTTATCTAAAGATAATGTTGAGGGAGAGCTTCGCAATTACGGTGTTGATGATGCACTGATAAAAGATTTCCTTGATGCATTGAACAATTGTGAGTTTGCCCGTTTTGCTCCCGGAGATGATAATCAGGCTATGGATAAAGTTTATTCAGATTCTTTGGAAGTTATCAGTAAAATGGAAAACTCTATAAAACATTAAATTGGGAGGTATAATGATGAAGAAAGTAATATCCTTAGCATTTGGTCTACTGATAGGATTAGCTGTTTGGGCGCAAGGAACGGCAGATACTTCGGCTTCTGCCAAAGATTCTGTGTCTATAGGTTCGCATACGGAATTTTCTGCAACTAAATCAGTTGACAATGTTACGAAAGCACAAGGTGACAGTGCATATATGCGTAATGATTATGCTTCTGCCATTCAAATATACGAGAGCTTATTGAAAAAAGGTGAAGCCGCTGAAGTTTATTATAATTTGGGTAATAGCTATTATAAAGCAGACGATATAGCAAAGGCTATTTTAAATTATGAACGCGCTTTGTTATTGCAACCGGGTAATGCAGATATTCGCGCTAATTTGGAAATAGCACGTTCCAAGATGATAGATAAAGTAGTTTCTGTACCTGATATATTTTTTGTAGCTTGGGTTAAGTCATTGACAAATTGTTTAAGTGTAGATGCTTGGGCTAAATTAGGTATTGTGTTTTTTATTCTTTTGCTTATCTCGTTTTCCCTATTCTTTTTTTCCAAACAGATTATCTGGAAAAAAAGCGGGTTTATAGCGGGAATTCTATTTTTAGTATTTACTGTATTAAGTAATATTTTTGCTTCGGAGCAGAAAAGTGAATTACTGGATAGGAATGATGCGATAGTCTTGTCTCCCAGTGTTACAGTACGGAGTACTCCCAGTGAAAGTGGTACTGGTTTATTCGTTCTGCATGAAGGGCATAAAATTGAAATTAAAGATAATTCCATGCGCGAATGGAAAGAGATTCGCTTGGAAGATGGCAAGGTAGGGTGGATTCCTGCTTCTGCGATAGAAGTGATTTAAGAGTATCCATTGCTAAATATAGAAGCCCGTATGAAATAAAGGAAACTATTTCCTTTTACTTCATACGGGTTCTTTTTGTATTTATGGGAATGTTAAATATATAATGGAAAAATACAGATAAATAGTTTGTTTTATCTTTTTTTTTCCTTAAGTTTATAGCGTGATAAAGAAATAACAAAGTATTAACCATTAAATTTATGAATATGAGAACGATAACATTTAATGAACTCCGTAAGATTAAAGACTCATTACCTAGTGGTAGTATGCATAGAATAGCCGATGAACTTGGACTTAATGTTGACACTGTAAGAAATTTCTTTGGCGGTCATAACTTTAAGGAGGGTAAAAGTGTTGGAATTCACTTAGAACCCGGTCCGGATGGCGGTTTAGTAATGATTGATGATACTACCGTTCTTGATCGGGCTTTAAAAATTTTAGATGAAATGGCAGGTGAAACTGCTGAACCTGTTCAGGCTTAAGAAAAGAAAGTAAAGAAGGATCCCAATTGCTGAGAAACAATTGGGATTTCTTGTTTGTTTTGTAAATAAATATAATAGACGACTTATGGAAGATAAATTAGTAACATTAGCGATTCTTACGTATGCTAAGGCACAAATACTAAAGAATGTTCTCGAAAATGAAGGTATTGAGACTTACATCCATAATGTAAATCAAATACAGCCGGTTGTATCTTCCGGTGTGCGTGTTCGTATAAAAGAAAGCGACTTACCGCATGCTTTGAAAATTACGGAAAGCTCGGCATGGTTGTCCGAAGAAGTAGTGGGAGAGAAGATGCCCCAAATAGAGAAAGGCAGTAATAAGGTCTTGATTCCTGTCGATTTTTCAAGTTATTCATTGAAAGCATGTGAGTTCGGTTTTAATTTTGCAAAAAACATAGATGCTGAAGTAGTTTTGCTTCATGTATATTTTACACCTATCTATGCGACTTCATTGCCATACGGTGATGTTTTTAACTATCAGTTGAGTGATGAAGAGAATGTCCGGAATATATTGCAGAAAGTACATTCGGATTTGAATGCTTTGTCCGATAAAGTAAAAGCTAAAGTTACATCCGGAGAGTTTCCTGATATAAAATACACTTGCGTATTGAGAGAAGGTATTCCAGAAGAAGAGATATTACGCTATTCTAAAGAAAATCGTCCGAGAATTATCATCATGGGAACGCGTGGTAAGAATCAGAAAGATATTGATTTGATTGGTAGTGTAACCGCTGAAGTTATCGAGCGTAGTCGCGTACCGGTTTTAGCCATTCCGGAGAATACACCGTTCAAAGAATTTAACGCTGTAAAACGTATTGCATTTATTACGAATTTTGACCAGCGCGATTTGATAGCTTTTGATTCATTAATTAATAGTTTAAAGCCATTTTGCTTCTCTGTTTCTTTAATACACTTAGCTGATGTAAAAGACACTTGGAATGAGATAAAGTTGGGTGGCATTAAAGAGTATTTCCAAAAACAGTATCCGCAATTGGAAATTCATTATGATGTAGTGAAGAATGATGACTTCCTTAATAGCTTGGATGAATATATTAAAACTAATCACATAGATATTATTACATTGACATCATATAAGCGAAATATATTTTCTCGTTTGTTTAATCCAGGAATTGCCAGAAAAATGATTTTCCATTCTGATACACCATTGCTGGTTATTCTATGGGCGGCCTAATTGAAATGATAATTTTAATTTGTCTAGGTAAGGATGTGGGCTACCGCTAAATGCTGAATTAGTTTTAGTGGAGTCCACTTATTTTTTATCTTTTCATGGTTATACTATTACATGTCCCATTTCCTATGTTTGTGATGTAATATCAATAGAATGTTTAATATACTTTCACAAATGTGATATTGTATTTAACATAATAATACACAGATACATTAAAAACGACAGATTCTATAAGTTATCCGGTAAAATCCGTCAAGAAAATACACCTGCAGGTGAAGAATAGGCCGACCATTCAGAAGAATGTCCGCACCGTCAAACTGATATAACCGCACAACGGATAGGTGTTGTAGGAAATCGAATATCTCCATAAGGTCATGAAAGGGGATAGGACACCATTTTATTGAGTAATTCATAGGCCTGTCATTTTTCGTATAATAGGACAAGAAAGAAGACGGCTGAAATCATTAATCAGCCGCCCTCCGGGAAAATGACGTGGGTTTCACTTAGAAATCCGGTCAAAAAATCTACGTATAGTCTTAAAGACCCAATAATAAATAAATAGACCAATAGGCAATACAATTAGCCACATTAAATAATCATCCATAATATTAACATTTATATTAAAAACAATACAAATATATAAAATTATTTATGAACACCATCCGGAACACCAAAAGAACTAAGCGCACGAGACATAGTCTTAAAGATACCAAATCTATCCGTATCATAAATAGAATTAAATAAAGCTTCTTGAACTTGTTTTACTCGATTTTTATACGTGTCCGAATCGAACTGATTTTGCAAAGCTTGACCGTTTGCACGGACAACCGTTTCCGCGAGTTTTTCAATTTCATGCCGGGCTTGCTTATCCGTCAAATTCTTTTGCGAGTACCGGAACGCAATATCGGCAGCACCTTGTGCAAGCTGGAGTTTTTGCGCTTGTGGCAAGAAAGATAATTCTCGCTGACGCATAAGGTTCTCAGTAACTGACAATTGTGTACGCGCTTTGCTTTCCGCTATGTTCTGATTGTTAACAGCCATATTCGACACTTTCAGATTGTTATCGAAATCAGCGATAAGCTTGTCCAAAGCTAAGCGGGCTTCTTTCGTTTTGGCTTCCGTCTTCATTTGAAGTATTTGCGCCATAGCTTTTCCGGCAATGTATTTACCCTCGATACGCAGGTTATCCGCTTGTGCTTCTTTTACTTTGCGGTCAGGCATAGAAGACAACACGTCAATAGCACGGCCAAGTCCAGCAGTAATACCGGAATAGTCAGCAGAATAGGGGGTAGCAGTAGGCGGTGTAACACCTTGTGCAGATGGAGCAGCACCGGAAGGTGCAGCACCAGCAGAACCGGACATAGCTTGAGCAGTTCCGGCTGAACCACCGTTCATCATCAAATAGGGATTAAGTCCAGCAGCTTCAAGGCGCTCACGTTGGGCAGATGCCGAGTTATACTCGTTGTTCTTATTCCACATATCTGTTTGAAATTGTTGATGGTTTTCAACCAAATCCCAAGCATTTTGCTTTGAATCATTATAAAATTTCCATTGGTCACCGAGTTGTTGTTGATACATTTCCTTATTATAGGCGACCTGTTTGTCAAACATTTTTTCATTAAATGCGTTGTTCATTTGTGCAATCTCTTTATTAGCAGCGTTTTGCGCAGCGGTTGAAGCAGCACCGCCAATAAGAGAAGAACCTGCACCAATGGCAGAACCAACAACGCCAGTCATTGCAGCAGCTCCCATAATTGTATGATTTTTTCGTTTAACATAAGATTTTTAATTTTTATTTGGGCGTCCGGGCGGGCTTTCCGGCTCAAACATATTCGCTTCGCTCATACTCGCCTGCAATCCCTGACGCGCTTCACTACGTTACGCAATATATACGGAGGCGTCATCCAAGATGACAGAGAGGTGTTCGCTCTACCGAGCTCACGAATTATAAATTTTTCCTTATCTCTCAAGATGTGCAAAGATAAAGTAGGGCTAAAATATCCGTTTATCAACCTGTACCAAAAATCGTTAAATATACGCGCGCGTAAACGCACACGCACATTTAACAATTTTTACTACAGAACGCCAAACGTATATTTTTTCCCTGCATTGCTTTTTTGCACGTCTCGAAAGAAAAGGAAAAAAATATATTTTAGGGCTCTTGAGTCGGGTCTACCTCATGCTTAGTAGATTGTTCGGTCTGTTGTTCGGCAGCGGCGGCCGCTATCATCTCATCCTGCGAACTCATCAGATATTCCGACCATGCCATCAATTCAGACGGTGATTGTATAAACCGCGACTTCACAAAACTGCATAATTGGTCGTCGCTCAACTTAGAGCGTAATTCACGCATTTTAGGCTCACTCACAGAAACATTATCAAAGTAAGCAACCAAGCGCTCACGGCTCATACGGTCTAGACGTTGCTGATTGAATAGCATATAAATGTCAGATGTAAGAGTAACAACCTCATTTCCATTTACTTCCAATCTTTCATAACAAAATTCATTAACAGGACTATTTTCAAGAAATTCACTTAGTCTTAAGTCCTTAGAAGATATATTATAAGGCTTAAATTCTTCTTGAAAAGGTTCTACACGTCTCTTAGTACACCACATAATAAAATATATTTATAAATTAGTAAATATAAACGACTTTATACACTAATAAGGTAAACCATCCGTGTCAAGATTTCGGACGACCTTAACATCAAAGAAAGAACTACACAAAAATTGGTCTGTAGATATTTCACTGTCAACAGCAACCGCAAACAACGGATCTAAACAATTTGGATTAACCTTAAAGAATGAATAATTTATATAAGAAACGGAAGGTTCAGGACCAGGAAGAGCAGGACCTTTCAAAGTAGATAATTGATTACAAATCGAAGTATTACCATAAGAAATAACCCAATTTTTTAAAGTATCTCTAAAACCACCGATAGAAGAATCTACTGAAGTTTTATAATCAATATAACGAGGTGCATAGCCCATTACCATAGAAGCAAACGGCGTAAAATTAAGACCATCCTCATTTTTTAATGGGTTAATCATTTTAGCAAAAGGAACAGCTTCCATACCGACACGATCAAATTCAGGAATAGCATAATCAGCAGCATTTACCTTTATAAATGCGCTTTCAACCAAATCAGCCGTATAGTCCAACATAGGCAGACAATGATAAATACACATAATAACACCATATTTAGCACCAGCATCAAAATTTATATAACCATTAGATACACCAGTTCCTTTGCCAGCTATATCGGCAGCATTATCACCTGTAATATTACTATTTACAACCTCATTAATATCAAGGCTTGAAGCAATACCACCAAGATAGGAACACATCTCAGAAAGAGCATCACCAGCAGAAACACCCCAGTGTTTCTCTATTTGGTCTTTATAATCTTTATTACCTGATTGCGTAATTTCTTTCCATTTCTGCAAGAATTCAGCTTGACGAAGTGCAAGAATTGAAAAAGATAAGACACTTTCAGAAGAAGGATTATTCAAATATACCGAAGAACTTGATAAGTTTTGACCAACCTGAAAAGCGGAAGATGGTTTTTGATGCATATCCCCAAAAGAAAGACTTTTTGGCAAGAAAACATCAACCGCAGAAGCAGTACCATATTGTTGATGAGGAACTAAACCGTGAAATAAATCCTTTTGCCAATTACAATAGCGTAAATCAAACAAATTATAATGAGTTATAATATCAGATGAGGAATCACCATTAAGATAAGGTTCTATGCTATTATTACCAGAACCGTCCATAAAATCAACATTAAAGGTAGACGGAGCAATACGTTCCCATTGACTATCACGATAATAATCTGAATAAATCTTTTGATAGGCAAGGAAACCAAAAATATTAAAATTTAGATTATTTAATAACGGATGTTCATCCCAAGTAAATTGGTCGCCTTTAGCATAACGATAAAAATTACCATAACCAAGATATTCCATTAACTTAGCCGAGCAAAGCGCACGATTATAACCAAAATAATTTAGTTCCTCGCCACTGTCATTAACACTAACAAGATACTTTGCAAGACCGGAGGCAGTAATAGAGGGCATAGTACCGGACAAAACAAAATTATCTGTAGGATTCATAGACACAGAATGTTGTGGGTTATCATACATTTGCGTCAACACTGTATTTGCCTTATTCCATAGTAAATCGTAAGGAACAAAATAGAAATCGTAATACTCACGAATACGAGCGAATGCAGCCGTATTAATAGGTTGTGTACGAGTAAAAGATTTAAGGTCAATTTTAAAGCTATCACCAGGGAGTACCTCTTTCACCATAACGGGAAGAAGTTCACCAGCTTTAGCAGTAAAATTTTTCTTAAACGAAAGGTCGAAACCATTTCGGGAAGTCTTGTTCCTAAGACTTTTTAGCGACATAATATTTGCCATAACAACACAATTAAAGGTTAATACTATTTATTTTCATTAATGAAAATCTTATTTAAATCATTCAGTTTCTTATGCTTGATACGGTCATTAAACAGTTTAGATACCTGCGTAGAGTATTGAGAATAAACAGGCGTCTTCTTAAATAATCTCATATCCATATAAAAATTATCATAGAAGTAGGGGTATATAGTGTTTTCCCATTCGTCAGACAACAAATCACCATCACCGTAGAAATCTTCATTTTCAAAGAAAAGCTTTTGAGACTCGAAGAAATCAGTAAGATGCATATAATCCAATTGACTATAAAAATCTTCAATAAGCTTCAACTTACGTTGCCGCTCCGACAAGGTGGGTCTATCGCAAACAGTATATAAGAAGTGCCTAGAAAGGAGAAGTTCACCATAGACACGATGGGCATACCTATCAAATTCGATACTATCCAATGGATAATTAACTACTTCTGCATCATAAAAATACTTACAAAGGTCATAAAGCTGTCGTTGTTCATACAATGCACCACTATCAAACAAATCCAAACAATAAGACGACTTATTCAGATGGAACAGATAAACAAATGTAGCTATTTCTTTCGCCAACGCGAACGTTGTTTCGCAGGACGGGAATAGATGCCGCGCTGTATCATAAATTCGGTAGCTATAAGCACGTTCGTGTGTAGATTTATCAATGTATCCTCTACATTTGGGATAGAAGTAAGAGTAAGCCGACCGCCATACATCAAACTCCTTATATTTTCCATTGAATACGAGGCTTCTTTTAATAAAGTCATGAGGGGTAAGCGCATATACTTTCGAGCGTTGACCTTGCAAAAAGCCTTGACCCAGCCTTTGAGAATGTAGGCAGAATGGACAGACGGAACGCATTTTAAGAACTTCGGGTACAAGCACACTGCTGTTAACATAACCCGCAACGTACGAAGAGCACTTTCCTTCGGAAACTTGAACATCGATACGACCAAAGGACCACGCTTCAGATACAGCCTTTGAACATATTTGTAGGACTTCTTTTGAGTTGAGGAATAATAAGAGATGATAATGCGGACGGAAGTGTACGGGTCCGTATTCACCAACGGCATAGTAACGCACTTTCTCTTTGGGCAATCGTTTAGTAACATAGTAACGTAATCTTTTTAAAAATAATTGCAAATCAGTTTTTCTAAGGTAGGGGATAGAACCACATAAATTAAACTTCTGTTGAAGCAATTCCAATTGAGAGGGCTCAGATTCAAATATACCAAGACTTTCACCTGTTTCAAAATCTACCAAATCATAACGGCACAACAGACCGAAATCAGTATCATCACCCTGATACACAGGGGTAGCAATAGGCAGATAGTTAGGAGCGTAGGTAAGAGTAACAAAAACGGTATACATAGAGCAATAACTTTCTAAATCACATTGAAACGCATAACGGGAATTTTTAGCAAGAATGCAAGCTTTACACTTTCCACAAGGGACGGTCATACACTCATGAGTATAAGGATTAACTATCCTTTGAGGATTAAGACACTTACAAAAAGGATTAAACAACGCCATTACTTATAATCAACATCAACTTTTGTACTATCCACAGAAGTGGCTTGTGATTGTTCTGTCGATTGGGTACTATTAGTATTGTTTTTACTAATACTCATAGACATAGTGCATGAGATACAAAGCCATAAGGCGGCAATAGCTAATACCGCCTTGACTATAATTTCAAGAGTTTTGTAAATTTTCTGGTTGTCCATAACTGAAAATTTAAAGGTTAATAATCTATTGTTTCATAACTTAAAAAAGTCCAACCATAAGCAAGCGCATAAGCTTTAAAAACATCAGAAGCCTCAATAAGGGAACAATCCTTAAATGTTTTCACATGGAAACACTCGTTAAAGTCCGCGTAACGAACGATTACCTTGCGGTACTTCTTTGAATACTGTTTTAAAAAAGAATGCGCCATAACTTTTGTAATTAGTTACAGCGCAAACGTAATGAAAAAAAATGTAAATGGTGTAATATCAATATTATGTTTAATATATAACACCATAAACTAAAATAAACCTTTATTCTTCTCTAATTTGGAAGAAAATTATACCAAAGATAGCTTACATATTCAAGCTATCTTTGGTAATAGTAGCAATTCAATTATTGCATCAATTTTTCTATTTCATCAAATTCAGGACCCATTTGTAAGTTATAATAAACTCTGTATAATCCATTTAGCCACAAATCTTTCTGTTCAGGTTTCAGTTCTCTTGCTTTTTCATAATTAGGTCTTGCCTTTTCATAGAAAACTTTCAGTGTAGCTTGGTCTTCTTTGTATTTTGGATTATTGACATCAGTAGTAGCTTTTTCAGAGAAATCCTGAGCTTGCAGGCAATAGATTAAGCCCAAGTTGGAATATGCTTCTGCATAATTAGGATCTACTTCAATGGTTTTGTTGTAGAATTCAATGGCTTTTTCATAATCTTTCATGTTATGATAAAGGTATCCTTTTACGTACAAATAGAATGTGTTATTAGGATCTTTAGCCAACATATCATCTGCAAACTGCATTGCTTCGTCAAACTTATTATTATTGCTATAATAATCAATCAGATGTCCAAAGAAGAATGAATGTTCAGGATACTTTTGAATACCATCTTTTAAGGAAGCGATCCATTTGACAGTATCACCTTGAGCTTTCAATGCTGTAGAAATAAATTCCATGGCATATTTACCCACTTCTTTGTCCTCCTTTGCATAAGGTGCATATTTCAACACGCTTGGATAATCTTCCATTTTGGCTGCAGCTAAGCTTGCATAATAAGCAATTTGGGGCAATACAGTATCTGTTTGAAGCAGATTCTCCTTTTCAAACATAGGATTGATGGCAATGTCTACATAAGTTGCGAAGAAATCCAAAGCCTCTTTATTCTTATCTAAATTAAAGAACTGGATACCACCGTTAATCAGGTTAGGACGCGCAGCTAATATAGCAGCACTGTTCGATCTTCTGAATTTATTTTTGATTTTACCTTTTTCGTTAGGAATCTGTGCAAGTTCATCGCATTTAAAGTAGTATTTGCACATATTCAGTGCGCTGTTATACACTTTAAGAGTATCATAAGGCTTTCTTAAATAAGCATTCTCCATTTCCTTTTCATTGATTCTCTTTTGAATAAAGCCGGCTACATCCCATGTTTCGGCGTTGTCTTTGGTTTCAGCATTGTTCAGAGCTTCATTGATGAGCTTCTCTGCTTGTGCAAAATCCGGTTTTACGTCATTAGCAATGCTTTTTGCCTCTTTCACGCTCTTTTCCTGAGCGAAGGTAAAGCCTGTCGCAAGTAGTAAAACCATTGAAAATAATACTCTTTTCATGATTGTAGAAAATTTTAAATTAATATTGTGTCTATTCTTCATTTTCATTGTTTACTATATCGTTCTGAGTTTTTCTGATGCATCGCTATCCTCTTCTGCAATGATATCCTCTTCGGTTTCTGAGGTAACTTTACATACGGAGCCAATTTCATCATTACGTTTTTCAAGATTAATCAGTCGTACTCCCTGCGTAGCACGTCCCATTATACGAACATCTGCTACTTTCAGACGGATGGTGATACCTGATTTATTGATAATCATTAAATCATTCTCATCTGTTACAGACTTGATTGTTACCAGTTTACCGGTTTTATCGGTGATATTCATGGTTTTTACACCTTTACCGCCACGGTTCGTCTTACGATAATCCTCAATATCGGAACG
>ERZ894194.1371-NODE-1371-length-13691-cov-7.334996_pt1 | contig 13691 bp, 10 predicted proteins | sample MGYA00380283_ERZ894194 | MGnify/ENA primary metagenome ERZ894194 (study PRJEB32331, sample SAMN06328448) | human gut metagenome | biome: human gut microbiome; feature: stool | host: Homo sapiens | collected 2013-02-13 ... | reverse complement strand
GCTCGGATATTACACGCCGATCATTGACCATATCAATGCGTTCGTTGTGGCGGTGGTCATGCTGGATGCCGGGACGGCGTGGTACTGTCTTGCCCTATTAGTCCCGTTCGGATGCGGCGTGCTTGGAGGTATTTTTCTTGTCGCAAAGCTGATGGAATATCTGCTCTGCCGGTTTGAGAGGCTGACCTACTGGGCAATTTTCGGGCTGCTGGCGGCGTCCCCGGTTGCCATATTAGGGAAAATCCCGCTGCGCGGGACATCGCCGGCTGTCATCGCCTGGGGCGTGATGCTGTTTAGTGTGGGGGCGGTGGTCACCGGGCTTTTAGCTGGAGAAACATAAAAATTCAGAAAATACATGAAAAAGTGTAGAAAAATCATACGATTTTTTTGCGCTTTTTTCTTTGAAAAATACAAAAATGTGATACAATAGATAAAGTATTATGATTAACTTGGGGGTTCTACATGCAGGATAAGGATTCTGAGGCACTCCGCAATCAACGCAGGCGGAGAAAGCGGATTGCAAGAATGAAACATACCATAATCGCGATAATTGCCGGGTGGATCATCCTGTCCATGATTCTGATCATTTTTCTGCTTGTCCGGACGAGATCCATGGAGAGAAAGTTAGATGAACTCTGGCAGATGCAGCGGGTGATGAACCAGCAGGTGCCGGATACGGAGGCACTACCCCAGGAAGAGACCGGCGGCATGGATACGGAGACAGTGGCTGTGACGGCACCTGCATCCGGGATCGACGAGACAGACAATCTGGCACAGGATGGAGATGTACATAAAGTTTATCTGACGTTTGATGACGGGCCGTCTGAGAATACGGACGCCATTTTAGATGTGCTGTCGGAGTACGATGTCAAGGCAACCTTTTTTGTGGTCGGAAAAGAGGATGAGGCATCGGCAGCCATCTACCAGAGGATCGTGGATGAGGGGCATACGCTGGGAATGCATTCCTATTCTAATAAGTACAGTCTGATCTATCAGTCGGAGGATGCGTTTGAGGCGGATTTTCATCAGCTGCAGGATTATCTCTATGAGGTGACCGGTGAAAAGAGCCGCTATTACCGGTTCCCGGGCGGGAGCAGCAATCAGATCAGCAATGTGCCGATGAGTTCGCTGATCCGGTTTTTAAACAGCGAGGACGTCGTTTATTACGACTGGAACATCTCGGCAGGCGATGCGGCAAATGCTGCATATACATCGGAAGAACTGGTCGAGAATGTTGTTTCAGATGTTTCAAAATACAAGACCTCGGTTGTGCTTTTGCACGACTCGGAAGATAAGTCAACAACGGTAGAAGCGGTAGGACCGCTGATCGAGGCATTGCAGGATATGGATGCCGAGATTTTACCGATTGATGAAGATACACAGGTTATCCAGTATGTCAAAGCCGACAGTGCCAGATGACCAGATTATAAATGGAGGTAAGAACATGGGATTTTTCAAGGACTTTAAGGATGATTTCTCACAGGCAGTGAATGAACTTATGCCGGGAGAAGACAATCTCGAAAGCACGGACAAGGATGATGACATGGTCGTGAACACACTGGAAGATGAAGTGGATGTGGCGAGCGAATTGTCGAAGCTGGATGGTCTGTTAGAGCAGGTAACGAAGCAGGAGCCGGCTTTGGAGCGGACACAGGCAGCAACGGTGGAACCACAGAAAACAAGAGAAGAATACACACAGCATGCAATGGCAGCAGCACAGGAGGAGAAGAAAATGGCTGATAATACAGTAACACCAGTACAGGTAGCACAGACAGGAGCACAGGCAGCAGCATCGCAGACCACACCGCAGGAGAAGCCGATTGTATCGGACGAGGTTTCCGTGATTACAGAGGGAACGATTATCAATGGTGATGTGATCTCAAACGGATCTCTCGACATCAGAGGTCAGGTAGACGGAAATGTAAGCTGCAATGGAAAGCTTACCGTGACCGGCGTTGTCAACGGCAACAGCAACACTTCCGAATTCTTTGCGGATTCTGCACAGGTAGAGGGTGAAGTCGTAAGCTCCGGTACGGTTAAGATTGGTCTTGGTTCTGTAATTATAGGTAATGTAACATCCAACTCGGCAGTGATCGCAGGAGCCATCAAGGGTGACATCGATGTGCAGGGACCGGTTGTTGTGGATACTTCCGCAGTGGTTATGGGTAACATCAAGTCCCGTTCTGTTCAGATCAACAACGGCGCTGTGATTGAGGGATTCTGCTCCCAGTGCTATGCAGATGTGGATGTTCAGAGTCTGTTCAATGCCAAGAAAGGAAACTAAGCATCATGAAGAGAGTTCTGTTAAAGTTAAGTGGTGAGGCGCTTGCAGGTGATAAGCACACAGGATTTGACGAGCCGACAGTCACAGAGGTTGCAAAACAGGTAAAGCAGATTGTGGATGGTGGTACCGAAGTGGGCATCGTGATCGGCGGCGGCAACTTCTGGAGAGGACGCACCAGCGAAACGATCGACCGCACCAAAGCGGATCAGATCGGCATGCTTGCAACGATCATGAACTGTATCTATGTTTCAGAGATTTTCCGCTCTGTGGGCATGCAGACACAGATTCTGACACCTTTTGAGTGTGGAAGCATGACAAAGCTGTTTTCCAAGGATCGTGCGAATAAGTATTTTGCAAAGGGAATGGTTGTGTTTTTTGCAGGGGGAACGGGTCATCCATACTTTTCGACAGATACGGGAATTGTTCTGCGTGCGATTGAGATGGAGGCGGACGGAATCTACCTCGCAAAAGCGATTGACGGCGTGTATGACAGTGATCCGAAGCTGAATCCGAATGCAGTGAAGTATGATGAAGTCTCTATTCAGGAAGTAATTGACAAGAAGCTTGCGGTGGTGGATCTGACAGCCTCCATTATGTGTATGGAGAACCGGATGCCGATGTATGTATTCGGACTGAATGAAGAGAATAGTATCGTAAAAGCCATGACGGGAGAGTTTAGCGGCACGAAGGTTACGGTTTCTTAGAATTGATAGAAAGGCATGGTATATATATGGATCAGAGATTAGCGGTATTTGATGAAAAGATGGGCAAAACAATGAACAATCTTGCGGAGGAGTTCGGCGGAATCCGCGCGGGACGCGCCAATCCGCATGTGCTTGACAAGTTGAGAGTGGATTACTACGGTACTCCGACAGCAATTCAGCAGGTGGCGAATGTCAGTGTTCCGGAGCCGCGTATGATTCAGATTCAGCCGTGGGAGGCATCCATGGTAAAGGAGATTGAGAAGGCGATCCTTACTTCCGATCTTGGAATCAATCCTACGAATGATGGAAAGACAGTCCGTCTTCTGTTCCCGGAGCTTACCGAGGAGAGACGTAAGGAACTTGCAAAGGATGTAAAGAAAAAGGGCGAAAATGCGAAGGTTGCAATCCGCAATATCCGCCGTGATGCCAATGATTCCTTTAAAAAGCTTGCCAAGGAGGATGTCTCCGAGGATGAGATCAAGCAGCTGGAAGATCAGGCACAGAAGATGACCGATAAGTACATCGCAGATGTGGATCGTGCCGTTGAGGCAAAGACAAAGGAAATCCTTACCGTATAGTTTGGATAGATTTGAAACGAGAGGAGATACAGGTGTTTATGGAGGCATACATCTGTATCTTTTCCGTTATTTTGTATAGTTGATACTTCAGTACAGATACGAGGGAGAAGCACAGGTATGGAGACGGGAAGAAAGATTCCACAGCATATAGCGATCATACTGGATGGAAACGGAAGATGGGCAAAAGCAAAGGGAATGCCCCGGAATTACGGACACACAGCGGGAGCCAAGAATGTCGAGACGGTATGCCAGGCAGCACATGATCTCGGCGTAAAGTATGTTACCATGTACGCATTTTCGACGGAAAACTGGAACCGCCCGGAGGGCGAAGTGGAAGCGCTGATGAAGCTTTTGGAAAGCTATCTGAAGAACTGCATTAAGACAGCAGACAAAAACAATATGCGCGTGCGCGTGATCGGCGATACGACGAGACTCAGTGAGCGCTTTCAGGAGCGCATCCGTGAACTGGAGGCTGCCTCCGCAAAAAATGACGGCTTGAATCTTCAGATTGCCATCAATTACGGCAGCCGCGACGAGATGACACGCGCAATGCGCCGTATGAGCGAAGATGTTGCGGCGGGGAAGAGAAAGCCGGAAGAGATCACAGAAAGTGTGTTTGAGGAGTATCTGGATACCGCAGGCATTCCGGATCCGGATCTTTTAATCCGCACGAGTGGGGAACTCAGGTTGTCCAATTTCTTACTCTGGCAGCTCGCATACAGTGAATTTTACTTTACCGATGTGCCGTGGCCGGATTTTCACAAAGAGGAATTAGAGCGTGCCATTGAAGCGTATAATAAAAGAGACAGAAGATTTGGCGGTTTGACGGACAATAAGTAGGCTGGACTGCCGGATGGAGGAGATATGTTTAAGACGAGATTATTGAGCGGAATCGTTCTTGTGATTGCCGCATTGGTATTGATTATTACCGGCGGGGATGTGCTGCTGGTGTCCACGTTGCTGATTTCCTGGATCGGGATGTTTGAATTATACCGGATTTTTCATATTGAGAAGTCTGCACCGGGCATTGTCGGGTATGCGGCTGCGGAGGTCTACTATGCGAATCTGCGCTTCGGCTTTCTGCCGGATCTGATGATGCTGGTTTTAGGGCTTCTGATCGTATTGATGTTCGTGTATGTGTTCACTTACCCGAAGTATCAGACGGAGCAGCTGCTCGCCGCATTTTTCGGCGTGTTCTATGTGGCAGTGATGTTGTCCTACGTGTACCAGACCAGAATGCTTAGCGCCGGAACCTACATTGTGTGGCTGATTTTCCTGTGTTCCTGGGGATGCGACACCTGCGCGTACTGTGTCGGCATGCTGATCGGGAAGCATAAGATGACGCCGAAGCTGAGTCCGAAAAAGTCTGTGGAGGGCGCCGTGGGAGGTGTGATCGGAGCTGCGCTTCTCACCGTGATTTACGGCATGGTATTTCGCGGGGCGATGGGAAGTGAAATGTCACATGTCTGGATTATGGCAGCCATCAGTGCGGCGGGCGCACTGGTATCCATGGTGGGAGATCTGACAGCTTCCGCTATCAAGCGCAATTACGGCATCAAGGATTATGGAAAACTCATTCCGGGACACGGCGGTATCCTGGATCGTTTCGACAGCGTCATTTTTACGGCGCCGCTCATCTATTTCCTTGCCGCTAATTTGATTGTATTGTAATTTTGGGAGAGACCTATGATGAAGATAGCTATTTTGGGATCGACAGGCTCCATTGGGACACAGACGTTAGATATTGTCCGGGAGCAGGGCGACATACAGGTGACGGCGATTGCGGCCGGAAGCAACATCAAAAAGCTGGAAGAGCAGATGAGAGAGTTTCATCCGCTGCTGGTATGCGTTTTTCAGGAGGACGCCGCCAAAGAACTGCGCGATCGCACGAAGGATCTGAATGTCCGCGTGGTGTCCGGCATGGATGGACTTCTGGAGGTGGCGGTACAGCCGGAGAGCGAGATCCTTGTGACGGCGATTGTCGGGATGCTCGGCATAAGACCGACGATTGCAGCCATTGAAGCGGGGAAAAAGATTGCACTTGCGAACAAGGAGACGCTTGTGACGGCAGGCCATATCATTATGCCGCTGGCAAAAAAATGCGGCGTGCCGATTCTGCCGGTCGACAGCGAGCACAGCGCTATTTTCCAGTCGCTGCAGGGAGAAAACGGGAACCGCATTGCGAAGATTCTTCTCACGGCGTCCGGCGGACCGTTCCGCGGGAAAAAGCCGGAAGATCTGGCACACATTCAGGTGGAGGATGCGCTGCGTCATCCGAACTGGACAATGGGACGCAAGATCACGATCGATTCGTCAACGCTTGTCAATAAAGGCCTGGAAGTTATGGAGGCAAAGTGGCTGTTTGATGTGGAACTGGAGCAGATTGAGGTGGTTGTCCATCCGCAGAGTGTGATTCATTCTGCGGTGCAGTATGAGGACGGCGCAGTCATTGCGCAACTCGGCACACCGGATATGCGTCTGCCGATCCAGTATGCGCTCTATTATCCGAAGCGCAGACCGCTCTCGGGCGACAGACTGGATCTGTTTGCATTGGGACAGTTGACGTTTGAGAAACCGGACACGGAGACGTTCCGCGGTCTTGCGTTAGCCTATCAGGCGATGCGCCGCGGCGGCAATATTCCGACGGCATTTAATGCGGCGAATGAAAAGGCGGTAGCGCTTTTCCTGGATCGAAAAATTGCCTATCAGCAGATCCCGGAGATGATTGAATCGTGTATGGAGGCAGCTGATTTTATTGCCAATCCGACGGTTGATGAGATCCTGGAGACGGAGGCAGCCGCATATGAACACATTGCAGGCAAATGGGGAAAGGTTTTTGCATGAAGATTATTATCGCAATTCTGATATTCAGTCTGATTATTATTTTTCATGAACTGGGGCATTTCCTTCTGGCGAAGGCAAACGGAATCCGGGTGAATGAATTCTGTCTCGGGCTGGGACCGAAAGTGTTTGGCATCACAAAGGGAGAGACGACATACTCCCTGCATCTGTTCCCGATCGGTGGAGCGTGCATGATGGAGGGAGAGGATACGGAGAGCGAGGACGGCAGGGCGTTCGGGAAAAAATCAGTCTGGGCGCGCATCAGTGTGGTGATTGCCGGGCCGGTATTCAATTTCCTGATGGCGTTTGTCTTTGCTTTTATTCTGTTATGCAATATCGGCTATGATCTGCCGGTGCTCGCCGGAGTGACGGAGGGATATCCGGCCGAGGAGGCGGGAATGCAGGCGGGAGATACAATCTTAAAGATTGATCACACCCGGATACATTTTTTCCGGGACATCAGCGCCTACACACAGTTTCATTCCGGGGACGCGGTCACAGTGACCTATGAGCGGGACGGAGAACGCTATCAGACGGTGCTCACGCCCAAATATAACGAAGAATACGGCTATTATATGTACGGCTTTCAGGGAAGCGCGCAAAAGACGAAAGGTTCTGTGCTTTCCAATTTAAAATACAGCGTATATGAGGTGGAATACTGGATCCGGGTGACGATTGACAGCCTGAAGTCTCTGGTGGGCGGAAAGGTAAGCGTCAATGACATGAGCGGTCCGGTCGGGATCGTCAATATGATCGGGGACAGCTATGAGCAGAGCGTGACGTACGGCTATTATATGGTATTTTTGCAGATGCTTTATATTGCGATCTTCTTATCGGCGAACCTCGGTGTGATGAATCTGCTGCCGCTTCCGGCGCTGGACGGAGGCAGACTATTGTTTCTGATTGTCGAGGTGATCCGCGGAAAGCGCGTCGATCCCGACAAGGAAGGCATGGTGCATTTTATTGGCATGATGCTGTTGTTTGCACTCATGTTCTTTACATTTTTTAACGATATCCGCAAGCTGTTCGGATAGAAAGGCAAAAAGATGACAAAAGTAGTGAAAATTGGCGACCGGGTGATCGGCGGAGGCAATCCGATCCTGATCCAGTCCATGACAAATACAAAGACGGAGGACGTGGCTGCAACTGTGGCGCAGATTCAGGCGCTTACCGCTGCCGGATGTGATATTATCCGCTGCGCCGTGCCGACTATGGAGGCGGCGGAGGCATTGACCGAGATCAAAAAGCAGGTGAGCATTCCCGTTGTGGCAGATATTCATTTTGATTACCGCCTGGCGCTTGCCGCGATCGAGCACGGTGCGGATAAGATCCGCATCAATCCGGGAAATATCGGAAGTACAGAGCGTGTGCGCGCAGTGGTGGATGCCGCAAAAGAGCGCGGTATTCCGATCCGTGTCGGCGTCAACAGTGGATCTCTGGAAAAAGATCTTGTGGAAAAATATCACGGTGTGACGGCGGAGGGGATTGTCGAGAGCGCCCTCGATAAAGTACATCTGATCGAGGATATGGGGTATGACAATCTGGTCATCAGCATCAAATCCTCCGATGTGATGATGTGCGTGAAGGCGCACGAGCTGATTGCGACACAGACGGATCATCCGCTGCATGTCGGTATCACGGAGTCCGGCACCATCATCAGCGGCAATATCAAATCTTCGATCGGACTGGGACTCATTCTGCATCAGGGAATCGGTGATACAATCCGCGTATCGCTCACGGGAGACCCGTTGGAGGAGATCAAGTCCGCGAAGCTGATTCTGCGTACCTTAGGGCTGCGCAAAGGCGGTGTGGAGGTCGTGTCCTGTCCGACCTGCGGCAGAACCAGAATCGATCTGATCGGGCTTGCCAACCAGGTGGAAAATATGGTGGCAGACATCCCGTTAGACATCAAGGTGGCGGTTATGGGCTGCGTTGTCAACGGACCGGGTGAGGCAAAGGAAGCGGATATCGGTATTGCCGGAGGAATCGGAGAGGGACTCTTGATCAAGAACGGGGAAGTGTATAAAAAGGTGCCGGAGGGCGAACTGCTTGAGGCATTGCGCTATGAGCTGCTGCACTGGAATGAGCAGCAGAAGTAGAACAGACTGAGGAAGAAGTGAGAAAAGGGCATGGCAAAACGGTTTTTTGATGTATTTCCATCACTGCAGGTAGAAGGCGACATGAAAAATCTGCTGACGGAGACGGAAGTAACAAAGGTGGGTATGAATCATGAGCGCAATCATCTGCGCGTCTATTTGAGCAGCACGCGTCTGATTCACAAGAAGGATATCCGCCAGTTGGAATCTGCCATTGCACAACAGATTTTTAAGGGCAGAATGATGCAGGTCAAGGTCATTGAAAAGTATCATCTCTCGGAACAGTATACACCAGAAAAGCTGCTTGATCTGTACCGCGACAGTATTTTAGAGGAACTGAAAGATTACAGCCTGATGGAATACAATCTGCTTCGGACGGCAAAGATGGAGTTTACGAGTGAAAGCCACATGCTGCTCACACTGGAGAACACCATTATCGCACAGACGCGTTCCCATGAGATCGTGGAGTTTTTAGAGAAGGTAATCTGTGAGCGATGTGGACTCGATCTGGCAGTGGAGCTTGCCTACGAGGAACCGAAGGAGAGCAAATACAAGAAAAACAGTGATCTGCAGATACAGTTTGAGATCAAAAACATCATGAAAAAGGTACATATCCGCAATGACGACGGGGAGAGTGTGCCGGCGGATGCAGAAGGCGGTGCCGAGGCGTCTTCCGATGGCACAACAACATCTGGTGGTGCAGGCGGCAATGCCACCACAAATACCGTTTCTTCTGCAAAAAATACTGCAAAATCTGCAGAACATGCAGGAAAAACTGCAGGAAACGGCAAAAAAGGGAAGAAGGAATTCAAGCGCAGATTCGAGGGCGGCGGCCTTAAGAAGTCGGACAATCCGGATGTGATCTACGGACGTGATTTTGAGGATGAACCGATCGCGATCGAGAAGATTGTGGGAGAGATGGGAGAGGTGACGATCCGCTGCCAGGTCATGACGTTAGAGACCAGAGAGATCCGGAATGAGAAGACGATCGTGATTATGTCCGTGACGGATTTTACCGATTCGATTGTGTTAAAAATCTTTACCAGAAACGATCAGCTGCAGGAACTGCTTGACGGGGGACTCGCAAAGGGAGCGTTTTTAAAGATCAAGGGTGTGACGACGATCGACAAGTTCGACAGTGAGCTTACGATCGGTTCTGTGGTCGGCATCAAAAAGATTGCGGATTTTACGTCCACACGTGCAGACACCAGCCCGGAGAAGCGCGTGGAGTTGCACTGCCATACGAAGATGAGCGATATGGATGGCGTCTCGGATGTCAAGGATATTGTAAAACGCGCCATGAAGTGGGGACACAAGGCGATCGCCATCACGGACCACGGCGATGTACAGGCTTTCCCTGACGCGAACCATGCGGTTCCGCCGGATTCGGATTTTAAGATCATCTACGGCGTGGAGGCGTATCTGGTGGATGATCTGAAGGATATTATCGTTGACTCAAAAGGACAGAGCTTAAATGACAGCTATGTCGTATTTGACCTGGAGACAACCGGACTTTCGCCGGATAAGAATAAGATCATTGAGATCGGTGCCGTCAAGGTGGTGGACGGAGCTATCACGGAGCGTTTTTCGACCTTCGTCAATCCGGAGGTGCCGATCCCGTATAATATTGAGCAGCTGACGTCCATCAAGGATGACATGGTGCTCGATGCGCCCAGGATTGAGGAGATCCTGCCCGAATTCATGAAGTTCTGCGAGGGAACCGTCATGGTGGCACACAATGCAGAGTTCGATACCGGATTCATCCGCAAGAACTGCGAGCGCATGGGACTGCCGTTTGATTTTACCATCGCAGATACCGTGGCGCTGGCGAGAATCCTGCTGCCGCAGTTAAACCGTTTCAAGCTGGATACCGTGGCAAAGGCGGTCGGTGTATCGCTGGATCACCATCACCGGGCGGTCGATGACGCGGCATGTACGGCGGAGATTTTTGTCAAGTTTATCGAGATGCTTCATGAACGCGGCATGGAGACGTTAGACGATGTGAACCAGATGGGCGCGACGTCGCCGGAACTTGTGAAAAAGTTAAAGAGCCATCACGCGATCATACTGGCGACAAACGATATCGGACGCATCAATCTCTACCGTCTGGTCTCCATGTCGCACCTGACTTATTTTCACAAGACACCGCGCGTGCCAAAGAGCGAATTCGTAAAGTACAGAGAGGGACTGCTGCTCGGATCTGCCTGTGAGGCGGGCGAACTCTACCGTGCGATTTTAGACGGCAGACCGGAGGAGGAGATTATCCGTCTCGTGAAGTTTTACGACTATCTGGAGATTCAGCCGATCGGCAACAACAGCTTCATGCTGCGGGATGAGAAGAGCGCCATCAACTCCGTCGAGGAACTACAGGATATCAACCGGCGGATTGTAAAGCTGGGCGAGACATTCAACAAGCTGGTGGTCGCCACCTGCGACGTGCATTTCCTTGATCCGGAGGATGAGGTATACCGCCGTATTATCATGGCGGGCAAGGGATTTAAGGATGCCGATGATCAGGCGCCGCTGTTCCTTCGGACAACGGAGGAGATGTTAAAGGAATTCGAGTATCTCGGAAGCACCAAGGCGGAGGAGGTTGTCATCACGAATCCGGGCAAGATTGCCGATATGTGTGAGAAGATCGCACCGGTGCGCCCGGACAAGTGTCCGCCGGTCATTGAGAATTCTGATCAGATGCTGCGTGACATCTGTTATACCAAAGCGCACAGCATGTACGGCGAGGAACTGCCGTCCATCGTGAAGGAGCGGCTGGATCGTGAGCTTAATTCCATCATTTCCAACGGCTATGCCGTAATGTATATCATTGCACAGAAACTGGTGTGGAAGTCCAATGAGGACGGTTATCTGGTAGGTTCCCGTGGATCGGTCGGATCTTCGTTCGCGGCGACCATGTCCGGTATCACGGAGGTCAATCCGCTGCAGGCACATTACCGCTGTGCCTACTGCAAGTACAGCGACTTTGATTCGCCGGAAGTCAAGGCGTTCTCCGGGCGGAGCGGATGTGATATGCCGGATAAGATCTGTCCGGTCTGCGGCAAGAAGCTGGTAAAAGACGGGTTTGACATTCCGTTTGAGACGTTCCTGGGATTCAAGGGAAACAAAGAGCCGGATATTGACCTGAACTTTTCCGGTGAGTATCAGAGTAAGGCGCATGCCTACTGTGAGGTTATTTTCGGATACGGTCAGACATTCCGTGCCGGAACGATCGGTACGCTGGCGGACAAGACGGCGTTCGGATATATCAAGAATTACTACGAGGAGCGCGGCGTCCACAAGCGGAACTGTGAGATTGACCGTATTGTACAGGGATGCGTCGGCGTCCGCAGGACGACGGGACAGCACCCGGGCGGAATCGTCGTGCTTCCAGTGGGGGAGGAGATCAACACGTTTACGCCGGTACAGCATCCGGCGAACGATATGACGACGGCGACGGTCACGACGCATTTTGATTATCACTCCATCGACCATAACCTGTTAAAACTCGATATTCTCGGACACGATGATCCGACGATGATTCGTATGCTGCAGGATCTGACGGGAATTGACCCGACGACGATCCCGCTCGACGATGAGTCGGTCATGTCCTTGTTTAAGAATACATCGGCACTCGGTGTGACGCCGGATGACATTCATGGAATTCCGCTCGGATGCCTCGGTATTCCGGAGTTTGGAACCGATTTCGCCATGCAGATGGTTATCGATGCCAAGCCGCAGGAGTTCTCGGATCTGATCCGTATCTCCGGTCTGTCCCACGGTACGGACGTATGGCTCGGCAACGCGCAGACACTCATCGAGCAGGGACTGGCAACGATTTCCACCGCGATCTGTACCCGTGACGATATCATGATCTACCTGATCCAGAAGGGACTTGACAGTGAGCAGTCATTCACGATCATGGAGTCGGTGCGTAAGGGAAAAGGCTTAAAGGAAGAGTGGAAGACGGAGATGCGCGCGCATGATGTGCCGGAGTGGTACATAGATTCGTGTCTGAAGATCAAGTACATGTTCCCGAAGGCACATGCGGCGGCATACGTTATGATGGCATGGCGTATTGCCTACTGTAAGGTATATTATCCTCTTGCTTACTATGCGGCATATTTCTCGATCCGTGCGACGGGATTTAACTACGAGATCATGTGTCAGGGCAAGGAGCGTCTTGAATATTTTTACAAGGATTACACGCGGAGAAAGGATTCACTCTCCAAAAAGGAGCAGGATACCTACCGCGATATGAAGATCGTGCAGGAGATGTATGCCAGAGGGTTTGATTTTACGCCGATCGACGTGTACCGCGCAAAGCCGGACCGTTTTCAGGTGATTGACGGCAAACTCATGCCGGCGTTAAACACGATCGACGGTATGGGTGATAATGCTGCGATTGCGGTTGCCGAGGCGGCAAAGGATGGCAAGTTTCTGTCCAAGGACGACTTCAGGCAGCGCACCAAGGCGACCAAGACGGTCATCGACCTTATGGCAGATCTGGGGCTGCTCGGCGAACTGCCTGAGTCGAACCAGCTGTCGCTGTTTGATTTTGCATAAATTGATATTTGTAATAATTTCTACGAGGAGAATGAATTATGAAAAAGAAGAGTGTAGTAGCATTATTAACGGCAACAATGGTGATCGGAATGACAGGGGCAGGTTGTGGCGATAAGCAGCTTGCGCTTGCAACAGATAAGGTAAGTGTCGAACTGGGATCTGAACTTAATACCGATGTAGCAGCTTATATTTCAGATGCGGATATCGTAGCGGAAACAACAATTGATTTTGGGGCTGTTGATGTAAGTAAGCTTGGATCTTATATGGCAGTAGTTACCTATAAGGATCAGACGGCGTCTCTTGAAGTTGACGTAGTAGATACCACAGCGCCGGAGGCAGAGGTGGTGGACCAGGTTACAGTTGGTGTAGAAGAGCCATTGTACGTGGAGGATGTTTTAACGAGTGTAACTGAGCTGACCGGGAATGTAACGGCAACATTTGACGATCTGGTAGATGAGTCTACCGAAGCCACCGAGGAAGTAGAGGCCACTGAGGGTGTAGAGGCTACCGAAGGTGTAGAGGCTGCCGAGGATGTGGAGACGACTGAGGACATGGAGGTCACCGAGGAAGTAGAGACCACCGGAGCGTCAGAAGATATGGAAACATTTGTGTTAGACGATGTAACGGTAAC
>ERZ894194.1359-NODE-1359-length-13866-cov-8.955036_pt1 | contig 13866 bp, 14 predicted proteins | sample MGYA00380283_ERZ894194 | MGnify/ENA primary metagenome ERZ894194 (study PRJEB32331, sample SAMN06328448) | human gut metagenome | biome: human gut microbiome; feature: stool | host: Homo sapiens | collected 2013-02-13 ... | reverse complement strand
TGCCTCGGCGATGAAATACGAGCATATCCATAAATCATATGTATCAACTCCTTTTCATAAATGAAATAAAATATACCCATTTATAAAAAGAAGCCGGAAAATCAGTTCCAGCGGATTGCAGCAATGTTTCTTCCTTTTACCGACTTGCTGGCATTTTCTCTCAAACTGCTACAACTGTCGCAGATCTGGAGACCGCCTGACTTACTACTCATTTTTCCCTCTATAAAACCAACTTTCGCACCTCGAACCCCATACCATCAGAATCGCTACTTTTTCAAACTTCGTCCCGTCTCTCAACCCATCTCCCACCACATACCTATCCGTTTTTTTCTCTCTCTTTTATTTTGACAAGCCAGAAGCGCAACGCACCCTAAATTTTCCGGTACTGCCAACCTTTTAGAAATTTCCACGCCATACTCCGATTTCCAAGCAGAATCCGACTTGTTTTTTAGTTCGGGATTTTATTTGTCTCCTTCTTATATTTTCCAACAACTGCTCTGATTCTATTTACTGCCTGTCCGGTTCTCATACGCACCCATAAACCCACTCATATGCTGGCTGCATTTTCATTTTCCACGCTCCAACTCGATTTCTTAGAAGCTGCCACCAGCACACCGAAACGCTGCATCCCCATAAACCAAAAGACAGGCGAGACTTTATGTCCCACCTGACTTCCTTTCGGTACAACTCTTGATTAAAGCCTTAACCGCTTTTATCGCTAAGACTTTTCGCCAACCCAGATCACCTCTCTCATAATGCTCTTATAAACACTATCCAGATTTTTTCCCACTCCTATGCTGATCAACAGGTCATCCAATGCCGTATCTTCTTGTTTAAGCAAATCTGTAATCAGCACATCTGCTTTCATCGGAATAAAAGCATTTTTCAATTTTTCTATTGTAGGAATATCAAGCCCCTTTGTATCCACCACAATATCTATGTCACTATCCTTATCATTTGTTCCTCTGGCATAAGAACCAGCTAAACCTAATATCAACCCTGTATTTCTGCTTATCTCTGAAAGTTTGTTCAGTATGCTTTCTTTGCTTATTGTCTCCATAAAGCACCACCTGACTTCTTATGCTTCATTTTCTTTTTGCTTCTGTCTCTCTCTGGCTATCCTGTCCCGTTCTCTCTGAATCAGCTTTTTTTCAAGTTCTTCCGGAACTTTCTGTCCTTTCATAATATAGAGAAATGCCCTCTCTTTATCTTCGTCAAAGTCTGGCTCCTGATCGGTTGTACTGCACAGGTTAATTCCCAGCTTCAAAGCATACTGTATCATTCTTTCCTCGTTCTCAATCTCTTCCGAAGTCCTGAGAGGAAATTCATCCAAGCTTCTTTTCGGCAACTGCCTTTCTAATCTCTGCATATCCTGTAATATATCGTCAATACCTTGCAGGTCTCTTACGCTAATCATTTTTCCGAATGTTCTCTTCTCTCATTTGAAGCATTGCACGCTTGATATTTGTATCCGTAATCATCTGTCCCAGTTTATTTCCCGCTTTCCTTAACTCCTCGCCTATATCAGACAAGTTTGCCTGAGGACTATCATGCAGCGTCTTATAAACTTGCTCTTGCATAAGATGATATGTGTCTGAACCTACAATAATGTAGTAGGCATCTGAATAGGAACAACCTAAAATATGCATCACAATCTCTACCATGATTGCTACCTTTGCCCCTATTACATCTTTTAAAGAATCTATTTTTCCCATTTTACAGACCTATGCTTCATTTTCTTTTTGCTTCTGCTTCTCTCTGGCTATCCTGTCCCGTTCTCTCTGAATCAGCTTTTTTTCAAGTTCTTCCGGAACTTTCTGTCCCCTCGTAATAAACAGATATGCTTCTTCTTTATCTTTGTCATAGCCGGATTCTGTATCATCCGTCATATAAAGGTTAATCCCCAACCGCAAAGCATACTGCTTCATTTGCTCATGCCTTTCAATCTCTTTCGGGTTTCTAATCTGAGAACGGTCAACCGTCCTCGTAGGGGACAACTGAATCAACCTGTCTATTTCCTTTAAATGCACATCTATTCCCTTTAATTCTTTGACATTCATCATTTTTTAGGTGCCCCTTTCTTATATATTATATGATATTCACTGGCTATCTTAAGCATATCATTGATTGCTCTAGTTCCATTATTTATTATGCCCTTTTTCAGATATTCATTCGCTAATCTGGCATAATCTCCTATAAACCGCTCACATTCCGATTTATAAGTCCTTTCTATCACATAAACAGAACCATCATGCCCCACAGCTGTCATACTCCTCAATGATGGAGTATCCTTAAATGTTTTAATGTCTGTTGCAGAAAAAGTACCTGTACTCGGGTGGTTATGCATGTATATCAGCGTCCGGTCAGGCGCTGATTTTATAAACAAATTTGCTTCTCTATCCTGAGAAAAGTCAACTGCTCTTTCCTGCGTTCCCTCAATGAGGATAGCCTCTTTCGTTATGATACTAAACACAATAGCACATTCCATATCATTCCGTCTGTATCGCTCACAAAGCTCTCTGGCATTTTGTAAAAGCACTTTATGATATTCCTGTATGATCGCATTTTCGCTATCTGTTAAACCAAACAACTGAGTTCTTGGTACCTTAGAGATTGCTATATCTGTAATCTTGATTGGTCTGTTCCTTACTTTTGACTGCTCTACTATTGTATTTTCCATGCTTCACTCCCTCTATATAATGATTATAACGCACTCATTATGAAAATACCATAGATTTTCTGTGAACTTTCAGAGCCAGAGGGAAGCCTTTCAGCCACCCTCTTATGCTCAATTATCTCTTCTTAGGTCAGTTCCTCACTAACCTGCCAGCCACAAATTTTTACCTCTATGTCCATCAATACAGTATGCTTAGTTCAAATCCATAACTGTTGTATTTGATGTATAGAAGCGGTTACTTACTAACAACTGATTCATATTCGGAATGAAGATCTTGATTCCATCATATGTTCCTACATAATCTTTCTCACAGCCATTTAATGTACTACGAGCAGATGTAAAGAACTGATAGCTACGATTCTTTGCTTCATCTCCATTAAACATGTCATTTCTGTTCTCCAGCTTACCATTCGCTTTGATGTTTAGAGCAGTACTTCTTAAGCTTGCATCTCCATCACCAAAGCCCATCCTATAAGCTAACCTTGTCTCCAAGCATCCAATACTGAATCCTTCGTTATACCAAGTCTTTCCGTTACGGTCTGAACCCATATTTCTGTCTATTGCAGATAAGAAGTTTGTAACTATATTTGTTCTGCTATCGAACTCTTTTACTTCTGCATTAGTCAGGTTTTTCTGGTTCTTCTGCAATCTCTCAAGCTCAGTGCCATTTCTAGTTATGACTACATTTCCATCCGCATCTGATGTAAGAACCCAATCATATGTCTCTTCCAGTTCTTCAAGTACATCTATATCAGAACTGTTTCCAGAAGCAGAACCTGTTGTCTGTAAATCATACTTGCTATCACGAATAAACTCCTGCCCTAAACGATAGGAACCATCTTTACCAGTAATAACTTCGGAGCCTCTATAAAATTCTCCATTGTTATCATCTTTATTGATGCCTTCCTGTCCAACCATAACGACTTCATAATTGCTTAAGACATTCTTTGTGTCGTTCTTGAATGCATTTACTGCATCAACTACTTCCTGTTTAGTCTTTACATTCGTAGCATCTGCTAAAACATTTTTATCCATGACATAACTGTTAAACACTCTGTATCCTACCCAACTCTGTGAAGCTTTTACACCATTTCCAGCCGTTCTAAGGTCATATATTGCTCCAGCAGGAAGTAAACTGTTCTTATTCTCAACACCAGCAGCATCTAATAAGTTATGAGCTTTAGCATGGGTACTCCACTGGCTTGATGTTAACTCTAATGTTATTGCACCGTTAGGTCTGAATATTGAAGTATCTACTCTCTGTAATGATAGTAAGGTACTTAAGTTCTCTGCTGTTAAATAAGCATCCTGTTCAGAACCGTCTAATTCACTGATAAACTTCATTTTATAGTATGGATAAAATGTAAATGACTGCTCTTTAATATGATTCTTGAAGCCTTTGAAATTTAACGTGCTTAACTTCCAAATATTCTGTTGTGCTGTATCAGTTAAAGCTCTATCTCCTTTGTTTTCTTTGCCCCATAAACCATATATTGTTGTATTACCAGACTCACTGTATGTATTGTTCATATCCTCTAAACTTCCGGAGCTACTCTGATCTTTTGAAGCACTATCATGTCCTCCGTGCTCGAACTCTATCGTAGGATCATCCACATCCTCAAATGTAAAGTTTGTAGTAAATGTTTCACTCCATGTCTTTCTTGCCGCTTGTTCTTTGCTTCCATCTTTTCTACTGCCAGCTGGTCTGTAAGAAGGAGAAGCTAAACCCATGTCCTGTAAGGTTGCTTCATTTCCTCCATTCATCTGCGGATACAAAGTCGCTTTATCGGAAATAGAACGCTGAAGAACCATCTTCATGTCAGGTGTACCAGATTTGCTGCCACCACCATGACCAGGTCCAGCTCCACTCCAACTCTTCGGGTCTAACTGTAAATCCTTGTAAACAAATTGTCTATTGTAGTTCGGTCTATTTATAATGCTAAAAGCATAACTTCCAGGATCTACTTCACTCATTGTACTGCCACAACTATGTCCGTCACAGTCCTCGTCATCTTCTCCAGAGCATCCACCACAATACCAAACATATCCACAAGAAGGTGCACTTACACTCGTGTAGTCCCTTACGCCCTCTATTAAATGCCCTGTAACATCAGCTAAACTGAATTGCTTGCTTATCTCATTTTCATGTAAGACCAATCCTGTAGCAGCTACATCAGGCTTCTGATAATGTATGAAAATCTCTTTCGTTGTATCCTTCACAGGAATACGAGTATCCGTTGTACTATTTCCAGCCGCCGGCACATCTGACCAACTGTCAGGGTCAGCATTTTCAGGAGATTCCACTCCTTCTACATAGTTATAACCTTCATCAGGAGTTGTTACGATTAAACTTCCGCCTTCAAATCTCGGGTTGTTGTCTACCACAACTTTATCTGTTGCACCATTAGATTCATAGATTTTAGTGACTTCCGGTTGCTTAACCAGCCTTAAATATAAAGTATCTTCTTTTTCTAGTTGCACCATACCAGTAGCAGAAGTACCTGTCTGCTTATTTGGTATCGAGTTCTTACAATCATCATAACTGTCATTATTGCTTGTAGGCTTTCTAAACTCACTGCTCGTAAACCAACTATCTACTTTATACTGCTCCTCATTCTCTAATGTAACCTGCGAAACTGTATTCTCTCTTGTATGATTTTCAGTATAGATGTACTCATTTGACAGCTTATTTGCATAATACTTTACGATCCTATTTTTTGCCTCTGTTCCTCCATCTGTACTCTTGTCCTCTGAAGGGCCAGGTCTGAAACCATCAGTAGAAGAACTGCTGTAGTTGATTTCATCAAAGGTACTCGTTCCATCCTCAGGAGTTGCACCAAAGTACATTACATTGAAACCAACTTTTTCTCTGTCTCTCAGCAAATCATATAAGTAGTTTGGGCGAGTCTGACCTGTATAAGGTTGCAACTCTTTAGCTGTACCTGTAAACTCAGGCTTATCTAGCCTATATGCATTAGGAAACATTCCCCACATGAATCCAAACTCTACATTGTTTCTGTTCAACCAATCCATGTAGCCATCCCAATCTGTATTCCAGTCTGGACATTCATAAGGAGTTCCAGCCCATACTCTGTGAGCTTCTTCGCTAAATCTCTTTGCCGTATAGTCAGCCACATCTCCAACTGTTCCATAAACTATTTCGTGAGTATTCCAGTTAAAATTCCACTTGTTATTTTTCATAACAGGGAAGCCAGGAATAACAACCTGAGGTATCGTCCAACCTACTCCCTCTATCGAAAGCTTAATACCTTCTTCTACCATGACTTTATACAGCCCCTTAGCATAAGCCTCCCCATCATTATATCCTTGATTTACATAGTCAGCTATATATTTATCGAGCTTGCTCTGTAATTCTCTGTCATAGAACTCAAACAGATGCACCTTTTTTCCAGTTGGAACGCCTAACCCGTTCTTTTCTTGTACAGTCATTGAAACCAAAGCTGAAATAATCATTGTCTGGTCTTGCTGCCATGTAGCCTCGTTTAACGGCTTTGTCATCAAGGCTGCCATTAAGTCTCCAGTACCAGTTAATGCATACTCCCCATTTACTCCAAGCTCCAAAATAGAAGGAAGTCCAGTTGCTACAGGAATATCTAAGCCAGTAATCGGATTTTTATATGTAACTATATCCATCATCTGAGCACTACGCTTACCTGTTAAAAAGTCGGCATTTCCTCCTAATGCTTGTATCTGCCCTTTTAGTACACTCTCTATCTCAGCTATGGAATACATATGCCCATCAACAGCTTTTGCACCAGACGCACTATCAGGATCTCTATATGCTACCTGAGATAAACCGGTACCGTCAGGCATAGAGCCGTCTTTTTTTATTTTATGCCCATTTGTTTGAGCATAATTTCCATCTACCTTTGTACCCCCTAAATAAACTATGTTCTCTTTGGGTTCATCCCAGATACCACAAGTATTCCAATACTGATCCCAACCTTTTGAGAGTTCTTCTGCTGAATTTAATTGTAAAAAAACTTTATCCCAAGGAAGAGCCCTTACTATGTCATTCACAGTTGATACTGTTATTCCATTTTTATTTACTAATGACAAACGAAAACCTGTATTTACATGAAATAAATGTATCGTACTAATGTTTTCAAGAGTACTTCCTTGACTTTCATGCCCAGTTCCTCCACCATTCCAGCCATTTGCGAATGATGTTAACGCCATCGAAGCTGAAAGTAAACAAGTAAACATTGAAGTTGCTATTCTCTTTATTCTGCTATGTTGCATAAGCCCACCACCTTACTGTAAGTCATAAAATAGATCATTGCTCAACATTGACAGCTGCTCAAGATTATAAGATTCAAGTTCTTCTTCTGTAATGTTAGCATACTTCTTAATGCCTTTTTCTTTTGCTAATGCTAAATCTTTCTTCACTGATTCAAGATATTCTACACGAGCCTTTTCAGTATAATAAGCATCTACATCATTTGTAACCTTAGCCAACTCTTCATTTGAAAGGGTCTCCCCATCAGCCATTTTCTCTTTCATTGCTTTATCATGCTTTTCTAAAGCCTCAGATTCAGATAAAGAGCTATCTAATGTCTCAGAAGTCTCTGCGGTTTCTTGAGCTGCTTTTATTTCTTCTGCTCTACTCTCAGCCTCTTTTTCTGATTCAGATTCCAAGATTGCTGCTTCGGATTCTGAGATAGCTTGTCCATCCTCCCCTACCAAGACAGCTTCAACAGTACCTATTACTAAATCTGAAGCTGTATTGTCATCTAATTTGTCAGCAATCGTCTCTGATGTCTCTGGTTCAATAACTGCTAAAGACGAGGATTCAACAGGAGCCTCTTCTTTTTTACATCCAGATAAACTGAAAATTGTTAATGTTAGTAACAAAATTGCTAATGCTTTCTTCTTCATCATTGTTATCTCCTTCCTCTAAATTTATTTCTAAAGTTTCTTCTTTCGTTGTGGGCTTTTATCAGTTTTTATGCTTTTTGATTAAGGCTTGAATCTTCTTTACAAAGTCTAAGTCTAACTCAAAGTCAGAAGCGATCTTTTCTGCTGAATCTCCAAATTTTGTACCAAGCACTATACAACCGATATCATCTTCTTTTTGAGCTAACTCTTCTTTTGTAAATAGATTCTTCCTATGCAAAAGTAATGAAACCGTACAATTAAGTCCTTCTGCAATCTCTTTAGTTTTCTTTCCACTCGCTTGCAATAAAACCACTTCATCTATGTCTATATACTGTTTTGTTGAGTTTCTCCCGCAAACTTCTTTTTCATCAACAGATAAACTTACATCTATATCAAGATTATAATTCTCTTTCATGTATGACTTCAAATAATCAAGCATTTCATCTGGATTCAATATGTTGCCCCTTACAAAACTAAAGTCGCAATCCAAATCGCCGTCTATACTTCTCTTTTCAAGAATTGTTATAACATTGTAACCAGCATCCTTTAATGTCTCTTTCTTTATCTTATCTTGCTCTACTTTATTCACATGATAATTATAACCAGAGTATTCGATTCCAAACTTTAAGTCAGGAACAAATACATCAACTTCATACCCCTCTACTTTTGCTCTATTTAGAACTTTATGCTCTTTTAATTCTCTTTGAAGTATGTAGTATAAAATCTGTTCTCCATAAGAAGTTGAAGTTTTAGCACATTTAGGACAGTCTGTCCCAGCACACACCCTATGTGCTACACAAGTTGCCCAGCTATGTCCGCATGTACTACACTTCCAGTAAACTTTCTTGTCAGCTATAGGAGCTATTTCTTCCGGAAGCCATTCATTTTTCGAGCTGTATTCTGATAATATTCTCTGTCCTCGTTCTCCATTTTCCATGCACCACAGGTATAGATTATTTGTTTCGAGTACTTTTCCAGCGCATGAAGGGCAACCATAACCTCTTGAAGTCCTATGTTGTATCACGGCCTCCCACTCGTATCCACAAGCACTACACTCCCAATAGACTTTCTTGTCAGACATAGGAGCTATTTCTTCTGGAGATAACTCATTTTTCGAGCTGTATTCTGATAATATTCTCTGTCCTCGTTCTCTATTTTTCATGCACCACAGGTATAGATTATTTGTTTCGTGTACGCGGCCAGCACATGAAGGACAACCCTGATTAAGTCTTGTCCTATTGGCTATCATTGCCTCCCATTCAAACCCGCAAGTACTGCATGCCCAATAAACTTTATTATGTGACATAGGAGCGATTTCTTCTGGAGATAACTCATTTTTAGAACTGTATTCCGACAATAACCTTTGTCCTCGTTCTCCATTTTCCATGCACCACAGGTATAGATTATTTGTTTCGAGTACTTTTCCAGCGCATGAAGGACACCCCTGACCTCGTGAAGTCCTATTACTTACTGCTGTATCCCACTCATACCCACAATTACTGCATATCCAGTTTGCTATCTTACAACCTCCAGCACTCATTTTTTCAGGTAGTAACTCATTTTTAAAACTGTACTCAGCTAACAGCTTCTGTCCGTACTCTCCATTTTCATTGCACCAATCAAAAAGCGATTTTCCTTTTGTAGTCGTGCATGAAGCCCTTATTTTTTCTACCCTCCTATTACGATATTTTCTTATGTTGCAATCTCTACTACAGTATATTTGATTAGGTCTGCTTGCCTCAAATTCCTTTCCACAGTACTCACATATCTTATATGTCATGATAAACTTTACTCCTTCAATAAATTAAAAATAAAAATTTATCACTACATATAAACAAGCTAATTTGTAAGTAGCGAGATCTCTTAAAAAGCTCTTAAAATGCAGTTAAGGAGCTGGGTGCTTAACCCAACTCCTTATAATGCTAAGTAAATTTTATATGCTATAACTTAGGCCTTTTAGTAATCAAATCTCATGTTAAGAGGCAGCCCAGATGATGTATCAACAGCATCCTTCTCCCAATGAGGCTTGTCTGCAGAACTCCACTGCCTTAATGTATACCCATCCCTCTTCGTGCCGATCGGAGATTTATCTGTCGGAGCTAACGGGATTCGCTCTGCTCCACTACTTAAATCTGTTAAACCACCATTGTTCTGAGCTGTACCAACGTCCTGTCCACCTGTTGCATGAGTTGTACCGGATACATCTTGAACATTATCCACATTGACTCCAGCACCTCTTAATGCAGACAGGGTAGAATCTGTTAATGCTCCTTCGTCATCTGCATTGGTACTAGCAGAAATTGTAATGCCCTGATAAACTTCGCCATTCTTTACTAGATGTCCATAATGCCCATCATGGACTTCTGACAGTAAGTAATACTTACCATAAGACTTATAAACTCCTGTCCTCATAACTCCATTGTCATCTAATAAATACCAGTTATGATCTACTTCATCCTGTACCCAACGATTTACTGCATAGCCTCCTATATTAAGACGATACTTCCAACTTCCATCTGCTTGTGTCTCCCAATAAATGGAGTATGGTAACTGAGACTGCTCTGCCGCTTGAGCTGTAATAGTTGTCATCTCGTTTAAGTACTGCCCTAATGGGTTGCTCTGAGTGATAGGAGCCATTGTCATCATCAATAATGCTCCTGTTGTAATAATGATTCTTTTAAGTCTGTTCTTCATAATAGTTGTCTCCTTCCATTTATAACTGCTATTCTTTAACCCTCTGGGTTGTATGGCTCTGGGTCGCTATGCGGATAATATTTCATTAAATGATCCTTTATTTTCTGCTTGCTCTCTTCACTCAAACTATTTAGGCTACTATTCTCTAACTTATAGTCCAAGTAATCTTCTCCTAATGTTCCATCCATCTCCCATGCAGTACATATACCATCCATCATTACCATTTGCTCTTCTGTTAATGATTCATCCACATCAACATAAGCTGCTTCCACTCCAACTTGATTGTTTTCATCTACAATCACATCTGCCTGTAGATTTTCTACAGCTTTACTTTCCTCTGCATTGTCTTTAATACTTGCCTCTGTTGAAGGCTCAGGACTTAGTGTTTCTACAATTCCAACTGTCTCAGACTCAGTTGATGCTGAAGAACTTTCCTCTTCAATTTCCACCTTTAAACCAGCACCTGTCTCTTTTTCTTTTACGCCTATGGTCTCATACTCAATGACAAAAGCTTCTGCTGTAGACTCCGGTAACTTGTCAGCAATCGTTTCTGATGTTTCTGGTTCAATTACTGCCAGAGAGGAAGATTCAACAGGAGCCTCTTCCTTCTTACAGCCAGATAAACTGAAAATTGTTAATGCCAATAATACTGAAATCAAAACTCCACGCTTCATCAAAATCAACCCTTTCACTTAAATAAAATTAAAAATTTATTCCGACATATAAACAAGCTAATTTATACGCCATAATCGTAATGGAAATGCCTTACCAAACAGCCCTTATTGCTATCTGGAACGGTAGTGTAAGTATTGACTTGAAATTCTGAACGGGAGTTAGGACGGTTAGAACCCATGTCGGAACCATAACCACCATGGATTCCTTCGTTATCTCCGGAGCCGGTATTACCACCTACTGCATATGCAGTTAGAGGAGTGGAAATCACTGATAAACAACTTAATGCTATTGCTGCAAATTGCTTTAGCTTATGTCTTAGCTGCATATAAAATGCCTCTCTCCATTATTCCATTGCTTTAATGGTTTTTTCTATGTAGTCTATTTCATCAGATTTGAGATTATATTTCTTGTAAAACTGCTTGTCTATATTTGAAATAAATTTACTACCACCTATAAACAAGCTCGATTCTAAGTAGTGACTATCATAATGAAGCAGGAGGGATAGGAGAAGTTGAACCAATCCGGAACCCTTGCTTACCTCATTTTAACAGTACACTGTTAATTGTTCAATGTTTGGTAATTTGGTAACTGCTAGGTTGATAACGCTAACTTGAAATATACACAGAGGGCATCAGTCCTGTAAACTAATACCCTCTATAAGCTCCAATATTGATTATTCAGCCCTCTCGATCCATCCATCGCTGATTAATGGATTAGAGTTTCTCTCGTTTATAAATGTGTATCTTAAACCATTGTAGTCAAATTTTAATTTTGTTGTATACACATTTTTATAGTTACCCGTCGGAACAAAAGCGCCATTGCTGGATACTCCCCAAACACTGTCTTTATCAACTTTTTCTTCTTTTTTAATGTTTGTTGCTCCAGCTTTCCTTACAATCTCTTCTAATTCAGAAATAATATACTCCTCTTTTGTAAGACCTGTCATCAGCCCCTTTAAACCTCTAGTTCCCGGAAATACAGCTGTCAGTTCATTTGAAATGCCATTTTCTGAATTTTTATCCTTAGCAAATACATAATGTAGATCTGCATCAAAATCATCAAATGTAATACCGCCGCTGTATATAAATGTATACTCGTCTATCACATGGCGGCTATTCTCAATCTTACTATCTAACTGCTCATCTGTATATCCAAAATGATTTGCAAAGGTATGCAAATCCATATTGAAATACGATGTAAAATCTATAAACTGTGCACCTTCAGCTACTCCTTTTGTCTGTATTTGTCCATTTATTGTCCATGCTCCATCTGCATTTACTGTATAACCATCTATGGTAGTATTCGTTACCAGATAGCCAGCCTCATTAAAATAATAGCTCTCTGATAAACCGTCCTTGTTTCCGTCAATCCACTGCCATGTAGATACTGGATAAGAGCCATCATCATTCTGCCACCACCAGCCATTGGAGTCCTGCTTCCATTCGCCTGCAAATGCTGTCATGGAAGTTAATACTGATAAACCAGCCACTAAACCAGCTATTACTAATCCTTTACGCTTCATCACACTTTTTCCTCCGTACCAATTCATTTTCTTTGCTTATTAGATAACTTTTACTGCTGCTTATTTTGTATTCTTAACACTAGAGACGTCTTCGATTCTTTATTTAGAACAGCTGGCTATATAAACCAGCTGTTCTAACTTACCACAGTCAAAGTCTACTGACGAGTCCAAATACCATCTGCATCATAGGTTGCAGTAGAGCCGTCCTCAAATGTAATGGTAGAATCCTTAATCATAGCTCCCTCTGGTAAATCTGAGCGTACTCCATCATTAAAATATCGCCAGGTAATTAAATCATTATAATGACCTGTAACCATAGCTCCTGGATAAGGATTTCCAGTAAATCCATACCAGTTAGTAATGGTATTGCTCTTTGACTGAGAGCTTGGATCAAATTCTTTTATTGTACACATTGCCTCTGTTCTCAAAAGATATGTATAACCGTTTACCTTCCAAAATCCAGTACGGATATACCCATTTTCATCAAACAAATACCAACGCTCTACACCATCATCGTCTTTGATTTTCTGCCAGTTGTTTGTAGTATAGGAACCATCATCATTCTGATACCATCTTCCTACTTCGTCTGTTTTCCATTCGCCGGCAAACGCTGACATGGAAGACAATACAGATAAACCAGCTACTAAGCCTAATACCGCTAATCCTTTACGCTTCATCACACTTTTACCTCCGTACTCTTTAGATTTTAATGATTATAAAATGTTTTGTAGTTGCTACCTTTTATTTTCTGACAGATATTACTTCAAAATGTTTAGACAGATTTTGTAGAAGTTCACTTCTTTTGTACACTTTTTCAAACGAGTTTCGTAGTACATCCCAAATGCAATGCAACATACAGCAACAACAAGAAGAAATACTACAAATGCTATCAATCCATTTTGTAGGAAGTCTATTGCATCGGCTTGCAAGCCTATTGCACCAGCAAACACTGACAACACTATCGTCAAAACTGTCATTATCTGCTCTGCCGTCCATTTTTCTATATCTATGTCATTTTCTATAACCCTGTTCTCTATATAAACCTTTAAGCGGCTATAATCTGGATTCTGCTTATTTACCAGTCCAGAAAGCCTATCTTGCAGACTATCCAAGCAAATTTCCTTTTTCATCCAGCATCTTTTCAAATTATCAATGCTCGTTAGCATTTCTGTAAATGTTGGATATAATTCAGAAGTTTGGTCTACTAGCTGTTCTTGTTCCTGTTCTGCAACCGTAACTATGTAGGTTCTCGTTTTACCTTCAGACTGCATTTTCTTTTAGACTATCCCCCTAAAATTTTATAGGAAAACTAAAAAAGCAAGGGGTCAAGCCGAACACTTCACACCTCGCTGTCTTTTTGAGTACAACAAATAAACTCCTAGCCATTTTCCATCTTGTC
>ERZ894194.1279-NODE-1279-length-14674-cov-24.467542_pt1 | contig 14674 bp, 9 predicted proteins | sample MGYA00380283_ERZ894194 | MGnify/ENA primary metagenome ERZ894194 (study PRJEB32331, sample SAMN06328448) | human gut metagenome | biome: human gut microbiome; feature: stool | host: Homo sapiens | collected 2013-02-13 ... | reverse complement strand
GGGTGTTGCAGAACAGAGGTTCATCTACTTGTAGGGACATGCCATGGCATGTCAGCGCTATTTTGGATGTTTCAAACTGCCACGTGTTACCCATTCTGACATGCCATGGCATGTCCCTACCCCTGCTGATTTTAGCGTGAATTTTGGACGTTCTGCAACACTTTCTAGCTGCTTGATAATATCTCCGATTCAATGGTATCAGAGTCGATTAAAGTAATTATATGACTATATTTTGTCATATATCAATCTATATTTATATGTCAGCATCTTAAAGTGATTATGCTTATAATCAGATATTTAATTAAATATATATCTTGATTTAATCTATATTTTGTTTGTATTTGCTTGTGTAGGCGTTGATGGATGTGTAACTTTGCAATGTCAGAAACAAAGACACTGACCTCTCGTTTTAGAGACGATGTTTTTAGGTTAATGCAAGAAATAAGAATTGGTAAGAAAGATGTGTTTTTAAACTCTTAGCCGAATGTAATCGGCAACAGTATGAGCGACGTTGTGAAACGCCGCTCATACTGTTTTATACAGAATAATGATATCGCTTTCCTGTGGACATAAAAAGTGAAAGTGCACATCTTCACAGATGCGCACCTCCCTCATAACCAAAATTCAAGTATATATCGTTGTTATAAACAGAGATTCTATAGTCAAAAATCCTTTATCAAGAATATGCGACAATAAGAAGCCTACAAACCGCGTCATCGTTTTCCCATGGATGGGAAACAGTTCAGCAGACTGTAAGGAGTCAAAATCCGTAATAAATAGAGATTAAAGTAAATCATTTGTGTCATCACGTAAGTTTTCCCCTTAAGGCTACTGCAAAAGTAATATTCATTTTCATATTTTTAAAATAAGTTCACATATATTTTGGCAAAAATGTCATTTTCTCACTGCATAAAAGCTAAAATAATTTAAACTTGTCAGCAAATGACGTTTTCAAGCTGCAATTCAAAAGAGAGTGGGCAAACATATGGCACAGGGAGGACTGGGTATTATGATATGGAAGACGGCAATGAGACAGATTGTAGTGTAGCTGCGTGTAGCTGACGAGATGAGATTGTCCCTGACGGTTTTGCTAAAACGCTGTATAACTCTTGTAGAGACATGCCGTGGCATGTCCGCTTTTAGCAGCACTCGCAAATGCAACGCTTGATGGGCGGACATGCCACGGCATGTCCCTACACAAGTCATATGAGGTATCCTTTTTCTGCGGCAATGGTAGTACAGCCATTGGCTTGATGGCCGATGAGGCAAAAATAGATAGAGGGGTGCGACGCTTCGCGCGTGGCACCCCTCTGGGGAATTGTTGGATGGGATATATATTTGGAAATTGCTCTGATTGCCTTGATTAGAGCACGCCCTGAGCCATCATTGCGCGGGCTACCTTCATGAAGCCTGCCACGTTGGCACCCTTCACGTAGTTGATGTAGCCGTCCTTCTCCTTGCCGAAGAGTTCGCACTGGTGGTGGATTTCCTTCATGATGCCCTTGAGCTTCTCGTCAACCTCAGCTGCGCTCCAAGAGAGCTTCTGAGAGTTCTGAGCCATCTCAAGACCTGATACAGACACACCACCTGCGTTAGCAGCCTTGCCGGGAGCGTAGAGGATGCGGGCTGTGAGGAATTCCTTGATAGCCTCGGGGGTTGAGGGCATGTTGGCACCTTCGCTGACAGCGATGACACCGTTGGCGAGGAGGGCGCGAGCATCGTCGCCGTCGATTTCGTTCTGAGTTGCAGAAGGCATGGCGATGTCACACTTGCAGTGCTTCCAGGGACGTTCGCCTTCGAAGTACTGGCAGCCGTATTCCTCGGCAAATTCGCGGATGCGGCCACGATATTCGTTCTTGAGCTTGAAGATGTAGTTGAGTTGCTCCTGGCTGATGCCTTCGGGCACGTAGATTGTGCCGTCAGAGTCGCTCATTGACACAACCTTGGCACCGAGCTGAAGAAGCTTCTCTGCAGTGTACTGAGCCACGTTGCCTGAGCCGGAGATGGCTACAACCTTATCCTTGATGTCGATGCCCTTGGTGGCGAGCATGTTGAGCAGGAAGTAAACGTTGCCATAACCTGTAGCCTCGGGACGGATGAGCGAGCCTCCGAATTCGAGACCCTTGCCGGTGAATGTGCCTGTAAATTCGCGAGCCATCTTCTTGTACATGCCATACATGTAGCCTACTTCACGACCACCTACACCTATGTCACCTGCGGGGACATCGGTGTCAGGACCGATGTGACGCCAGAGCTCGGCGATGAATGCCTGGCAGAAGCGCATCACTTCCTTGTCGCTCTTGCCACGGGGTGAGAAGTCAGAACCACCCTTGGCACCGCCCATGGCGAGTGTGGTGAGTGAGTTTTTGAAAGTCTGCTCGAAAGCGAGGAACTTCAGGATTGACTGGTTGACGCTTGAGTGGAAGCGGATACCGCCCTTATACGGACCGATGGCATTGTTGTGCTGGATACGGTAGCCCATGTTGTTCTGTACCTTGCCGTTGTCGTCGATCCAGCTTACGCGGAATGAGAAGATGCGGTCAGGTATGCAGAGACGCTCGATGAGGTTGTAAGCGTCAAATTCGGGATGCTCGTTGTAGGTATCCTCGATGGTGGAGATTACTTCCTCCACTGCCTGGAGGTACTCGGGTTCGTTGGGAAAACGACGACGCAGGTCGTCCATTACTTCCGTTGCTTTCATATACTATTGGAAATTATATAAAGAGGTATTTAAAACTATCTTTTTTACTTGCGAGAGCACGCTTTCCGTGGAAAATCTTATGCCATCCGTAATGTTTCGGTGCAAAGTTAAAACATTTTACAGCGATATGCAATACTTTTGCTTGTTTTTTCTTTAAAAAAGTTACATTTTGCTTGTGCGGTGGAGGCGGATAAGTCTTATAAAACGAATAAGTCGTATAAATCTTATATGACTTATACGACTTATCGGATTTATTTGTATGCCTATCGGCTATTGCTTGGCAGGGAGGATGCCGTCGCGGCGCAGGAGAGCATCAACGGTGGGATCCTGCCCGCGGAAGCGGCGGTAGAGCACGGCGGGATCCTCGGTGCCTCCGCGCTCGAGGATGTTGTGGCGGAATGACGCCGCGGTCTCGGGATTGAAGATGCCATCTTCCTCAAATTTGGCAAATGCGTCAGCATCAAGCACTTCGCTCCACTTGTAGCTATAATATCCGGCTGCGTAGCCTCCGGCGAAGATGTGGCTGAACTGGGGCGACACGAGAGAGTTTTCAATAGCAGGGAACATCTGCACCGGTGCGCCGGCTTTCAGTTCCAGTGCGGTGAAATCTTCCACGGGAGCCAACGCGGTGTGCCAAGCCATGTCTATAAGCCCGAAATTGAGCTGACGCAGGCATGCGTAAGCGGCTCCGAACTGCTCCGATGCCACCATCTTGGCAATGGTGTCGGAAGGGATGGGCTGCTTGGTGACGTAGTGGCGGGCGAAACTGTCAAGAAACTCCTTTTTGGTCAGGAAGTTCTCGTTGAACTGCGAGGGAAGTTCCACGAAGTCGCGGTAGACCGATGTGCCTGACATAGACGGGTACTTGGTGGCAGCCAACAGCCCGTGGAGCGAATGACCGAACTCATGGAGGAAAGTCTCTACCTCATAGGGTGTCAGCAGCGAGGGCTTGCTGTCAGTGGGCTTGGTGAAGTTGGTGACAATGGTGATGAGAGGACGCACTTCGGTGCCGTCATCCTTGATCTGCTCCGAGCGGAACTCCGTCATCCATGCGCCCGGACGCTTGCTTTCGCGGGGGAAGAAGTCGGCATAGAATATGCCCATGAATTTACCGTCAGCATCGGTGACCTCATAAGCCTTGACATCGGGATGATACACTTCTATATCAGGATTCTCCTTGAATTTGAGGCCGTAGAGCTTGCCGGCGAGACCAAACACGCCATCGATGACCGATGACAGTTCAAAGTAAGGACGCAGCGACTCTTCATCGAAGTCATATTTGGCTTCCTTGAGCTTGTTGGCATAATAGCTGTAGTCCCAAGGCATGATTTCCATGGGCTGACCTTCGAGTTTGGTGGCATAGTCAGTCAGTTCGGCAAATTCCTTCTGCTGAGCCGGGCGGTATGCCTCGACGAGCTTGTTGAGCAGGTCATACACAGCTTCAGGAGTCTTCGCCATGGTGTTCTCAAGGGAATATTCGGCATAGTTCTTATGTCCGAGAAGCACCGCTATCTGGCGGCGCACCTCGGCGATGCGGCGCATGATGGCAGTGTTGTCATATTCGCCTTTGATATTGCGCCCGTTATAGAGACGCCACATCTTTTCGCGCAGATCGCGGCGCGATGAATACTTCATAAACGCCATGTAGGTGGGCTGGGCGAGGGTAAACAGATATTCGCCGTCGCGTCCCTTCTCCTTGGCGGCAAATGCAGCTGCCTCCACCGATGACTCTGGCAGCCCGGTGAGATCTTCGGCTGTGAGCCATATTTCGTAAGTATTCAGCTCCTTAAGCACATTCTGACCGAATTTGGTGGTCAGTTCGCTCAGCTCGGCATCGAGCTTCTTGTATTTCTCGCGGTCTTCGCCATGGAGGAGTGCACCGTTGCGTGAAAACGACTCATAGGCGTTTTTGAGCAGCATCGAGTCCTCGGTGTTGAGATGGAGTGTGGCACGACTGTCATAGACGGTGCGGACGCGCTCCCACAGTTTCTCGTTGAGGGTGATGGAGGTGCTGTATTCGCTCAGACGCGGAGTCATGCGCATGGCTATATCGTTCATCTCGTCGGAGTTGGCGGCTTCGAGGAGAGGATAGAACACGTTGAGCACACGGTTGAGGTCTTCGCCTGAGTGCTCGAGAGCCACGATGGTGTTCTGGAACGTGGGAGCGTCCTTGCTCTCGGCGATGGCGTTGACTTCGTCAAGACCGAGCTTCATGCCCCGCTCCATGGCTTCCTCCATGTCCTTGGGGGTGATCCGTGAGAACGGGATGGTGCCGTAGGGGGTATCGGTAAACTCGCTGAAAAGCGGATTAGTAGCTGTAGACATCAGTGTCGTTGTCAATAATATTGATGATAATAGTTTGATTTTCATGTGATGATGGATTGGCGTGTTAGCATTAGGTGTCATCTATCTAAGGGACGCGTTTTCTCCTCTAACCATGCCGCGCCCTCGGCATCGAGCATCGGGGTGAGACGCTCGCGTACGGTGGCGTGGTAGTCGTTGACCCATGCGATTTCTTCATCTGACATGATGGAGGTGTCAAATAGGCGCAGGTCGAAGGGGAAGAGTGTCAGCTCCTCAAAGGCGTAGAAGTCACCGAACTCCGTGGTCATCTTCGGCACTGTCAGCACCAGATTTTCGCAGCGGATACCGTAACGGTCACTCAGATATATGCCAGGTTCGTTGCTGGTGATCATGCCTGGAAGCATCGGTGCCATGGTGTCGTTGAGGCGGATGCTCTGGGGACCTTCATGTACATTGAGAAAGTGCCCTACGCCGTGGCCAGTGCCATGGAGATAGCTTTTGCCTTCCTTCCAGAGCGGCATGCGCGCCATCGCGTCAAGCTGGTGTCCACGGGTGCTGGCAGGGAACACGGCTGTAGAGATGGCGATGTGTCCCTGCATCACGCGGGTGAAATCATGCTTCATCTCGGCGGTGGGAGTGCCTATGGCTATGGTGCGCGTGATGTCTGTGGTACCGTCGATGTAGTTGGCACCAGAGTCAATGAGCAAGAGATTGTCGCCCTTGATCTCGGCATTGCTCTGCTCGTCGGCAGTGTAGTGCACTATAGCTCCGTGAGCACCGAAGCCGGCTATGGTGGCGAAGCTGTCCTCGAAATACAGTGGCTGCTCCGAGCGGTGGCGCGTCAGTATCTCGGCTACGTCCATTTCGGTCAGCTTTGCCCCTGAGGCGAGGCGGTTTTCTATCTCCATGAAGCTGTAGACCAGAGCCGCTCCGTCACGCTTCATCGCCTCGCGAGTGCCGGCGAGCTGGATGTCATTTTTGACCGCTTTGAGCATAGCCACGGGAGATTTGCCTCTGACAACGCGGTCACCGGCGATATGTGCCAGCTCCACGGCATTCTGTGTGGCTGACATCAGCATCTTTTCGTCATCAGCAAGCGTGCCGAGGAAACTCTTGACAGCCGTGTAGGGCATCACCTGCACATCTGCGGCTTTAAGATAAGCCTCCACTTCGGGTGTCATCTTCACGGGATCGACAAAGATGGTCGAGCCTTTGGGCGAGAGATAGAGGAAAGATGTTGCCACAGGGTTGTCGGGCACGTCATTCGAGCGTATGTTGAGCGTCCATGCTATCTCGTCAAGGGCTGACAGGAAGGCTGTTGAAGCCCCGCTCTGAGCCACATTGGCAAGTACACGGCTTATCTTGGATTTCGCGTCCTCGCCTGCATATTTGATGTCGTGGACGAAAATCTTGTCGGCTGGGAGGCTTGGACGGTCGGTCCATATGGTGTCGATGGGGCTGAAATCCACGCGGATATTGATGCCTTTGGCTGCCAAAGACTCGGCGAGGGCGGCGCATCCGTCTATCGACATGGTCATGCCGTCGATGCCTACGGTGTTGCCTTTATGGAGATTCTGGCAGAGCCACGATGGTATGTCGGGCGTGTCGGGCAGTCCCTCTTTCATCAGTTCGATGCCTGTGCCTGCGAGCTGCTGGGCTGCTTGCAGGAAGTAGCGCGAGTCGGTCCACAGCAGAGCCTTGTCAAGGGTCACCAACATAGTGGCGGCAGAGCCTGTGAAACCGCTCAGAAAGCGCACCACATGCCAGTGGTCCGATATATATTCGCTGAGATGTGCGTCGGTGCGCGGTATGATCATCGCATCGATGCTCTGTGACTTCATCGACTGACGGAGGTCATTGATTCGTTGAGTGAATGTGTTCATGATATGTATGTGTTTTATCTAATAGGCAAATATACAAAGAATATTCGTACCTTTGCCGGCATAAACACTACTTAATATATCTATGATACGCAATCTGCTTTTTGACCTCGGAGGAGTCATACTTGACATCAAACGTTACAATTGCATCAAGGCTTTTGAACAGCTCGGTGTCCACGACCCAGGCAAGTATCTCGGCGACTACGAGCAGAGCGGTTTTTTCCACAATATAGAGGCTGGTCTGATCACCCCGGAGCAATTCCGTGACGAGGTGCGCACACTCCTTGACCATCCTGTGACCGACGAGCAGATTGACGATGCTTTCAATGCGTTTCTGATAGGCATCCCGGTAGAACGCCTTCGTGAAATCGACCGTCTGCACCGCCATTACCACATCTATATGCTCAGCAACACCAACGCTATCATGTGGAACTCGTTCATCCAGCGAGAGTTCCGCAAGGACGGTCACGACATGGCGTATTATTTCGACGGCACAGTGACCAGCTTCGAAGCAAAGGTATGCAAGCCCGATGCCGGTATATTCCGCTTCGCCGAGAAAAAGTTAGGCATCAACCCAGCTGAAACCCTGTTTATGGATGATTCTGCGGCAAACTGCGAGGCAGCCCGCGCCCTCGGCTTCCATGCCGCACAGGTGCTCCCTGGCACTGAGTTTATTACACTGATACCCAGTGAGATATAAATCTTATAAGTCTTATAAATCTTATAAGAAGTTATAACCGCTATGACAAGACCTGAAGTTCCGCACCGCATCGCCGCTATCGGCACATTTGACGGTGTGCATCTTGGGCATCGGGCAGTAGTGGACTATCTCGTGGCTGAGGGGACAGTCCGCGGACTCGTCCCGACGGTAGTGACTTTTTCATCGCACCCTCTGTCATTGGTGCGACCTGAGAGAGTGCCTAAATCGTTGAGCCATTTATCTCAGCGACAGCAGCGGCTGCTTCATGCAGGTGTCCGTGATGTCATTGTGCTTCCGTTTGATGAGCCATTGAGACGCATGACAGCCCATGACTTCATAGCCATGCTCCATGACAGATATGGAGTGGATGCGATAGTGCTCGGATTCAATAACAGTTTCGGCAGTGACCGCCTCCGTGATTTTGAAGACTACGTAAACGTTGCGCATGGCATAGGCGTAGATATGCTCCAAGCTCCGCGATATGAATATCCGGGATTCGGAGAGGTCAGCTCCACTGCCATACGCCACCTCATCGCCTCAGGCGACGTTGCCACCGCATCGCGCCTCTTGGGCCATCCGCTGTCATTGTCAGGCAAAGTGGTCGGCGGTCAACGCTTAGGGCGCACCATTGGCTTCCCTACAGCCAATCTGGATATAGACCCTGCATGTGCCATCCCGGCAGAAGGTGTCTACGCATGCCGAGCCAGCATTTCCGCGCCTGACTCTACTGAACATTACAAGGCGATGGTCAATATCGGCTATCGCCCCACAGTAGATGCCTCCACGCAGCCTCCGCTCACAGTCGAAGCACATCTGATAGACTTCACCGGCGACCTCTACGGCAAAGAAATCACCCTCGATTTCATCTGCCGCCTGCGACCCGAGCAAAAATTCGCCTCCCTCGACTCCCTGATAGCCCAACTCCACTCCGACCGCGAAGCCACCATCCATTGCCTCCAGTAATACGTATAACGAAGCATCCGGCATAAAAAGGAGCCATTACCCACGCTGGGTTATGGCTCCTTTTGTGTCAGATTAGTTTGTTTCTGCAAGTTTACAGCAGCGAGGCTGGAAGTTTCAGCTTTGTCTGACCGTTTTGACCGGTGTTGTAGTAGCCGCTACCTGTGCCATCGTCGAGCTGTATGATCAACTCGCCAGCGGGGAAGGAGATGATGCCGTTGGCTGACATCGTAGCCGTGAACAGTCCAGCTGCTTTGCCCTGCTCTACAGTGATACCCTGACGCATCTGGTAGAATGCAAATACCGACATTACAGCTTCGCCGACATAGGGGTTGAGGTCAAGCTGGCCCAGCTCGGAGTATTCCATGTAGATGGCATCCGGATCATCATAGTTGATGGTGATGTGGGTAGGCGATATGGCTGTGAATTGGAAGTCTTCAGGCACATTGCTTGCTCCGATGAGGAAAGGATTCATCACGCGGACACGCTTGGCATTGCCCACATACTTCTTGACAGGCACATAGTATGCACCCGGAGCCATGCCGAATACCGCCAGCAAGTCGTTCTGGAAAACGCCCTGACCGGCATCAACCCACATATTCATGTAGAGGTTGATATTCAGAGTGGTAGGAGCATAGGTATAGCCCTGACCACCGATGGCAAGAGTGACAGGATAGGGAGTATCACCTATCTGAGCAGGATCAAACGAGATAGTATAATAGGCTGTCTTTTCGCCGGCTGCAAAGTTTACCTGAGCAGGAGCGGTAAACAAGCCAGATTCGTCACTGAATGCCACAGGTACGGTTTCAGCTGCCGAAGCGTCCGTGCGGCACACGGTCACATTGATGTGATTGTCGGTGTCAAGGAACTCGATGGTCGAAGGCGTGTCAGCAGAGAAATACGCGCCCTGCGACACTGGACCAGCCTCAAACTTGTCCTCGGAACAGCTGCTGAGGGCAAGCGCCCCCAGAGCTACAGCGATGGATAAAAGATATTTTTTCATTTTAATGATAGCTTTTGTTAATAAAAGACTGTATAGCAGTACACGTTACCACACATGTTCGGGAGAGTCGCCTGTGGGAGATGTGGGCGTGGGATTTTGCACGATACCGATATTATACGTCGGGTCTGTGCCACCGATCATAAATGTCATCCACGAGGGAGTCTGCTGGATGTTCCAGCGGTAGGGAGTGATATGGTTAGTGCCGGCATAAGAGCGGATGATGCCCTTCTGGAGACGCTTCACGTCAAACATCGAGAAGCCTTCTCCCCACAGCTCCACGCGACGCTGCCACCAAACTTCGTTCTGGAAAGCCGAGCTGGCATTGTTGCCATACGCCTCATTGTGACGACCGTATACATAGTCAGGATCACGCGTGAGAGCAAACTGGGTCAGCAGGCTTATGCCACGACCTTCGTTCTGCATACCGGCAGCTTCAGCCTCGATAAGCTTCATCTCCTCAACACGCATCAGTGGCACTGACACCAAGAAGCCGACATACTGGTTCTGACGGCCAGCGAGACCACCGTTGGGACGGAACTTCATCGACACGCCGCCGATACCGTAATCATTGCTGTTGGGAAGCTGCTGGAGCCATGTGGGATAGTCGGTATATTTGCCGAGCAGAGCCTCACAGTCAGCCTTGTATGTAGCTGACGAAGGATTCAGCGAGGCAGCCGTCACGCCGTCACGGAAGTCCACCCATAGACGCTTTCGGAAATCTGATTCAGGAATTGTCTGGAACAGGTGATAGTCAATAGTTGACGGACATCCATAGTTGGCTGCATATCCACACGATGAAGCAGTGTGTTCCATATCGGTCACCATGAGTGAGCCCCACGATGAGTCGGCATCATTGTCGAGAATGGTGGGATCATCAGCCTTGAAGCGTGCCGCAAATATCCATGAGCCGTTGGGAGTGTTGAAGCCCGTCTCACGGTCAAGATACTCAGCCTGAGACATCATGCCATAGCCAGCCATAGCCTTTTTGGCAAATTCCTCGGCAAGTGCCCATTGCCCCATATAGAGGTATGCACGAGCCTTGAGACCATAAACCACCGACACATCGGGAGTGTACTTGTCAGGTCGACTGTAGCCTGCAAGCTGACGCTCAGCCTCGTCAAGGTCAGGGAGAATAAGAGTATTGAAAAGCACCTCCTGCGTGGCACGAGGATTGTTGTCGGCACTTGACAGTTCGGTCTTCTCTGTAACGATAGGCACAGTCAAAGCCTGTGGGTCAACGGTATACGGTTTCTGGCAATACATCTGAGCGAGAGTCATATAATACATTGCTCGCATGGCATGCGCTATGCCCGCTCCAGTCACTTTGTCACCCTCAGGATTTTCGCCCGCAAGCGAGAGCACTTCGTTACAGTTCTTGATCTGAATGTAGAAGCATGTCCAGGGCACCTGACAGATAGCATATCCTGCCTGTAGGCCTACCGAGTTCTCATACCAGTAGATTAGAGGATTGTTAGCTCCTGTAGGCACAAAATCGTTACCTGCAGATTCGGTGATAAGTATCATGCCGGGATAACCGAAGTCATAGGGGTAGGAGGTCAGAGACTGACCAAAGAAGCCGGTATACAGGTTCTGTCCGCAGAGATTGTTGGTTATTGCGCCCACGAAGTTGTCATAAGACCCAGGGGCATCAGCAACCTGATCTTTGGAGACGATATTGCTCTGTGGCACCACATCCTCCAGACACCCGGTCATAGGGAGCGCAACAAGAGTTATGGCTGTCGCTTTATATATCAGACGTTTCATGTTGATTGTTAGCATTAAAAGTAATGTGAGATTAGAATGTTACCTGTACGCCGCCAGAGATATTACGTGAAGGCGAATATGCTGTCATACCCTGATTACCATAATATGCAAAGCGAGGATCAAGACCCTTGCGAGCACTCCAGAAACAGAGGTTTTCGCCCATAACATACACACGCAGGTTGCTGATTTCTTTGCAGAACTTAGGCAGAGTGTAGCCCAAAGTGAACGACTGGAAGTTGAGATAACTTGCCGACGTCAGGAAGCGGTCAGACTTGGCTGTGGTGTAACGGTCGCCCATCTGCCAGCGAGGTATGTCGCTTGTAGGATTCTCGGGACTCCATGACTTGACCCAGTCTTTGTGGAAGTTGCTGCCTGCACCGCTGGCATTTTCTGGAGGCGTCATGTACATGGCATACTGGTAGTCATAGACCTTGCCGCCGATAGAGTAGTCAAATGAAAGCGAGCAGTCTATGTATTTCCAGCGGAATGATGTGCTGAATCCGCCATACACTTTAGGCAGAGTGCTGCCTGAGGTATAGACGCTGGCGTCCTGATAATTGGTTGTAACACCGTCTTTCTTTGTTGCGACGCCTTTCTGTGTGCTCTGTCCTCCGGGCAGTGATGAATCGGTATAGTAGAGTGCTTCGCCTTTCTCATTGACACCTGCATAGCTCGGGAGATAAGCATCATACAGTGAGCCACCCTCAGTGTACCAGAATGGAATAAGGTCTCCACCCTTTCCTGCTGTTTCGAATCCTCCTTCACGCATCTTTGATTCAGGCAGTTTGAGAATCTTGGATGAATTGTGTGAGAGGTTGAAGCTAAGATTCCAATCAATATCGCGTGTGCGGATAATGTCACCGCTAAGCACAAATTCCACACCCATATTGCGTATGTCACCGATGTTGTCGTAGTAACCTACGGCACCCATCGACTGTGGGATGTTGAGCCAGAAAAGCAGGTCGGTCGTCTTTTTGTAATAGTAGTCAAGAGTACCTTTGAGGCGGTTGTTGAAGAAACCGAACTCAAGACCGACGTTCCAGTTAGTTGTGGTTTCCCATGTAATGTCCTCTGTACCATATGAGCGGAATGATGCACCCATGGTCTTCTGGTTAAGGGCAGCGAGACGGTAAGTGTCCGTATAACCGAAATCACCGATATTGTCATTACCCTGAGAACCTACAGATGCCTTTAATTTCAGCAGGTTGATCCATTCCTTGTCTGCAAGGAAATCCTTGTTGATAATCCAGGCTGCGCCCACTGACCAGAAGTTGCCCCAGCGGTGTTTCTTAGCGAAACGCGAAGAACCGTCACGACGGTAAGACACATTGGCATAATATTTCTCATCAAAGTCATACTGTGCTCTGCCAAACCAGCCTTCTACATTATAGGTTGACTTATATGAACCGTTGTCATAATTGTAAGCGAAAGCATTGAGCTCAGGAATGTCTGGAGAGAAGCCACCCTGGCCGAGTGCTTCAAGATAGCGTGTCTGTGAACGGTAGTATTCGTGACCTAACAATACATTGACATGGTGCTTGCCGAAGTCTTTAAGATAGGTAAGTGTCTGGACATTGTTGGTACGTACCTGAGTGGTAGTCGATTTGCCGAGATAACCGTTGACCGAAGCTTTTGAGCCATACCAGGGATTTTCGTAGTCAGAAAATTCCGATTCGCCCCAGTTTATATTGCTGGTCACATTGGCTTTCAACCATGGGAAGATATTGAAATCGGCATTGAATGTTCCGTTGAACTGGTTGAAGATAGTTGTTACCTTGTTGTAAAGGTTGGAGCCTATGGGGTTTCCGTTGGCAAGGAATGGACGGTTATAGAAATAGCCCGAATTCGGAGTACCGAAATCGTAAGCCACATGACCCTCGGCATCGGTGGCAACATAAGGCTGTCCGTCGGCACCTATTTTCCGCACAAAAGCGGGATATATAGGAGCTATATGGTCAGCATAGTACGCCAGATTCTGATTGGTCATGTCTTCGTCTGACAGATTAGGATTCTGGTGCGTCAGCGAGTGTACATAACCCACGTTTACACCGAGCGACAGCCATTTCTTAGCCTGATAGTCAGCCTTGAAGCGTGCAGTGATTCGCTCGTAGTCTGATTCGGGTATCACGCCTTCTTCATCCAAGTAGCCGAGAGAGGCATAGTAGTTACCCTTGTCAAACGAGCCGTTGATTGTACCGTTGTATTCCTGACGGAAACCGGTCCGGTACGACAGGTCATACCAGTCGTCGGGATAGAGGTAGAACTCCTCGCCTCGGCGTGTCACACGGTTGCCGAGAACGGCGTTGGGATTCAGACGGCCGTTCTGACCGATAAGCATCTGCCCCTCGGGCACTGTATATACGTTGTAGACCAGATCATTGAGCGTCTGTTTGTTGGCAGCGAGGTAAGCATCGGCGTGACCCAGCCCCAGAGCATAACGCTGGTAGTTGTAAGCCAGGTTGTAATACGATTCATAGTATTCGCCCGGGCTGTCGATTACATCGTAGCGAGGTACCGCACGGGTGTTTGCGCCCCACTTCATGTCCACAGTCACGCGGGCGTCAGACGTAGACCCTTTCTTGGTGGTAACGATGATGACACCCGAAGCACCGCGGGCACCGTAAAGCGCAGCCGAAGCAGCATCCTTGAGCACTGTGATTGACTCGATGTCGTTAGAGGGGATATTTGACAGATTGCCCGGATAAGGCGAGCCGTCGACAATCACCAGCGGGTCAGTATTGGCATACATCGAAGAAATACCGCGGATATTGATGCTTCCCGCATCAGAGCCGGGCTGACCCGAACCGCCGCGCAGCTGCAGACCGGGCACCGTGCCTACGAGAGCATCAGCCACATTGGTAGTCACACGCTTAGACAGCTCCTCAGAACCCACTACCGAAGCCGAACCCGTAAACGCCGACTTCTTGGCAGTACCGTAGGCGACCACCATCACTTCGTCAAGACGGGTAGCAGTGTTGACAAGCTTGACCACCATACCGTTGGACGCAGCCAGAGTCTGCGGATCCATGCCGATATAAGTGACCTTCAAATCCTTGACACCGGCAGGCACCGTCACGGTGAAATGCCCGTCAATGTCAGTAGCCGTAGGCTGACCGCCACCCACAGGAGTGACCGTAGCACCCACGAGCGGCTCGCCGTCCTCATCAGAGAGGACCGTGCCGCTGACCGTGTGCGACTGAGCCGCCGCACCCACCGCCAGCGCGAACACCGCCGCGAACAATAGCAATAGCTTTTTCATAATTGGTTAAGATATTTGGTTAAAAAAACATACTGGTGTCATACCTGAAAAGTGTAGGGTGTCCGGGCCGGACAACGTACACTCCGCGTGCTCGGGTGTGGAA
>ERZ894194.1247-NODE-1247-length-14951-cov-5.809479_pt1 | contig 14951 bp, 11 predicted proteins | sample MGYA00380283_ERZ894194 | MGnify/ENA primary metagenome ERZ894194 (study PRJEB32331, sample SAMN06328448) | human gut metagenome | biome: human gut microbiome; feature: stool | host: Homo sapiens | collected 2013-02-13 ... | reverse complement strand
TAAAAGAACTGCAAAAATTTCCGATACGCCCCATTATGAGAATGTGCCGTTTGAGGTGCCGAGAGAATGGGTTTGGTGTTGCATTACAGATGTCACAAACAAAATTACAGATGGTACTCATAATTCACCTATTAACACTTCTAAAGGTGAATATAAGTATGTAACGGCAAAGAATATCAAATCATCTGGTATTATACTTGACAATATTACATTTGTAAGTAAAGAAGTGCATGAGGAAATTTATTCAAGATGCAATCCTGAAATGGGAGATATTTTGTATATAAAAGACGGTGCAACAACAGGGATTGTCACAATAAACACATTAGACGAGCCGTTTAGTCTTCTTTCAAGTGTAGCTTTGATAAAACCATCACATGAGATTAGCAACAAATACCTTTTGTATTATTTACAAAGTTCGCTTTGCTATAGTTCTGTTCGAGAAACGATGAAAGGTGTTGGTATTACTCGTATTACACTTAAACAGATAGAAAAATGGCATATCCCACTGCCTCCACTTGCCGAACAAAAACGAATCGTAACAGAAATAGAGAAGTGGTTTTCTCTGATTGGCATTATCGAGCAAGGCAAATTCAACTTGCAAACTGCAATCAAGCAAGTCAAGAGCAAAATCCTTGACCTCGCCATTCATGGCAAACTTGTGCCGCAAGAGCCGAATGATGAGCCAGCCATTGAACTCTTGAGGCATATAAATCCAGACTTCACACCTTGTGATAACGGGCATTATCAGAACTTACCTTTTGATATTCCTCAAAATTGGACATGGGCAACACTTGGTAAAATAGGAAAATGGCAATCAGGTAGTACACCAAGCAGATTAAACAAAGATTATTATAGTGGAAATATACCTTGGTTAAAGACAGGTGACTTGAATGATGGGTACGTTACACATATTCCAGAAAATATAACAGAAAAAGCCCTGAATGAAACTTCTGTAAAACTGAATCTTAAAGGCAGTGTGTTAATCGCAATGTACGGTGCAACAATTGGTAAAATTGGGATATTGACATTCCCTGCCACCACGAATCAAGCATGTTGCGCCTGTAATATTTTTAATGGAATAGAAAAAGAGTACCTTTTTTATTTTCTACTCTCTCACAGAGAAGAATTTATACAGTTAGGAGGTGGTGGGGCACAACCTAATATATCAAAGGAGAAAATTGTCAGTACATATATTCCTATACCGCCAAATGTAGAACAAAAACGAATTATAGATGCTATTCATCAAATATTTACCAAGTTAGATGCAATCATGGAGAGTTTATAAATTCCCCATGATTGTATCAAGGTGCTTAAATACACTATTTATCGCATCTACAATTCTTTGTTGTTCATTATAAGGCGGTATCGGTACTTCTATTGCTCTGAATAGTTTTTTGTTCAAATGCGGGATGGCTGAACCAACCTTATTTTCTCGTAATGTCTTACGATGCAAATTGATAACTTGTAACAAATAATCAGTATTCATATTGCTGTTTATAGATAGTTGTTTGAATGTGCTACCTTGATATCCTTCTATCGGTATTCGGAACACTTCGCCAGAATTTTCACCATCTACCAGTATTAAAAGAGAATTTGCAGCTGTATATTTTCCTGTAGTTAACTTCTTGGCTTCACGCTCTTTACGTAAATATTTGACATCAAGATTTATTCTTTCTATACCACTTTGCTTTTTTCCATCAGTCAAAGAACATAACATTTGCATAGACACAACACACCATGAATCAGGCAAGTTCTGATAATGCCCGATACATTCTCTTATATTGTAGCCGTATTCATTATAAATCAATGTAATATGGTAACAACATTCAAAAATTATCTCGCTAAGACTAACTTAGCGAAAAACACCGTTACATCGTATGTATGGACAGTGCAGTATTTCCTCAATCATTACAGGGAAGTAAGTAAAAAGAACCTTTTAACCTACAAAGGGTATTTGGTGGAAAACTTCAAGCCGCAGACTGTCAATTTACGGCTGCAAGGTATCAACAAGTATCTTGAATTTACCAAGCAAGAGAAGCTGAAGGTAAAGTTCGTCAAAGTGCAACAGAAGAACTTTTTAGAAAATGTAATCAGTGATGCTGATTATAAATTTCTGAAAGCTCGATTAAAAACTGATGGTTACGATGAATGGTACTTTGTCGTATGGTTTATGGCTGCTACCGGAGCACGTGTCAGTGAACTGCTTCACATTAAAGCGGAGCATATCCAAATCGGCCATCTTGATCTTTATAGCAAGGGCGGGAAAATACGTCGTTTGTATATTCCAAAGAACTTGCGTATAGAAGCTACGAAATGGCTCAAAGAAAAAGGTCTTACTTCCGGCTATATATTCCTAAACCGATTTGGGGAACGCATTACAACACGCGGTATAGCACAACAACTGAAACACTTTGCAGAAAAATACGGAATGAATAAGGAAGTTGTTTATCCTCATTCATTCCGTCATCGTTTCGCCAAAAACTTTCTTGACCGTTTTAACGACCTTGCCCTGCTTGCTGACCTTATGGGGCATGAAAGTATTGAAACTACTCGTATCTATCTTAGAAGAACAGCAAGTGAACAGCAGAAAATTGTAGATAAGGTGGTAAATTGGTAATCTTCCAATTGTCCTTAGAAGTGCAATTGTTTACACTTCTAAGGCTTTTTGAATATTATCAAAGGCTGAGAAAAGTTCCTCTATCTTTTGTACAATGCGCTGTTGCTCGGCAAGAGGAGGCAACATAATATATTCATTTTTAACAATATCGCCAGAAATAGCTTTAAATGTAGTTCCCGTTGCTTTATGCTCAAATGTATCCTGTAAGGTTTGCAACCAATAAAAATAGAACTTTATATTTCCTTCTTTAGGCTTTAACGCACATAAACCTCTACCGATGCAGACTTTTCTTTCTACTATATTTACAATACCTACAGGTGCCCTAACACACAGTAATAAGGAATCTTCCTCAGCTACCTTTGTTGGTTTTGATGTGTAAATATTAGAATGCTGTACAAATATTTCCGAAAAGCATAATTTCCCCTGATGAAACTCTATACCATTTGTATGGTTAATTGTTTCTCCATTGGGTGATTGCCCCATTATAATTGAAAGCACATCTTTCAAATGACATTTACTCCAGCCTTGCGGTAACTTCCTACTATGCCCGTTATCACAAGTGATTTCTATATTTGGATTGATGCGTTTGAGCAGTTCTGATGCTGGTTCATCGTTTGGATCTTTAGGTACGAGCTTACCATGAATGGCGAGGTCAAGTATTTTACTTTTGACTTGTTTGATAGTTGTTTGTAGATTATCCTTACTATTCTTAATTATGTCAATTAACGAAATCCACTTAGCCATCTCTGTTACAATTCTTCCTTGTTCCTCTAATGGAGGAATAGGTATCATTAGCTGCGATAGCTTCTGAGCATTGATATTAGACTGATTAACAGCATCTGTTTTTACATTATAGCACCAATTACAATAATAGCTACTATTCATTACTGCATTAAGGTAGTCAGAAGCAATCAATAAAGGTCTAATACGAATAAGGTAGCCAGCATATATGGCTGGTTGTTCTTCCTTGTAGATTGCTGTTTTGCCTACCCATTCACTACTGTTTGTGCGATTAAAAAGTAAATCGTCTTTTTCAAGTGAGTATTGCTTAATATCTTCATCATTTGAAGAATACACTAAGTTAGAATAATCAATTGTACCAACATTAGTAATATTCCCCATTCGTAAAACAGCAATTTTACCCACACTTACAGATTTCTCAGAAGTCCCATATTTCAATTCGCATACGATGTTTTCCAATCTGCACCATATCCACGAACCTGGTATCTCAAACGGCACATTCTCATAATGGGGCGTATCGGAAATTTTTGCAGTTCTTTTACCGCATTTAATTTTCCCCTCTTTTATTAACCGTTCCTTTTCTGCCTTGATTCGTTCAAGTAGCACGGATGCAGGCTCATCGTTCGGGTCTTGCGGAACGAGTTTACCACGAATAGCAAGGTCGAGTATCTTTTGACGTAATTTCTTTGTATCCACGACGCTTAGTCTTTGTTTAAGAATAGGTTGCAAAACTCATTCAGCTGCTGTTGCATACGTTCTTGCGGAATGAGAATGCGTTTGTATTCAGCTATCATTGTAGGGCTCATGCTTCTGCTCATAGCATATTCCACCACTACCCGGTCGGCATCTGGGCAGAGAATAATACCGATAGAGGGGTTCTCGTTGGAGCGTTTTACATCTCGGTCGAGTGCTTCTAAATAAAACTCCAGTTGCCCAAAGTCACGCGGATGGAATTTTGTCTTTTTCAATTCCACTGCCACCAATGCCTGCAAACCACGATGGAAGAACAGCAAGTCTGCCTTGAATGTAGATGCGCCAATATTTAGGCGATACTCCTGATCCATAAAGATAAAGTCCTTGCCAAGTTCAAGGATAAACTGCTTCATGTGTTCCACCAGGCCGTTTCTCAGCTTTGATTCACTATGCTTCTTCGGCAAATTAAGAAAATCCATAAATAAAGTGTCCTTGAAGATGACCGGAGCATTGGGATATGCTTTAAGTAATCCTTTTGACATATTGTCCTTGCTGTCTAATAAAGCTGTATATGTTTGGTTGGAGATACATATTTGAAGTTCACGACTTGCTAAATGTTCCTTATTGGCATAGAGAATATAGAAAAGTCGTTCTTCATTGCTTTTGCATCGGCAAAGAATTTCAATATGATTAGTCAACGTTGTCAACTCCAATATCTTAGGCATTTGTCCTGTTTTTGGCTGGACGATTTGTGCAGGCACTGACTGCACTATTGCAGCTACCTCTTGTAATGGAAATATTGGGGGCATTTTTATTTGTGCAGGCACTGGCTGCACAAATTCGGCATTCAGATATTTTTCTACCGTTACGATGAATGTTTCAGATGAATATTCATCATAAAACATCACCATATTATAAATATTCCTTCTGCTGTAACCTTTGATGTCCGGCCGTTTGGAACGGATATATTCGGATAACTGCGATACAATCTTCCTTCCCCATTCCTCGCTTTTCAGCTTGGCTGATACATATCCTCCTACATGCCATGCTGTGAGTAACAGTTCTTCGTTAACGGCCCTTGAAGCACGGCTTTTATGTTGGAGAATAATATCTATGACTTCTCCAAACTGTTGCTCCATTGATATGGCTATCTTATTGTTTTCCATCACTCAATCTTCATTTATGTTTGCAAGCAACTTTTCAAGTTCAGCCACAGCAGCACTTATCGTTTGGCTTTTAGCCTTTATGTCTGTCATCAGCTCCGCTAATGAGCGGTCATCGGCTTCACCTCCTTGCTTTATCCATGTAATGTCAAGGCTCGTCTTATCGCGGGTAAGGATGTCTTCTACCGGATATTTCCGCCACCGTCCTTGTGGATTGTTCTCTGCATCGAAGGTTTCTACCCTGTTATTATAGCAAGAAACGAAATCATCCAAATGATGTCGCTCCAATTTATTGGTGGCAAGAGTATGTTTGATGTCTGTACGATAGTCGTAGAACCATATCTCTTTTGTAGGTTGTCCTTTTGTAAAGAACAGTACATTAGCCTTTACGCCCTGGGCATAGAATATACCGGTGGGTAAACGGAGGATAGTGTGTAGGTTGAAATCTGTGAGTAGTTTCTTGCGTATCGTTTCGCCGGCACCGCCTTCAAAAAGTACATTGTCAGGTAATACCACGGTGGCACGACCTCCTGTTTTAAGCATCAGCATCATGTGTTGGAGAAAGTTCAGCTGATTATTCTTTGTCTCTACATAGAAATCCTGACGATTGATATCAACAGAACCTGCCGGGCGGATTCCGAAAGGAGGATTTGCAAGTATCACATCCACAAGCGTTGATGGTTCTTTCTCTAACGAATCCTCACAAACAATCGGACTCCGGTCTGTGCCAACACCATGCAAATAGAGATTCATAGAGGCAAGTGTTACTACCAATGGGGTATTGTCTACGCCATGCAAAGCACTGTTACGCAAAAAATCACGTTTCTCCTTACTTGCCGACTGTTCTTTCATATAATCGTAAGCCGTCAGCAGGAAACCGCCTGTACCACAAGCCGGGTCGCAAACCGTTTCACCTATTTGCGGGGCTATGCAATCGACCATCGCCTGGATGAGCGGGCGGGGAGTGAAATATTGTCCTGCACCACTTTTCTTGTCTTGTCCGTTTTTTTCGAGAATACTTTCGTAGATAGCGCCTTTCACATCACCGTCCATGATAAGCCATTGCTCTTCATTAATCATAGTAATCACCTTTTTCAGATAGACAGGCTTGTCGATCTTGTTTTGTGCCTTGGTGTAAATAGTGCCAATCAAATTTTCTTGTTCGCTCAGCAGTTTCAGCGTTTCTTCATACTGCCTGACCAACTCCAGGCCATCGAGAGATATTAAATCACACCATTGATAGCCCGCTGGAATCGCTGATTCTTCTCCGAACATTTCTACGTTCTCAGCATCCATCTTCAGAAATAAAAGATAGGTTAACTGAGTGATATAATCGGTGAACCCGATACCTTGTCCGGCAAGTGTGGTTGCCAGATTCCAGACCTTTTTAGTGAGCGATTGCTCTGTTGTATTATTGGCTGCCATAGATTTATGCTGCTTTTCTTAGAACTACAAATGTATAAAGAGAGTACAGTGCTTCGTCAGCTTTTTGCATATTACCGAATGCACGAATCATTTGTGCTGCATGAGTAGCGTCATCTTCACGGATATCCCTGACGGTACAAGCTCCATTGGATGCGATATAATCTACTATGCGACCGATAACCTCACGCTGTTTGTCGGTTATTTCGCGTTGGTTTTGTCCCAACCACAGGTTGAAATATTGTTTGGATGTGGCGACCACACTATCCAACCGTTCGATTTGACGGAAAGCGAAACGCACGAGTTGTATAATATTGGTCAGAGCTTCACTTTCTTCTTTGGTGGTAGAGCGTCGCACACTGTTTGGATTTACAATGGCATACGAGTTCCAAAGCTGCTTGGATGTGAAATGATTGTTTGCCATTTTGAGCTTGTTCTCCAAATCCTTTAGCATCGAATAGGTTATCGGTTTGCCTTTGTTGTTGTAAATAATGTGTAGCGCCTCTATCTCATCACTATGCTCCTTGCAAAATTCCTCGAAAGCCTCTGTCGTGCTTTTGGCTTCTTCCAGGGAGAATCCCTTAGAGATGAGCGTATCTTCGCCCGGCATCAAAGTATTGATAAACCCGGCGGCAAGAATGAGCAAGTATCGCCGCGCATCTGCATGATTGGCAAGTGGCGAAACCAATCCTTTGCGTTCGTTGTTCGGTTCATTCGTATTGACAAACGGTGGAAGAGCGTTATTTTCAAGCGCATCATAAATTCTGTAAGCAAGTTCTTTCATATCATCATGAGCCAAACGTGCAAACTCATTTCGTTGTGAGTGGTTCGCCTTGTTGTATATCCGGGAAAGCGTTGCCGCAAGACGTTTCAGATACTCATCGGGAAGGTAGCCATGACTGATACGTTCCAATAGTTCTTTAAGAGTAATTATCTTTGTCGCCGGTTCGTCCGTCGCTGTAGAAATAGTTTTTTCATGTTCTGTTACTCCCACAGCATCTACCAGATAGAAACAATCTTTACTGAAGGCGTTCGGAGTGACATTGCGTAGTTGCTCGTCTCCGATGGTACGCACACCACGCCCCTTCATCTGTATGTAAAGGGGCAAAGATTCTACGTCACGCATAAATATCACCACCTCAAGCGGCTTTATATCCGTACCGGTGGCAACTAGTGTACAGGTCACGGCAATTCTGAAATCCTTCTCATTGCGGAATTGTCGTATCAGTTCGTTGCTGTCGCCTGCCGAATAGGTGATTTTTTGAACAAAGCGATCGTCAGTGCGCCCAAACACCTCTTTGGCAATCTGTACGATATTGGTGGCATGAGCCTCATTGAGAGCAAATATCAATGTTTTGGGTAAATAGTCAAAGTTGGCCTCCCGTTGCGGGTCATTGAACAATTCTGTATAGACTACATCGCGATAAGTGGACAGGATAAGTTTGATTTGTGCCGGATTGATGATACTTCGGTTCAGTTCTTTATTGGTGTAGGTTTTCGCCTCTTTGTTGCAGATGGTTTTTACCTCGCCGGTATAGCGCGTCTCCTCCTTCACCTTTTCTCCCTCCAGGATAGCACCTCCGTTCTCGGTAGCCTGTGTTTTGATTCTATATACACGATAATCCACATTTACACCGTCAACAATACTTTTTTCCAATGTATAGTTGACAATTCGGTTGTTGTTGAAGAACGCCATTGTCTCTGGGATAGGCGTAGCAGTCAACCCCACAAGTTTTGCCGTATCGAAGTATTCCAATACTTTACGCCAATCCCCATAAATAGAACGGTGGCACTCATCTATGATAATCATATCAAAGTAATCGTGCGGCAAGTTTGGGTTAGGCGGCAATGTTACTTCTTCTGTTGGTTCGCTGTCGTCATCGTCGTCATTATCTTCGATGGTTTCCCCTTTCAAGAATGAAAAAAGGCGTTGTATTGTCGAAATAATCACATTGCTATCAGATGGAATGGATGAGGAACGAAGTCGGTTCACTGTAAATATAGTATTGAACGCATCTCCGTTTTCTGTCAATCGGAAGGTTCCGAACTCTCCCTCTGCTTGTTTGCCAAGATTGTTTCTATCTACAAGGAACAGAATCCTTCGCATAGGAGTATATGACAGTATACGATATGTAGCAAGACAAGCGGTATATGTTTTGCCTGCGCCCGTTGCCAGCACCATCAAGGCACGATTTTGCCCACTCCGCAAACTCTTTTCTAATTCGGTTACAGCCTCGTACTGACAGTCTCGCAATCCTTTTTTACGCAAAGTCGGAAGTCCGGCAAAATAATCGCTTATACCCAACTGCTTCACCAGTTCATAAGGAGTTGGAATAGTCATTATTTGTTTGAAACAAACATCTTGTTTGCGGAAATCGCAAAAATATAAATCTTTTCCATTTGAAGTGAAAATGAAAGGCAATGGCTTTTGATAAGCTTGATAGATATTAGGAACACTTCTGGCATATAAAGCAGCTTGTTCACATACTTTATTGGAAAAGGCGTCTATATCTTCCCTTTTAGCTTCTAGTACACCTATAGCCTTTCCGTTAATGAAAAGAAAATAATCTGCTTCAAGATTACCCTTTAGCAGCCCTTCTCTTATAGCCACAGCTGTACTTGTCGGTTCGTAATTTTCCCTATTAATTACTTTCCACCCGGCATCGATAAACCACTGATCTATTTTTTGCCTTGCTTTTTCTTCTGGTGTCATATATATTCTTATATTTCCATATTATCGGAAGTTGTACACTGAAAAATAATGGACGTCCATAAATACTATTGACGTTCGCTCTTGTCAGTTATCAGATCTTTCAAGTCAACTTGAAGAATCTCAGCAATCTGTTGCAATGTCTCCAAATTCGGTTGGATTCTATTACAAGCATAGGCATTTACCATGCTGAAACTCTTATCAAGTTGTTTGGCCAACCACGTTTGAGAGATGCCTTTATCCAACAAGACCACCTTTATTCTATTCAGTTTCATTCTTAGATGCAATTTAGTTGTGTAAATATAGTGAATTATATTCGATAACCTGGATTGTTTTGTAAATTCACAACACATAAAGGATTACTTAAGTGTATAATGGAGGACATCCAAAAGAGATACAATTCGATTATCAAAAAATATAATATGCTGCTCGCTGAAAACGAAAAATTGAAATCAATTCTTCAGCAACATAATATTGATTATTCTTATATGAAGATTCCGGATGAGGTATCGGAATTCACCTCCATTATGTTCCATCCTGCCAATTTCTCTCTTGACGAGAAAATTGCATTGTTTCGCAGTCTTTTCAAAGGTCGTGAAGATGTCTTTGCACGAGGATGGTTTAGCAAGACCACCGAAAAATGTGGCTATCAACCAGCTTGTATCAATGAATGGCGTAAAGGTATCTGCGACAAAAACAACACAAGTGCGCATCATGTCCGAACCGGAACTTTGCTCCTTTGATAAACCAAGACATCTATTGCCATCCGGAGGGAAAAGATGAGAATGGGTGTGACGTGATTGGTCTATATGTCATTGTTTCCGACAATAAATGCTCTTTCCTATGCGCTGATTTTGATGGCAAGAATTGTACTCACGGATATAAGGAAGACGTGCAGGCTTTCATTGTTGTTTGCAGGAATTGGGAAATCCCATACGGCATAGAACGCTCACGATCCGGTAATGGGGCACATGTATGGATTTTCTTTCAAGAACCGATACCTGCATACAAAGTAAGGAGATTGGGTAGCATCATCCTAACGGAAGCCATGAAGCGAAACGGACATATTACATTCAACTCATACGACCGTTTCTTCCCCAATCAAGACAGAATACCTGAAGGTGGATTCGGAAATTTGATAGCATTTTGAGGGCTATATCACTGACTTTATACCGTTGCTTGATAAACTCCGACAAATGGTTGTACACAGTACAGTATTTCCAATAGCTGTGCTCACTTTTGATTTTGCCTACTTGTTTAGCGTAGTCCTCGTTATGCTGTGCAAAGACTGCAAGTAAGGTTTCGTGTTTCATTTTCATACCTAAAAAAGCATTACGCACTTTCTCGGCGGTTACATAGTTGTCACGGTCGCAGATTTCCTGATAGGCTTTGTTTATACCGACACGAATTTTATCAAGCATACGGTTTCCTTCCTGTGCAACGAGGCTTCTGCGGGACAACCTCCCCAGTTCGACATTCCATGATTTTTCCTCTACATCCAGTTTGCAACTGAACTGAGATACTTTGCCGTTCACGGTCACACGGCACATGACTGGTACAAGTCCGTTCTTCTTCGGGGCATTGCGTTTGAGATAAAATAAGACTTTAAAAGTTGATCTCATACTCTACATTTTTTTGATTGCAAAATTATTACCTGTAGAGTTGCTTCTTGATATGCAAAATACTGTCAACCAACGCAAAAGAATCGGATTTGTTTCTTTTTTCATGCTATCACTGCCATTTTCCGAAAATTCGGTTACATTTGCAGGTGAGTAGCATCTGAAATCCATGTAAATCAGCTCTTTGAAAACCATCTTAAAATCAGCTGCCAGCCAAAAGAAAGTAACGAGATAGTAATGTAACTCTGTCCTCACTTGGCTTTTTGTTGGTTTCAAAGGGGACTCTGCTCCTTCCTTTTTTTTCGCCTAAATCGCTATTTGTCAGCCTTATTACTGCACTTTGCGTTAAGTCTCAATTTTATTTCATATCTTTACAGCAAATCATCAAAAATTAAAAGTATGAAAGAAATAAAGGAGTATATTGAAAAGAATAAAGAGCGTTTTTTGGAAGAATTATTTGAGCTAATCCGTATTCCTTCCATTTCCTCCGAAATGGAGCATAAACCGGATATGTATAAATGCGCCGAAAAATGGAAAACTATTTTGTTGAGTGCAGGAGCTGATAAGGCAGAGGTTTTTGAAACAGAAGGAAATCCTGTTACCTATGGAGAGAAAATCATTGACCCTGCTTTACCGACGGTGTTGGTATACGGGCATATGGATGTTATGCCGGTAGATCCGGTAGAATTGTGGAATACGAAGCCTTTCGAACCGGTCATAAAAGACGGAAAAATCTGGGCAAGAGGAGCGGATGATGATAAAGGACAGAGCTTTATGCATGCTAAAGCTTTCGAATATATGGTAAAGACCGGAAATCTGCCTTGTAATGTGAAATTTATGATTGAAGGAGAAGAAGAAATCGGTTCTTCCAGTTTACCGAAATTTTGTCAGGAGCATAAAGACCTGCTGAAAGCAGATGTCATTTTGGTATCGGATACAAGTATGATCGCTCCGGATGTTCCTTCTATTACATCGGGTTTGAGGGGACTGGCTTATTGGCAGGTAGAAGTGACGGGGCCTTGCCGGGATTTGCACTCCGGACTTTTTGGAGGAGCTGTAGCAAATCCTATCAATGTTTTAGCAAAGATGATAGCTGCTATGGTGGACGATAAGGGGCATATTACTATCCCTGGTTTTTACGATGATGTTTTGGAAGTAAGTGCTGCAGAACGGGCTAAAATGGCAGAAGCTCCTTTTGATTTAGAAGCTTATAAGAAAGCCATTTGTGTAAAAGAATTGTTTGGGGAAGAAGGATATACCACGAATGAAAGAACGGGAATCCGCCCTACGTTTGACGTATGTGGAATTTGGGGGGGCTATACGGGAGAAGGTTCAAAAACCGTACTGCCTTCAAAAGCCTTTGCCAAGATCAGTTGCCGCCTGGTGCCCAATCAGAAACACGAGCAGATTGCAACTTTGTTTAAGCAGTATTTTGAATCCATCGCTCCGGATTATGTGAAGGTAGAAGTGACTCCTTTGCATGGAGGACCGGCTTATGTTTGCCCGATTGATTTGCCGGCGTATAAAGCAGCAGAAAAGGCATATGCAGAAGTGTACGGGAAAAATCCGGTACCCTTCCGTTCAGGAGGGAGTATCCCGGTTATTGCTGCTTTTGAAGAAATTTTAGGAATAAAATCCATTTTAATGGGATTTGGTTTGGAATCCGACGCTATTCATTCCCCGAATGAAAATTTCCCTTTAGAACAATTCTTCAATGGAATCACGACAATTCCTTTGTTTTATAAATATTTTGCTGAAAAATAATAAGGGTACCTGAATGTTGTAACAGAGGGATAAAGCTTTTCAAAGTCTTTATCCCTCTCTGTTTTTTTGTCTTTACTTTTCTGTTCCCATAAATTTTTGCCAATAGCATATTTTAAATAAAACTGTGGAAAGAGAAATTTCGTAAAGGAGTAAAAAGGCTATTTCTTTTTGTATGTCCGCCGACTTATCCCATATTTCCGTAATCTTTTTTGGTAATGATGATTACGATACGGAAATGGATAATTAATTTTGATCGGTTACTTAAAATAAAAAATCACTATCTTTACAGCCTGATTAGGAGGAAGGGCTTTCCAGAGTCCAATTAACAAGAAAACATTAAATTTCAGCCTAAAATTGAATATATGGAGAATATCCGGAATTTCTGTATTATAGCACATATTGATCACGGAAAAAGTACGCTTGCGGATCGTTTGTTAGAGCATACCGGAACAGTGACAGGAAAAGATTTACAGGCACAGGTATTGGATGATATGGATTTGGAACGGGAACGCGGAATTACGATAAAAAGCCATGCTATCCAGATGGATTACATTTATGATGGGCAAAAATATACTTTAAATCTGATTGACACTCCGGGACATGTGGATTTTTCTTACGAGGTGTCCCGGTCGATAGCGGCTTGTGAAGGAGCTTTACTAATTGTGGACGCTACCCAAGGGATACAGGCCCAGACAATTTCCAATCTCTATCTGGCTGTGGAAAATAATCTGGAAATTATTCCGGTTTTAAATAAAATGGATATGCCTAATGCGATGCCTGAGGAAGTTAAAGATCAGATTGTGGAACTTATCGGGTGTAAACGGGAAGACATTATAGAAGCCAGTGGAAAAACGGGTTTGGGTGTAGAAGAGATTTTGCAGGCGATTATTACCCGTATTCCTCATCCTGAAGGATTTCCGAGTCAGCCATTGCAAGCTCTTATTTTTGATTCGGAGTTCAATTCTTTCCGCGGAATTATTACCTATTGCCGGATTATAAACGGGAGCTTAAAAACGGGAGATCTGGTGAAATTTGTCAATACAGGAAAGGAATATGTAGCCGATGAAATTGGAGTACTCCGGTTGAAGCCCGAACCCCGGAACGAATTGAAGACAGGAGATGTGGGATATATTATATCAGGGATAAAAACGTCTTCTGAAGTAAAAGTGGGAGATACAATCACTCACGTAGAGCATCCTTGTGATGTGGCGATAGACGGATTTGAGGAAGTAAAACCTATGGTTTTTGCCGGTATCTATCCTATAGATGCAGAAGATTATGAAGATCTGAGAGCTTCTATCGAAAAATTACAGTTGAATGATGCTTCTCTGACTTTTGAACCCGAATCTTCGGCGGCTTTGGGTTTCGGATTCCGTTGCGGGTTCCTGGGAATGTTGCATATGGAAATTATTCAGGAACGTTTGGACCGGGAATTCGATATGAATGTCATTACGACAGTGCCGAATGTAATGTATATTGCCCATACTACGAAAGGAGAAGTATATGAAATGCATAATCCTTCCGATATGCCTTCTTCCAATGCGCTTGATTTTATAGAGGAACCTTTTATCCGGGCACAGATTATTACTCCGGCTGATTATATCGGACCGATTATGACTTTATGTCTTGGAAAAAGAGGGATCTTAATTAATCAACAATATCATACGGGTAACCGGATCGAGATTACTTATGAAATGCCTTTAGGAGAAATTGTGTTTGATTTTTACGATAAGCTGAAGAGTATCACCAAGGGATATGCTTCTTTTGACTACTATCAGATCGGATACCGGAGGGCGAATCTGGTGAAACTGGACATTTTATTGAACGGGGAATCTGTCGATGCCCTCTCTGCATTGATTCATTTCGACAATGCTTATGCATTTGGCCGCCGTATATGTGAAAAATTAAAAGAGCTTATCCCCCGTCAGCAATTTGATATTGCTGTACAAGCGGCTATTGGGGCAAAAGTTATTGCCCGGGAAACGATAAAAGCTGTACGGAAAGATGTGACCGCCAAATGTTATGGAGGAGATATTTCCCGGAAAAGAAAATTGCTGGAGAAACAGAAGAAAGGAAAGAAACGGATGAAACAGATCGGAAATGTGGAAGTTCCTCAAAAAGCTTTTTTGGCAGTTTTGAAACTGGATTAGAAAGTTTATAAATTTGACATCGGTATTTTATAGAAATTTTCGTATGATGAAAAAAAGTAATTCCAAATAGAG
>ERZ894194.1242-NODE-1242-length-14971-cov-8.740882_pt1 | contig 14971 bp, 12 predicted proteins | sample MGYA00380283_ERZ894194 | MGnify/ENA primary metagenome ERZ894194 (study PRJEB32331, sample SAMN06328448) | human gut metagenome | biome: human gut microbiome; feature: stool | host: Homo sapiens | collected 2013-02-13 ... | reverse complement strand
GAATCATATTAATTCTCATGGGAACGAAGATTCTGCTGGAGCATCTGGGTATCCTTGCCTTCTAATATCACAGGACTTTAATATCACAAGACTTTAATATTACAGGACTTTGACATTACAGGACCTTGATATTACAGGAAGTTCATCACTACCATAACGGCTCCCAGGCCGGTCAGTACTGCGCCGGTGGCCCGGTTCAGCGTTTTGGCGGAGGCCTTGTTGGCAAACAGGGCGGCCACACGCGCACCAGCTAGGGTGGCCGCAATGCAAACGCTCAATGCGAGCGGGTCGGGCATGCCGCCGATCGCCACATGGGAAAGCGCTCCGGTGAGCGCGGTAAACGTCATGATAAACACGCTGGTGCCGACCGCTGTTTTTAATTCGTACCCCAGCACACTTGTGAGAATTAACAGCAACATCATGCCGCCGCCAGCGCCGACAAAGCCGCAGATAAAGCCGATCAGCATACCGCATACCAGAGACTGGATGGCTCTTTTTTTCGCGGAGACGCCCTGCATGGCTTCTTTGGTGGTCATTACGGGCCGGACGATGAATTTGATACCTAACAGGAAAGTCATGAACACGGAGAAATTCCCCATGGTAGCGGAAGGCACCAGGCTGGATACGTAGCTGCCTACGACGGTGAATACCAGCACACTTCCCATCATGATCAGGCCGTTTTTGACATCAATATTTTTATTTTTCGCATAGGTATAAGCGGATACGGCACTGGCCAGAACGTCCGAGGACAGCGCAATGCCGACGGCCAGATACGGATCCATGCCGAGGAAAGTGATCAGCATGGGACTGATGACGGCAGCAGCGCTCATTCCGGCAAATCCGGTGCCCAGGCCGGCTCCCATGCCGGCGAAAAAAGTGACAAGAATCGTGATTAAAATCTGCATTTATTTATCTCCTTTCAGGATATTGTCCATATTTCTCTCCATGACATGAAGCATGTGGAAAAAGATCTCTTTGCTTGTCTCATCGGTGCCATCTAGCAGAGTATCTTTGAAAATGCTCTGTATCATGCGGCCTTTTTCGATGACATCCTGTGCTTTCTCCGTGCAGAACAGCAGAGTCTTCCGACGGTCATCCGGAGCCTCTCTGCGTTCCAGGTACCCCTCGCACACCAGCTTGTCCACATTGACGGACACCAGATTCGCCTTGATCCGGCGGATCTCCACGACATCACTGGCAGTGTGGTATTCCGGATTATTGCCGAAGAACATGAGAATATCAAAAGCTGTCTGTGGCAGCTTTAACTGCTGGCACAGAGGTTTGCACATGGCGTTGTAAGCCAGATTGAATTTTTGTACGAATTCGATATCAGTATTCATCCGAAGGCCTCCTTACTTAGTATTATACAAAGTGTAATTACTGAAATTACAAAAGTGAATATTTCAAATTTGAAATAACTGCTATATTGCATAGTATTACAGATAGTTTTCGAAGTCAATCATAAGATATTTTATTTCATAAAAAATTTATATTCATTATACTATCGTAAACATCATTTCGATATGCTATAATTTATTTGATGCAAGGGTGCATTCAGAGACTGTGGGCATACAGAAGAAAGTGTCGGGAGGAGACATGAGTATCAATACATATGATGAACAGAAATTCTGGGAGGAAATGGATATCCTGTTCCCGGATATTGTAAAAGCCATTACTTCTCTGGCGAAAAAGTCCTACATATCCATAACCAATCTGCGGAACGGCGTGACATGGTGGTCCGAGAAGACGATGGAATATTTTGGTATGCAGGAGAACTATACCATCCGCGGACAAGAAAAATCAAAAAGATCGATTCATCCGGATGATCTGGAGGATTTCCGGAGGGGATTCCAGGAGAGAGTTGCCGGGAAAAATATGGACGAGCCCTGGGAATACCGGGTGCGTGACGGAAGCACCTACAACCGGATCAGTGCCAGGGCGAAAATGCTGAATGATAAGGATGGAAAGCCTTTTGTGATCGTAATACGATATAACAACTACGGTATTTCCGACGAGGTGGATGCGACTACCGGATTGCATACGGAACCGGCGCTGGATCGGGAAATCAGGGAATTCCTGGAGGAAAGCGGACAGGGGACTCTGCTGAAGATCGGACTGGATCAGTTTAGTCATATCAATGTTATGTACGGTGCCGCTTTTTCGGATAAGATTCTGAACTGTGCGGCACAGGAGCTGTTGCGCCTGTTAAGGGGAAAAGGATATGTATACCGGCTCTCCGGTGCGAAATTTGTGATCAGCTTTAAAAATGTATCCAAAGAGGAACTACAGCAGATATACGATGAGATCGTAGAAGCTTTTGAAAATACAGAGGTAGAGGGGAAAAAGATCCCTCTGAAGGTATCTGCCGGCGCAATATTTATGGAACCTTATATGAAGGAGACGAACGCGGTCCGCAGCCGTCTGACTTATGCGTTGAACCATTCCCGGCTTGAGCATCACGGAGAGCTGGTGATTTTTAATGATGAGGTCTGTGGCAGTGACGAGAACCAGTTTGAACTGATCGGTGTGATCCATCAGTGTGCTACGCATAACTTTGAAGGCTTCCGGATGTTCTATCAGCCGATTGCCGATACGAAGACCGGCAAGATCCGGGGAATGGAAGCGCTGCTCCGATGGGAACTGGAGCCTTACGGGATGGTGTCCCCCGGTGTGTTCATGGAGTGGCTGGAACAGGATCCCTGTATTTTTGATCTGGGGAACTGGATCCTTCGGACAGCACTTACGGATGTACAGAAGCTGCGCGAGGAGACGGAAGGCTTTTTCGTCAATGTCAATGTGGCGGCGGCACAGCTGGAGCGCAGAGAGTTCCGCAGTGCTGTTATGAATATTTTAAAAGAGACCGGTGCGAAGCCGGAGGAGCTTTGCCTCGAATTGACAGAACGATGCAGAGATCTGGATATTCATTTCCTGCGCGGAGAGGTAGAATTTTTCCATTCCCAGGGGATCAAGATCGCACTGGATGACTTCGGAACAGGCAACAGTTCCTTAAGTCTGGCGCTGGAGCTGCCTTTTGACGAACTGAAGGTAGATATGAGTTTCATCCGTGATATTAAGCAAAAACCTCAGAATCAGGCCATGGTGCAGTCTATCGTGGATTATGCCAGGAGGACAAACACCGAAACCTGTATTGAGGGTATTGAGGATAAGGAAGTCAGCGACTATATCGAGAAATTTGGATCTACCTGGCAGCAGGGATATTACTATTCCAAACCGGTACCCATCGAACAGTTTGAGGAAGTGCTGCGCGAGAAAGCAACCGAAAAAGAATAAGTAGTTATTCTCGAAGGGCATTGGGTGCTACACCGTATTTTTTCTTAAATGCACGGCGGAAGCTGGTCAGATTGTTGTAACCGACCGCCACGTATAAATCTGTTATTTTAATATTCGTTGTTTCCAGCAGATGTTTTGCCTGCGTCATGCGGACCTGTTCCAGATACGTAGAGAAGTTTACCCCTACTGTTTTTTTGAAAAGGAAGGAAAAGTAACTCTCGGAGATGTGGAACAGGTCCGATATTCTGCTTAAACATAAGGATGGATCCCCATAATTCTCATCAATATAAGCCTGAATGCGCACAATCAGCTGGTTGTCGTTTTCCGGTTGCTTGTTTTTTTCACATAATTCCAGAGCAATCTGCTCGTAATTTTTCAGGGTAGAATCTTCGGACAGACCGGCTAAGCTTGAGTCATCATAGGAAATGTCGTTATCCCTGATTACTTTCAATAACGTAATTTCTATATTTTCTAAAAGCCATTTCACTTGTCTGGAATTAAGTTTTCGTTTCTTAAAATTTTCGTCCTTTATAAAATTAAAAATTGTTTTTGTCTGTTTGAAGTTACCGGATTTTACAAAATTATATAGCTGATCCGCAACCTCATTAGGATAAAAGAAGGAATCCTGAAATTCCAAAATCTCACGATACAGACACAGGTACACTGGGCTGGAGATACGTTTTACAGCCTCTTTGGATTGGCGATACGATTTCCAGACGGAGGAGATGGTGTCGGTTGTACAGCCTAATCCACCATAAATCCAGATATTGTATTCTTGCAATAGTGTAGTATGAACATGTGAAAATAAATCTTCGACCTTGTCCAGTTCTTCCCTGTCATATAATAAAATAGTATAAACACTATTTCGGGAACCCTGCATGATATAGGAATGTATAAAATAACTGGAAAGAATATCGGAAATAACATCCGCATAATCAGGGGAGAGGATGTTGATCATTCCCTGAGGGTCATTATTTAGCTCCAAAGTATCCAGGTAGACATTACAGTATAAGATAGCAAAGGAATTGGCATTAGCGGAAATGGAAAGATAATTTTGGGCATACGCAGCTTCTTCCTCACTCAGAATCGTACCATGAATCAATTGATCAAAATAATAATTGCGGAGGGTGATCTTTTGGGACTCATTTAACCGCATGAGCTCTTCGTGGTTGAAATTCACTTCCCGCAGGCGATATTCCATTGCTTCATAGGGTTTATAATTGGCCTTGGACAACAGAACAATAATCAAAAAGCTTCCTACGACACCGAGAAAGATAACGAATAGAGACAGTAACTGCAGTCCGTTTCCCGGTGCTTTCAGGTAGGACGTGGGAACAATCAGATAATAGTTCAGATTCGGTGTCTGTGCGGAGGTATAGAGTACTGTGACGGGAGCACCCTGAAATACTGTGCTGGAATATCCCCGTTCGGAATAATCCAACGAGGAAAGCAGAGAAACATCTATTTTTTTTAACAGCGCTTCATTGTTACTGAAAGTAAGCATAGTGTCACTGCTGCTATCCTGGATGATGAGACAGCCATTCTTCATCAGATCGACAGAATCCACCATTTGCTGCATATAATCAGCATTCAGCTCAAAAATGATGTCAGCATTGATATTTTTGAAGGTATAATTCTGCAGAGAGACAGCATAACAATAGTTTTTTCTGTGTGGTGTATATTCGGTCGCAAAATGGTCAAGAGAAAGAAAATGGTTATAATTGTCTGAGGATTCCAGAGTCTCCTTCCATTCCTCATATTTTGAGGGATCCAGCATTTGATTGTTTTTATAAAAGGAATAGAGATTCTCAAAATCATTATAGCTGATTATGTAGTCTGTATGACGCAGATGGATATAATAGGTCTGAATTGGCTGGAGTGAATAGTCAGAATACATATCTACCAGAGCCTGTTTGGTAATATAGGCATTATAATAAAACGCTCGTTCCCCCTGATCGGCTTCCGCCAGGCGGGAAAGGCTGGAATTATTTGCCATTCGCTTGGAAATCAGATAAATATTCGCATAGCAGTTGCTGTATTGCTCGGATACATTTTTAAGAGAAAGCATATTTTCATTCAATAGTGCCTGCTTTGCATTATGCGAAAGAATAAAATGGAAAACAATTCCCAGAATGAGCACAATGACCAAGAGCAGACTGTAGGATGTTATCAATTTTATGAAGTATTTATTTTTTCTGGAATTCATAACAAAAACCCTCCTGAGAGATATTATTATAGTATCATAATAGGTGAAAAAGGCAATGAAATGGAATGTAATAAAATAAAATGTGTATCATTGACATAAAAAATGAGCCTCTAATAACAAAAAATATATACACTAAATCTTGAAATATGTGACTTTAAATTGTGCAAAATGACATATATAATGAAAGCACATTGATACTTCCGGCGCCGAAGTGACAATAATCAACAAATCAAGCAGCAAAGAAACAAAACAAAATAAGAAACAAGAAACAACAGAGAAGATAACAGAATATGGACGGAGGTTATTTATGGTAAAGAAAAAGTTATTATCAGTCGCACTGGTTGCGGTTACCGTATGTTCCATGATATTTACAGGGTGTGGGAGCTCTGCGGAAAATACGGGAAATGATACAGGAAAGACAGATAGCGATGCACAGGCAGGAAATACTGCCGGGGATGTTGCAGATGTTGCAGATGATGTAGAGAAACCGGAAAAGATTACGATTATGGTAGACGGAACTTTCCAGGCGACATTGGCAGACGGTCAGGAAGAATGGGTCAATAAATGGGAAGAACTGACAGGAATCGAAATGGAAGTCATCCAACCGGATCACAATGCCTACTATGATGTGTTGGGACAGACCTTTGCCAGCGGACCGGAGAACTGGCCAGATGTCGTTATCCTTGGATCTTCCTATTATTCCGGATATGCGGGAGAGGGAGCTCTCTGGGATATGACGGATGCCTGGAACAATTCAGAGCTGAAGAAGAATCCCAACACGGATGTGAGTGTCGTAGAAGGCAATATGTTGGATGGACATCTGTACGGACTGGCACTTGGCGGAGGTGGCGGATGTATGACTTTCCTCAGAAAACAGTGGCTGGATAACTGTGGACTGGACATTCCGACGACGTATGAAGAGTATCTGGAAATGTTGGATGCTTTCAGCAACGGTGATCCGGATGGAGACGGTATCAATGGAAATACCATTGGTGTATCCGCAGCCGGATTTGTAGGAAATGAAGCTCCTTATACCAATTATCTGCCGGAATTCTATCAGGATGCATATCCTTCTTTCTATCAGGGAGAGGATGGCGTATGGAGAGATGGATTTACCGAGGATTCCATGAAGGAAGCGATCAAGAGATTACAGGATGCTTACAACAAGGGTTATATCGATAAGGAATCTCTGACGAATGCGACCAGCAACTGCCGTACCAAATTCATGGAAGGGGAGTTCGGAGCATTTACTTACTGGGCAGGCGGATGGTCTGATCAGCTGTCGGATGGACTGGCTGCGAATGGACAGGACAGCGAACTGGTATTTATGCCGCCTATCGCAGAGGTTGGAAAATACTGGCAGAGATGTGCACCGGTGTATGCGATTACTTCTTCCTGTAAGAATCCGGAAGGCGTATTCAAATATTTTCTGGAAAGCATTTTTGATGATGGAGACATGGAAACATTGTGGATCTATGGAGTAGAAGGCGTTCATTGGTCCAGACAGGCAGAAACAGTATGTGGCAATACGTATCAGGATGGAGAGTTCCATATGATGGAGATGCGTTCCCAGCCCGGAGTACAGTATACGACCATCATTATGGGAGATACCAATATCTGTCCGTTGACCGAGAGACTGGTTCCCGTAAAGAAATATACAGAGGAATCGATGGAAATCTTTAATGCCAATAACAAGACGGCACCTTTGCCGGTAACAACAGATATGATGAGCCAGTATAACGGCGATCTGACCAGCCTGAAGAACTCTATTATTGCGGACTGCGTGGTACAGGGTGTTTCTGTGGAAGAGGGATACAAGCGGTTTGAACAGGAAGGCGGAGCCGAATGGTCTCAGGCAATCGTAGATTCCCTGAATAATAAATAAAAAGGCGACAGCATGGGAGGTTATGGTATGGCAGCTAAAATGAGAGAACTGACGGAACAGAATATGCAGGAATTTGTAAAAGAAGTGGAAAAAAGAAAAATTCCTTTACACAGTGTGCTGATCGCACAACATGGGAACCTATTGTTTGAAAAATATTATGCACCCTATTGCCGTAATAAGTTGCAGAGAATGTTTTCTGTGACTAAAAGTTTTACTTCACTGGCAATCGGATTGCTGGAGCAGGAAGGGAAAATTTCCCTGCAGGATCCTATCTGTGATTATTTCCCGGAATATCTGCCCGGGAGAGTGCATCCTTGGCTGGCAGAGATGACGATAGAAAATATGTTGAAAATGCAGACATGTTACAATATGACAACTTATAACAAGACCAGCACAACGGAAAACTGGGTGAGGAGCTTTTTCCAGACAGAACCCACCCACAGACCCGGAACTCTCTTTATGTATGATACCTCATCCTCCCATGTGCTCTGTGCGCTGGTAGAAAAACTGACCGGTGAAAAGATGCTGGATTACCTGAAAGAAAAGTTGCTGCGCCAGAATGGCTTCAGCGAGGAGTCTTATATCATAGAGGATCCCTTTGGAACCTCTATGGGAGGGAGTGGCCTGATGGCTACTCCCGAGGATCTGCTGCGTACCGGCTGTATGCTGTTAAAGCAGGAAAAGGGATCCTATGCAGCGAGAGCGACAGAACCGAGAACGGCAACACAGCTTGATGGCGATGATCGCTGGTATGGATATCAGTTCTGGATCCCGATGGAGGGGACTTTTGCAATGCTGGGGCTGGGCGGTCAGATAATGCTGGCAGTTCCGGAAATGGATCTCGTCGTTGTAACGACAGCAGATACACAGGGTATGGGCGGAGCCGAGCAGATGATACTTGCCGCAGTGAGAGAAGTGCTGCTGAAGGATTGTTTCCCGGAAAACGATGTGGAGAAAACAACGTTGCCTGTGCTGCGTACGGTATTTGAAGGAAAACCTTGTGCAGATTTCGGGAAAAAATATCCGCTGCTCCGAAATAAGTATGGATTTACATGGTGTGGTGTGACTTTTTCCGATGCGGATCAAAAAGGAGTACTCTCGTATGAAATAGAAGGAAGAGAATGTCAGCTTCCCTTTGGAATCGGACATCTGGAAGAGGGAGAGTTCCCTATATACAAGGAGAAATGTGCTTCATCCGGAGCCTGGATGGATCAAAATACGCTGTTTATCTTCTGCTGGCTGATCGGAGAAAGTGTTGCATCCATCCGCATCCGTCTCTATTTCTCAGAGGATGGACTGACCATACATATGAATAAAACAGAAGAGACAAAGTACAACGAATATATGGGATTTTTGAATAGCTGATATAGAGTAGCCGGAACGGAGGGTAAACGTTGTGAAAGAGAAAGGAAAAACTTTGCCTAAGAGGACACCTGGGGGAACCGCGTTCAAGCACGCCCGTGCATATCGGGGAGTCTATCTGATGGCGACACCGGTATTGGTGGCAGCATTGATATTTTATTATCTTCCTATGTTTGGTATCCGTTATGCCTTTTTTACATATAAAGGAATCAATGATCCGATCTTTGTAGGAATGAAGCATTTTGTAAAAATGTTCAGTATGCCGGGGTTTTGGAAGGCGTTCAGCAATACGCTGGTGCTGAGTATTACAAAGCTGATTTTGAATACCGGTGCGGCAGTTATTATTTCGGTATTATTGAATGAATTGATTTTTTTAAAGTTGAAAAAGGTATTTCAGACAATTGTATACATTCCGCATTTTATGTCCTGGGTAGTGGCAGCATCCATATTTTCCATGATCCTGTCTCCGACATCTGCGGGATTGGTCAATGATGTCCTGATGAAATTACACTTGATCACGGATAATATATATTTCCTCGGAGACCAGAAATGGTGGAGATTTTCGTATTACATAATTAATGTCTGGAAAGATACAGGCTGGGGAACGATTATTTTCATGGCAACGCTGGCGGGAATCAGTCCGGAATTGTATGAAGCAGCGTCGATGGATGGGGCAAACCGTTTCCAGAAGATGATCTATATTACCCTGCCTGCGTTGAATAATACAATCGTGACGGTACTTGTATTGAATCTGGCGAAAGTTATGAATTTGTTTGAGTCAGTTTTCGTATTACAGAATGATGCCGTTATCAAGGTATCGGATGTATTGCAGACTTATATCTATACGCAGACATTTAACTCCGGTGCAATTCCGGATTATGGGTATACGACAGCGGTCGGTATGTTTTCCTCTATTATAAGCTGTATTCTGGTACTGGTATGTAACAGGGTAAGCCATAAGACGAGAGGAAGAGGTATTGTATGATGAAAAAGAAAGTGAAAATTTTTGATATCGTATTGATCGTAATATTTACAGTATTTTCGCTGGTGATGATCATCCCGGTATATAAAGTACTGGTGGACTCTTTTGATCTGAAGACGGCTTATGGCATGAAGTTGTTTCCTGAGCAGTTCGGGTTCGCAGGGTATAAATCAATTTTTACCAATCCGACGATGCTCAGACCATTCCTGATTTCCTGTTACACAACGGTTATGGGAACGATCATGGGATTGCTGATCTCAGTACTTGGGGCGTATGTGCTGATTCAGTGGAAGATGCCGGGGCGGGCATTTATTGCCAATGTGCTGTTGTTTACCATGATATTTAACGGAGGTATGATCCCGACTTATCTGGTAATGAAGGACTTCCATCTGACAAACAACTTGTGGGGAGTGATCCTGCTGCCGGCAATCAATGTATATAATCTGGTGCTGATGAAGAATTTCTTTGAGGGAATTCCGGTCAGCCTGATGGAATCCGCAGAGATTGATGGTTGCTCTCATTTTAAAATTTTGTATAAAATCGTATTGCCGTTGTCGAAGGCTGCACTGGCTTCCATCGGACTGATGTATGCCGTGGGATACTGGAATGATTACACGAACTATAAGCTGTATATCACGAATTCAAATTTATATAACTTCCAGATGAAACTGCGGGCATTGATCATGGGAAGTGATCTGCCGTCTGCGGTAGAAGGAGCTACGGAAAATACAGTAAAAAATGCAGCAGTCATCGTAGCAATTCTGCCGTTTATGATCATTTATCCATTCTGCCAGAAATATTTTGTACAGGGAGTAAATATCGGGGCTGTAAAAGAATAATAAGTAATAATTATAGAAAGCAAAAATGACATCAGCATACAACTGCCAGATGTCATTTTTTGCGAAATAAAATCTCAAGAAAATCTTAAGAATTTTCGGTGGACAAACATAGGACTTTAGGGATACAATGTATTTTAGAGTGCCGGTCGAGAGACCGGATAGAACAAACAGATGAAAGGAAGCATTCATGAAAAAGAAAGTACTTGCAGCAATTTTAATTGCAGTAGGCGTTCTGACCGGCTGTGGAAACAGTGAGCCGATCTCTTCTCCGATCCAGACCGTAGAAGCAGAGCCTATTGCTACCGATACCAAGGAGGTAGAGCAGCCTGCCACAACTGAGTCTTCCGCGGATGAAGTTGCACCGGAGCACTCCTATCGCAGCGAACTTACCAACGAGTGGATCGATGAGGATCTGAAGGATCAGCGTCCTATCGCGGTAATGGTAGATAACGAGAGAACCGCACTGCCTCATTTCGGCACCGCAGATGCAGATGTTGTATATGAGATCATGAACAGTACTCTGAACGACAGAATTACACGTTTCATGGTAGTCGTAAAGGACTGGGAGAAGATCGAGCAGCTGGGTAGTATTCGTAGTGCACGTCCTACCAACTTCATGCTGGCAGCAGAGTGGAATGCAGTTCTGTGTCATGATGGTGGTCCCTTCTTCATCAATGACTGGGTGGCAAAGGATTATTCCGCGAACTTCAGCGGCGGCTTTGCCCGTTACAGCAACGGTAAGGCAGCAGAGTTCACCGAGTATATCACTTATGATAAGTACACCAACACCCAGAAGGGCAAGACCTATGATGGTCTGAAGCAGCGTTTTGCAAATTCCAAGTATACCACTACTTACAATGATTACTATCAGGGACCTCACTTCAAATTTGCAGACGGAGAAGTTACCTTTGATGATAGAAGTGATGCTATCAGCGCTACTACCATTGAGCTTCCTTTCAAGCACAACGGTTCTACTCTGAAGTACAACGAAGAGACCGGAACCTATGATTACTATGAGTATGGTTCTGCACACAAGGATGCTGACAGCAATGCACAGCTCACTTTCGAGAACGTTATTCTGCAGGATACCACTTTTGCAGAACTGGGTGAAGGCTACCTGATCTACAATGCCATCGACTCCGGACGCTCCGGTTACTACATTACTCAGGGTAAGGCTATCGAAGTTACCTGGACCAAGTCTTCCGAGAATGCTATCACACATTACTATGATGCGAAGACCGGTGAGGAGATCCAGATCAATACCGGTAAGACCTATATCTCTCTGATCCCCAGCGATGGTTGGAGCAGCCTTGTAATCAAATAAGTCTGATCATGACCGCAGAATTAAGAATAAGATCCCTTCCGCAGGCAGATGCCGTGGGAGGGATTTTTTGCGTATACGATGAGCCAAGTACTGATTTGTGCCTGCACAAGAATCTGCATTTGCCGTCTGGCGATGCGCCTTTCCATGATGTAAATAAAAAAGATAATAAAAAAGTGTTTTAATACATATAACCCTAAAATCTCCGTGGAAACCACTGAAAAATTGACGTATAATACGACTTAGATTTGGAAAGACATAGATAAGAACAACTTAGGAGTGATGGCGATGAAAACGGCTAAAAAATATAATCCGGATCTGATATTGCACGGAAATCTGATCAGAGCGATCCTGTCTCTGGCAATTCCCGTAGTGATTAACAGCTTCCTGCAGACGATGTATAACCTGACGGATACTTACTGGCTGGGAAAAATTGGAACAGAGCAGCTGGCGGCAATCAATCTTGTGACACCGATGCAGAATATCATTACGAATTTCGGCAGCGGTATCACCGTGGCCGGTGCAGTTCTCATTGCGCAGTATATCGGTGCCGGGGAAAAAGAGGATGCCAGATCCATGGCAAATCAGATATTTGCCTGTGCCATGGGATTTGCCGTGGTCTGTGCCACACTGTGTTTTCTGGGAACACCCGCTATCATCAACTGGCTGGGAGCTGACGGAGGAACTGCATATTATGCAAGAGTTTATCTGCGGGTGGTCATCTGGGATATGCCCTTTTTATATATGGTCAACATTTTTTCCGCAGTACATCAGGCACAGGGAGATACGGTGCGCCCCATGTTCCTTAATCTGGGAGGTATTACGCTGAATCTGTTCCTGGATCCGTTTTTCATGATCATCCTGGATCTGGGAACTGCCGGTGCAGCACTGGCTACGCTATTGGCGAAAGCGATTCCGGCCATGGTGGCTTTCGGACTTCTGTGCAGACAGGAAAATGATATCTGCCTGAACCGTGCGTACATGCGATTACAGAAGGAAAAACTGGGAATGATCCTTAAGATCGGTCTGCCTACCGCTATCGGCGGAAGTACCATGCAGCTGGGATTTCTGCTGATGAGTAAAAACGTGTTTGTCTACGGGACGGAAGCCATGGCGGCTTATGGCATCGGCAACAAAGTGAATGGACTGATCACGCTGCCCTCCAATGCCATCGGCTCGGCAACGGCCACCATCGTGGGGCAGAACATGGGAGCGAAGCAGCCGGACCGTGCAGAGAAGGGGTATCGTTTTTCCATGTGGATATCGGTTGTATTTTTGTTCATAGGTGGTATGATTTTATCAAGAGATATGATCTCCACGGCTATTGTCAGGATCTTCTCTAAGGATGCGGAAGTCGTGGGCATGGCAGCGGACTTTTTAAGTGTTATGGCATTCTGGTGCTTTACCAATGGCGTATACAATACGACCTCCGGTTTGTTCCAGGGAACCGGCCATACGGAGGTGACCATGGCCATCGATGTGACCAGATTGTGGGTATTCCGTTTCCTGACGCTATGGTTCTGTGAAAGTGTGCTGCATATGGGTGTACGCAGCGTCTGGTATTCCGTGGTGATCAGTAACAGCATCTCATCCCTGATCCTGTATGTTCTGTACCGCTGTGGTATCTGGAAGAAGACCAGGATCAAGGTGGGAAAAGAGGAAGCCGCTTAAGGAGTACTATGGAGAATAAGAAATCCCATAAGAAAAGTTTTCGAGTTTATTTAAGCATCGTTGCAGTTCTTTTACTGCTTCAGGTCGTTGCCTGGAGCAGCAGAAGCCTCAGCGATGCTTATATTGATTATATTTTCCCAATCTGGGTCAATACCTACGGAAGGATTACAGGGTTGTTTCCCTTTTCCGTGGGCGAATGGTTGATTGTGGCAGGGATTCTGGTGGTGCTTGCTGCGGTTGTGCTGGGATGCAGCTTGCTGATTCCGGCGTGCAGACATTCGGAAAAGTACTGCCGGGGAGTGAAGGGATATTTTGGTTTTTTTGCATGGACGTTGCTTGCCGTATTTGCCATTATGACGCTGAATTGTACCATGATCTATCATGGGTCTACATTTTCGGAGAAATATTTCGGTGAAGAGGAAGCGCAGGAGCAGACAACACAGGAACGAACGGAGGAACTGCTTCGGATCTACAATGATATCGTCCGGCACTGTAATGAGCTCAGTGAGGTCATGGAACGGGATGACAGTGGTGCCGTGGTGTACTCGGGTGGTGTGGACAGCCGGGGTAATGCGGTGGATATGGAGGATAAAGCCATCGATGTGATGCAGAGCCTGGGGAAAAGGTATGACCAGCTGGATGGTTATTATCCCCGGCCGAAGGCTATGTTTTTCTCGGATTTCATGTGTCAGATGTATATGTGTGGCTATTATTTCCCGTTTTCCATGGAGGCAAATTACAATGATGTCATGTACATCATGGAAAAACCGGCAACCATGTGTCATGAGCTGGCTCACATCCGGGGGTATATCTATGAGGATGAGGCGAATTTTATTGCATTTCTGGCCTGCGTAGAGTCGGATGACAGTACTTTTCAATATGCGGGTTACTTAAGTGTGCTGAATTATGTGGCAAACGATCTGTATAAGACTAGACTGGCGGATCCGGACAGCTATGCGGCGGCCAGAGAGGCGGTACATCCGTTACAGGTATTACAGCAGGTGCAGGAGGACAATATCTTTGTCACAGAAGAGCAATGGGAGAGAATCAACGGAAAAGCTGTGGTGAATACGGAGACGGTGGACAGTGTTTCAGATACCCTGACCAATGCTTCACTGAAATTGAATGGTGTTTCGGATGGCATGATCAGCTACAACCGGGTGGTGGAGCTTTTACTGCAATGGTACGGGGAAAAAGAGGAGTTTTAACCGTATCATTTGTAGGAGATAGAGGAATAATTGCAAAAATTTAAAATTTTTTTGATAAGGTACTTGACATTTGGACGAAATTTGTGTAGACTACGATTGTTGTGACGCAGAGCAGTCATGAAACAAGATTGCAAGTAGGATTAAGTCGCGGGCCCAGATAGCTCAGTTGGTAGAGCAGAGGACTGAAAATCCTCGTGTCACTGGTT